>ERZ1643249.949-NODE-949-length-30434-cov-4.751802_pt1 | contig 30434 bp, 41 predicted proteins | sample MGYA00579263_ERZ1643249 | MGnify/ENA primary metagenome ERZ1643249 (study PRJEB29033, sample SAMEA4952264) | chicken gut metagenome | biome: Broiler Chicken; feature: Gastrointestinal Tract; material: Caecum | place: Ireland | collected 2018 | study: Broiler...
ATTAAGCAAATCTTTAAGTTGCTTGTCAGACAGCATTGTATTATAAACTTCAGCCAGTTCATTCTCTTTAATAAAATCAGAATCTGCAATATATACATATCCAGAACGAATAGTATTTTGCATATTATTCACAATTATTCTAGCTTCTCGTTCTATGAAAGACCGCGAATTAAACTGACCTTCAATCTTCCAAATCTGATTACCCTTTAATACAAGTGTTCCAGGAACCATATTAATAAATTCAATATTTCTTTCTGGTTTTTGATTAATTGTATTATTGGTATTTGCATTCATGGTCATTTGCTTAGCCAGAAGTTCCATTTGAGCTTGCATAGCTTCCATTTGCTTCTTCAGAAGCTCGTTTTCTTGTGCAAGAGCGTTATCTACTGTCTCATTGACAGCCTTAACTTCAGTAGCCTTCTTGGTAGTTGAAGTAGTGGCAGTAGTTTTATTAGTATTGGTTGCCATAATATTTTCCTTTCCTTCCTTTTAATTCAAAGGAGGGGAATAATCCCCTCCTAAATAAAATTCAATTAGTCACTAATAGTATAGATAGCGGCCTTAGCGGCAGAAGCATAAGCAAAAGCATAGTTCTTACGATAGGTAAAGTCCTCGGTGAGGTCGGCATTATCGTAGAATTGATTGCTGTTGGTTAGAGTGTTGGACACTGCGCCCTTAACTAGCTTATCTTGAGAAGGACTTACAACAAAGATTTTGTCATTGGGTAGTACCAGACCGCCATTCTTAGCGGCAGCTTGGTCTAGCTTCAGAACATCAAAACCATAAACGCCACGGAGTAGATTGATAGAACCACCGTTAGCGTCATAGTTACCACGATAGCCAGAAGCACTATCAGGAATAACATTCATTAGAGCAACAGCAGTGCCAGCAATTACAGGGCGAACGCCTTGGTTGTAAACTTGCACTTGTTCAGCCATAGCTAGTAGAGTAGCCATGTCAAAAGCACCAGTATAGGTGTAAGGAGCAGATAGCGCAGTTAGACCAGTGGTTAGAGCAGTAACAGCTTCAGCATACATATCTTGTTCGACAGCAGTAACAACTAGACGAACAAATTCAGCAATGCTTTCCTTACCAGCGAGAACACTGTACATATTTACATAAATGGTGACAATGTGTTCTTGAGGAACAACAATAATATCACCAGCATGCTTGCGTTGACGGAAAGTAGTACGTTCTGCACGACCACCCTTGCTGACGGTGTATAGAGAGTTGGGCATAATCTTGAACTTGGCGATATCACCAATGCCAACATAACGAAGGTCCATAAACACACCAAAAGCAGGAGTTAGAACAGAAGGTAGAATAGCGTCAATAGTAGCGTCTACGATAGACAAAGCAGCCCATTGAACAGAAGGATGGCTCATCCATGCTTCAGGAGCAAGTCCATCACGAGAAACGCCAGACTTACGCTCAACCTCAGCAAAGAAAGCCTTGTTTAGTAGAGCTTCCTTTTCGGCTTCATAAAAATCAGTATTACCAGCGGCAAATTGAACAACTTCAGGAATTAGAATAGCCATATTTTTATATCTCCTTTACTATTTTATTTTAATTTTAATTAAGCAGTAGCCCGATGATAACGAAGTACAGCAGTAGGAACTTCAGTACCGCCAATGGTTACAGTATGAAGTCCTTCAAGAGTGAAATAAGGCTTACCAGCGCCAGAAGCGGCGGCAGCAGCAGCGGTTAGTTTACCATTTGCACCTACGGTAGCATAAGCATTGGTTGTACCATCAGGTAGTCCAGCGGTGAAGCATTCAGCGGTTACTTCAATGCAGTCAACACCGTCCACTAGATACTTTAGAGACATAGGTTGATTAGCTGCGTTATAAAAATAGCGAGGGTCAGATAGAATCTGTTGATCAATGGTAGTACCAACTTCAGGAGAAGCAACTACCCAAACATCACCAGTAGTAGCACTAGAAGCAAGAGCTACAGTGTACTCATAACCCTGAATATAGTATTGATTGGGAGTAGAAGCATTCTTATTAATAGAACTTAGAGTAACGATAACACCATTATCAACATCTTGATTAATAACGCCAGCACAGTTCATAGCGTCAACATTTTCAGCACACATTTTCGTAGTGTTAATATAACCATGTAGAGTTAGAGCCATAATTTATTATCTCCTTTTCAATATATTTTTATATTTTTTATAAATTTTTTAGTCTTTCCCAAACAGAATTGGGTTTAGTAGTATTAACAACCCCAAAAGTAATAATAGCTAAAAGGATAATACCAACAATTAACATACCTTTACTCATAATTACTTAGCTCCTTTCAATACAGCAGATTGTGCCATATATTCATTATAACAACTTGTAGTAGTATCAATAGCAGCACTAAATTTCATAATGCTATCAGCTTTATTCTTCTTAGCACCCTTAACCATCTCGAAGCTAATAGCCTTGACCTTATTGCTCCAAGCATCAATTTGAGCAAATTCGCAAGCCATACCTTCATCATGAAGAGCCTTAAATTGTTCATCATTCATAAAGTCCTTGACTTCATTCATGACAGATTCAACGGCACAAGCCTTATCCTTTTCCATGCAAGTCTTCTTAAATTCACGAAGGTCGGATAGTTCTTTCTCCATCTCTTCCATCTTCTTGTCTTTTTCCATGATGATATTGTCGCGCTCTTCGATCTTCTTTTCCATTTCAGCACACTTGGCGGCAAAATCTTCATCTTCATGCTTATCACCATGGCCATCATCTTCACAGCCGCAATCAGACATTTTATCTTTGCATTCACATTTAGCTTCAGATTCAGCCATCTTTTGATCAGCATCTTTCTTGACAGTATCCCACTTAATATCAGCGTCAACGGATTTGTCATCTTTATCGACCTTAACATCCGCCTCTACACGATACCGAACATCATCTTTAGTATAAATAATATGATTATCTTCAATACTATCTACATAAGCGCCATCACCTTCATGGTCTTGAACCTTTTTGATAACTTCAGCCCAAGCCTTACGACCTTCAATTTCAAAATTCGTAACATTCTCAGACATCTTGGCATCGTCCTCCTTTCCAAGTCCAAGTTTCTTGTAGATTGCTTCTACTTTGGACACAACAGATTCTTCATTTTCTTTTTTTGCATATCCAAGTGCAGAAGCAAGCGCATTTCGGTTGTATACAATTTTATCGCCTTTAATCTCCATTACCGGATATTTTAACTTCTCAGATGGAGCATCTTCCCAACCATCTTCAACAAGAAGATATACGGATTTAACAAGAGTAGCTTTATTCTTAGCTTCCATAATCTTGTTGCGCAACTCGGTTTTGTCGATATCTTGCCATGGTGTGTCAGACATTGCATCCTTGGACTTATCAATTTTGTAAGTTTTGTCAGCCATAGATTCTCTCCTTTCTTCCACAAATTTCTTTAATACGGTGAGACTATTGTTGTGGACTTTAGCAAAGAATTTATCGGCTTCTTCTTCTGAGAATCGAGTAACTGTGATATTGGCTTTAGGAACCGATGGCTTCACTGTCTTTCCCAAAATTGTAGTACCTCTAATCACATAATTTTCTACTTCATATTCATCATCTTCTGGATGAGAATAATTGAACTCAATAGAAACACTCCGGTCGTTATCCTTTACAAATACATCATAAGCATCTTTGGCATATCGTTTAGATAATACTACATCAACATAAGCGTCAAGATAGCCGTCATCTGCTTCTACAAATTCAACGTCTTGATTTTTAGGAACAATTCCTATAATCGATTCTGCGGGAGTATGCGTCAAAAAGTCCCCCGCGAGCATTTCGGCAACAATCCAAGTACCAAGTACAGTCTTAGCATCACGTCGCAATACTTCTTCAGAAAACTTTAAGCCATGTGAATTAGGGCGAGTGCTTAGGAATTTCATTCGAGCCACACAGTATTCGTTCTCGTCGTATTCTTCAACATTAAGTCTTTGAATATCTTCTACTGCAAACTTGAAGTCTTTCTCCAAACTCTGTCTCACCTCCTTCTGTTGTTTGATTATATATAAAAGCCTTCAATGACTTAATCTTCAATGTCAATATCCAGCTTTTTAAGTAATTTGATAAGTTTGTTAGACTTTTTGAAAAATACCACAGATTCATCCTTCCATGTTGGCTGAAAGCCAGATTGATGAAGGCGAAAAATAATCTGGCTGTCATCAGTCATAAAAAATTCTGAAACTTGGTCAGGTGTTCCCAAACGTACCAATTTTATTCCCTCACCTTAATCTTAAATTCAATAGTACCAGCAGATTCGCAATTAGAATTTTTTACGAATGGCTTATATACCATAATAACAGGATAAGTTTCTTCGTACTTACCTTTTTGTGGAGAACAGATATCCTCTGCATCTCCAATATAAGTATTAAATTCTAATTTAATCTTAACAAAACTTTCATTTAAAATCCAAGATAAAATTTGTTCATATTCTTCGTCACAAACCATAGCATAGTCAAGAATAATCTCATCGCCAAATTTATTATAATCCATAGAATAATTCATTGCGATTTCTTCTTTTGTTTGGCAATTTATAAAAGTTGCCACAGGTACGCCTGCTATAAATTTTTTCATTTTAATCTTCCTTATCTAATAACCAAAAATTTCTTATATGTTGATCAAAATTAGGTTTATCGCCATAAATAGCAATCTTATCGCCAAGAAGAATAGCTTGTTCAACAATTTCATTGAAATCTTCTAATACATCAAGCATATCAACATACACATGAAGATCGCCATTATCTTGAGCAATTCTACAAACACCCATTAACGCACTTTGGAAATCAATCATACGTTCTTCAAGATCATCAATCGCTTCTTTAACAGAACTATAATCCTGTCCACCAGATGGCGTTGCTTCATAATATACAGGAATGTTATATCTCTCAAGACATTTTTCTCCTATAGTATCTGCTAATGCAGGAAAATAATGGGCGATCCCATGATGAATTAAATTTGCAGTAGTATTATAAGCAAACTTAACCCCAATAATTGATACCATTCTATCCAAATATCTGTTTTCTCTAAAACACTGACCGATAATTTCAGTTAATGCTTTTTGTGTAGCTTCTGAAACAATCATTGTGTTCCACCTTCTTCTATTTTAATAAATATATTGAGTATAACCAGATTCTTCTCCATTACAAAACTGTATAATAAAACTACCAATTGTATTATTTTCTAAAGTTTTTTCTAATGCTTCTTTAAAACTATCGTAAAATCCAAGAACAGTTTTATTTTTAATAGAAAAATATCCAGTTCCATATAAAGAATATAAATAAAAGTAATTATCCAAAAACCAATTAAAATCTTGTTCCATAATCTTTATCACAATCCATTGATTCCATCACGACTTGATTCACCAGAGTCTGTCAAATCGCCAGTATCTTTTTGAGGTCTACCACCTTGACTATCTTGAGCCGTTGTATTAGTATTAAGCATAAGTTGCCACTTGTTGCTAAAGTCACCATATTTAGCTTCATCAAGCAACCTATCAAACTCCATAGGTGTATATCCCATAGCACTTGCCCAAGCACTTGACCCAAGCACAACACCTTTATCAGCCGCCTTTGTCAATCTTTCAAATCGCTTCTCACGTTCAAAAGGATAAGAACATCCATCAAAAGAAAACTTGAACTTGTATTTTTTGGTTAGTTGATTTCCAAAGAACTCCAAGAAATTATTAAATTGACTATATACTTGCTTGACAGTATTATATTGGTCAATGATACCGGCTTCAATTTCAGCATTACTCATTCTATCGCTTGAATAAATAACACGGCTAATACCAGAACCAACGCCAGCAGAATTTGCCAGTTGTTGCTCATACATAGTTGGATTGCTATCGCTAAATTGGAACCACTTGATATTCTCAGTAGGCATAGCTACGGCTTTTGTAGTAGGGCTAGAAGTACCTACGCTTTGAAGCCCTTCTTTAACCTTGCCCATAAATGCACCTAGGGTAGCAGGATCAATGGCAAATTGGTTAGCAGTTGTACCTGACTTGGCATTGTCGAAAAGTCGTATTTCACCCGCTAAGATACCATAGGCAGAGGCAATATCTTTATTATATTGAAGATTCGCAATCTCATCATTTCTAATAGCATCTTTTAAGAAAGGAGCAAGATAGGGGGTTGTGTTGAAATTGCTTGTATCAAATTTGAATCTTTTATGTTGTTACAATACAAGGACGCTACTCCTTGTCAGTTAAACCCTTATAGTTTCCTATAAGAACAGACTATATCTTCACTTGCATTAAGCAAGGCGCACCACTTCGATTGCCAATCGCTTGCAATCTACGAGCATAATGCTCTAGTCGTTGAGCCTTCCCCTGTTCGGGGCTTGGTTGCTGATTGCCCAATCTATATTGTTTTCAAGCGTTCACACTTAGGCTTATTTCATCCTTATGTTGTAGCCAATATAGCTCTCAGGGTTTTCCAGCAGTTCAATGCGTTTAATGTGAGCTATTCAATTAACCCACGCTCCATCATCAGGTGATGTTTGCGTCCAAAGTGCAAAAATTCCTTCTCTTGAATCAAGAGGATTAGTAGGTATGTAATGCCAAGGATTCTGATTATCCCCAAACATGTTATTGTAATATTTCTTAAACGCCGGATCAAATCCATCAATATCTACTCCGGGTTGTAAGAAATATCCCATATCAAAATCAAAGAGCATTCCCTTTTCCCAATAACCAGTTAACATACATCTGTTCTGGGGCATTATTTGTAGAGCACACTTCATACCCTTGTTACCCCATTTGGTTTTTCTAAACCAAGTATAAACAACTTCATGCCGTAACATTTCTTGAAGCATTTTTCTAAACTCAGCCTTGTAATCAAAGTTATCAAGGAATTTATAAATCCGCTTCTTATCTTCCGCATATTCAGCAGATTGATAATCGGCTTGAGTAAATGCGTTCTTACAAGTAATGGTCAAATCAAATGATAATACATTTACATAAGACATAAGGGTTCGAGCAAAAATCATGTCGAACTTCTGCATGAACTCCATATATCCTTGTAGATTGTTGGCACTTTCCTTGTAAGTTGATAGGGCCTCAACAATATTTTGATATGTTGGTACTTTGGCGTTGTTGTTTAGGTTATTAAGCAACTGGTTCTGTAGCCAGGGCGTGTATACATTGTAACGTTCTGCCGCCCATAGTCCCTGACTGAATTGAACAACAGCCTCAACTTGGTCTTGCGTTAATAATTTATCTGGCATCTTCTACCTCCTTTCTTAAAATACTAATTGAATTTGGCTAATATCAAACTCTTGTTTTTGATTTTGTTTATTATATTTATTTTCAATCTTTTCAGCAATATAATTGCCATATGCTAAACATACAGCTCTATCTTTATAACCCGACCTAGGCTCACTAAGACGAACTAATCCATTTTTATATTCAGCGCTAAGATTTACACATTCTTGAATAACCTCATCAGTTTGAATATATGGTAAAATAGCCTGAGCAAATTCTTCTGCCGTCATGTCAAAATACTCACCGTCATCTTCAAGATATGTTTGATATTCCTGAGCTGAAATCAAAAATTTTACATTATTTACTTCAAGTTGCTTCTTTAAACTTTGCCAAGCAAGACTGTTGGTTTCACTTGTACCAATAAATGGAATTATACAAGGAATAGCATTTTTATCTACAGTACGATTCCTTAATTCATCAATCTTGCCTTGACTAACAACATGAAGAGTCATATCATTTGCCACCGTAAACCCACTATCATTCCAACCACTTCCACGTTCAGGATGGGAAGTTTTCATTGAAAGGTAGTCGTAGATTACTTCGCCACCGCTTCTATGGTCTTCTATTAAATAATCCGCTTGATAGTCCCAGAACAACTCTTTAAGTCTAAGCACAAGAGAACTTGCATCACCGCCAGGACGAGTTTCAATATAGTCTAAATGTCTTTCAAATCTAAATTTTTTCCAATGAAGAGACATACATTTAATAACTGTATTATCGTTCTTTTCTCGATTATTATTCCCACTAAAAGCAAAGTCTGCAATAATCAATCTAATTTCATCTGGCGCTTTATCGAACATACTTAATGGCTTTCCAGCAAATATATCTTGAATTGTTGGCGGTCTAAAACATTCTATTAGTTCTTGGTTATTTCTAAACTCTTTAAAATCAAAATAAGCATCTTCGCCTTCGGTGAACATTTCGTTTAAAATTTCCATACGAAAATCAAGATCAGACATTGACTTTTTATTCTTTCGATAGTCAGCCCAAGTTCTTGAGCCGTCTTCTATCGCTGTAAAGATATCTTGGGCAAATGGTGTGTACTTTTCATGTTTAGATGTATAGTAGTTTGTTACCGTATCTCTAAACTTCTTAGCGAACCATTCATAAGAATATCTTGCTGAAGATATATAAAAAGACCTTGCTGTTTCTTGCCATCTCTTTGTATTGTACTTAGGATTCAATAAATATTTTGCTTGCCGCGCATGTCCCATCGGTTCAAACACAGAATCGATAATTGTCTTTTTTAACAGCCGTGATTCTTCATATATATTGAAAGTTGAACGAGGGCCACGAGCCGATTCTAAACAAGGAAGAACTGAAATAGTAGACCCATTTAACTTGTTTTCAATGGTATAAGCTCCACCTTCTGATGTGTTTGATTTCGTAATAACAATATATTCATGCTCATACATATAAAGCAAATAAGGTGAAAGTTTCTTAATAATTTCATCTCTTATTTTCTTTTCAACCAATCGCGCCGCTTGCGGAATTGTTGAGGATGTGATAACAATTTCAGAATAAGGATAAAGACAAAAAGCAATCATAGCACCTAAACCAACACGCCACGATTTTGCTGCACCACGAGTGGCAATTTCATTATATTCTTGAGAAATACCCATCATATGCAAAGAAAACAACTGTAAGGGATATAATTTTATTTGAAGAACTTCAGTTGCAAACAAATCCCAATTTCTTCTATATCGTGTTATCCATTTCTTGGCTCTTTCTTTTTGTTCTGGCGTTAAATCACAAGTGCCACCTACTATAGTAGTCCCAAGTTGTTTATTCAAAAATTGTTTACGCAAGTTACCTCCATGATTTACCGCCAAAGGCATTTTACGTTTCCTCCTTCGGTATATCAGGATAGTTTCTATCGCCCGTTAGAATATTCCTCATAGACCTCATGAAGCTATCATAAATTTTTTCATAACCGGCAATATCTCTATACTTACTTTTATCTTCTTCTTCGGCTGGCTCAGTTTCTTCAATCATCCAAGCAATTCTATCAATGAACTGTTTACGTTCATCAGATTCATTCTTCTTAAAATCACTAAGATTTAACATATCCAGCATTTTCTTCAAATTATCTTGAGCCTTGGCAATTTCTTGAATATCTCCACTCTCATCCGCTTTTCTCTTTCTCAACTCAGCCTTAGCCAAATCTCGATATCGACGAATTAAATTAGCATCCATCTCTAATAATTCTTGAGTATATTCATTAAATGTAAAATTTAAGAAATCATAATCTTCTGGCTCAAATTTACCCCAAATTCTTTGTTGCTCATTCAAATCAATAATTTCTTTATTTTTTTCCTCTACGTTATCTTCTCCAATTTTAATAAAATCATCAAGCATCATATCGCTTTGCCAGAATCCTTCAACTCCTATACTCAACTCTTTTAAAGTCCGAAGATATGTTAAAAACAAGTCAGGCTTACGACCGGCATTAGTCGATTCAAACACAATCTTTTGCGTAGGCTCCCACACCTCTCTAAGAAATGGAATACCCAACTCAGCCAACAAACACCATAATCCAGCAACGTCATTTTTGGTTGCAGTAATATATTCTTTTAACTTCTTACTACAACATGATTTACACATAGGTAAATATTTTTTACCAACAATAACATGATTATGAAAATTGGAGAAAGGTTTGGCAGATTGACAATTAATACAATATGATTCAGTCATTCTATTCATAATAATTTCCCCTTATATAGAAATAGTGGCGCAGTTATTACCACGCCACTCCTTCATTTTCCTTTTATTCATTAACGAAGCAGTATCTTTTCAGACTTACTACGAGATACGGCTGTACCTGTCGGCCTCGGCCTAGACCACCCCTTTCTATGCTTTAGTTGGCGTTTTACCAACAGTTGGATACAAAGTATGGCCTCCTTCCTAAGAATATATGAACGTTTATGGCCCAGCTCTCGTTTTATATTTTTATAAATTTGCCACTGGTTTAAAATTTACACCCATACTACAAATTACCATAAACGTTTTATCCTAATATATAATCCTTCGACCAACCATGGCCATCTTCGCTATAAATAGCAAAGTATACACTCGGTCTTGACGCTTGTCGAATCCGTTTTGAGAATGGATCGCAACCACATATAGAACCCACTCGATATATCATACGATTTCCAATATCACAAACACCAACACTCTTGCTTTCGGGTCTATGTAAATGCCCTGCATAAATTTCGTCAGCGTCTACATTGTAAAGATTTGAAAAATATTCAATGGTCGTAGCCAAATCCTTGTCTTCACCATGAGTAAACATCACATTCATTGGCCCAATTGTTTTTACAGCAACATCAGTATAATCATCAACCTGAATATCTTCACATCGAGCAAGTCTTAGCTTCAAAAACTCAACAACTATCTTACCAAGATTCTCTTCTTCAAACTGCGGCTGTTGTCCTAAAATCCGATTGATATCATGATTTCCGCCAACTGTGACAACTTCAATTGGAACTTCTAATCGTTTTTGCAAGTTAACAAGCCAAACAGCCATAAATTCACTGAATTTAATTACCGTATCTACAACAGGCTCACGAAGTTTTGTTAAACTTGAAAGACGTAAACAATTCTCAAAAAAATCTCCAAGATTTGCTACAACCAATTTATCAACTACAATATCATCAGCTTCAATCATTCCAATCAATCGCCAAAGCCTATCTTTCATAATCTCAAAATCGTACTTGTTTACGACCTCTCCATAAAGACCCCTTACTTCATAAGTAGACCCAGCGTGGAAGTCGGAAAGACAAAGTAGACCAATTTTGCCACTTGTTGGAGTTACCTGAATATGCTTCACCTTCACGGGTTCTAATCTGTCAATTGCTTCAGCAATCCGTTCTTGGAAAAGTTCACCTCGTGCTTCTGCTCTCGCATTTGCGTTATATTCAAGATTTGCAGTTTGTAACTTAATGCGTTCAGCTTTAAGATCTTGTATAACTCTTTTAATCTCTGCAACTTTATCTTTATCATCAATTTGTTTAATTGTATCATTTTCAAGATTTTGAATAAATTGACCGAAGAATTTAGCTATACGCCTTGTATTCTCTTCGCTATATAAATCTTCGCCAACAACCGCTCTACCCCATTGTTGGCAATCTATTAAACCATCCGAAAGAGCAGATGTTGCCCGTTCTACAAAGGATAGATAGGACTCGTCGCCCTTTCGTTCAATCTTCATCTTCTGTTAAGTCAACCTTTCCTTTAAACTTTTCCTTTTTTTGCCTAAGTAATTTTTGGAACTTTTCTTTTGATTCTTCAAGACGATGTTCAGCTATATTGCCAGCCATTTCCAAAGCATCAGCTCTTGCTTGCCTTTCATAATCTCGCTTTGATAACTTTCCCGCCTTGAGACGTTTACGATATTGCTTAGTAACTCCTTGCATATTGATATCGTTAATCATATCATCATGAGGAATGAATTCAGGAATATCCCGTGCCATAACAGGATATGTAATTTGTTCTCCATTTGGCCCTTTTTGTACTTGTATAGTAGCATCTATGTGCTTAGTCGTAAATGTACCTAATACGGGCACTCTACAAGTTCCATTATAGAATAATTCACGAATAATTACCTCACACGCCGCATCCCAATATTTTGCACAAGTCCTTGGGTCAGTTACATCGGCAAATCGAGCCATTTGCGTAAAAAATTCTTTATCGGTCAGCGTAATATTGCCCCAACTCATTGTTCATAATCCTTTCTGTTTTCTTCAAACAATTTTGCCGTTTCTTCTCGCATAGTCTTTCGCCACTTTAACGCTTGGCGAAAATTCATACGATAATGAGCAGGAAAATCTATATATATTGTTTCACCTGTCTTTGGATTTCTTTTTGCCGCATTTTCTTTACGAACAAAAAATTGATAAGTAAATATCCCAACATCGCCAAAAGAAATTTCTACTTGATTAAGCATACACTCTTTCACAATATCATTATAAGTCCACAATATACTCTCAACAACCTCTTTAGGTATCCCGGTTCTATTTTTAACTTCTTCAATCGCCTCTGCAAAAGTAAGGCGAGGTTTTAAATTTCTTAATGGCATTTTTACCTCATTTCTATATGTTTCCCTATTTGTTTCATTTTGTAAACATATTTTATTATAATAAAATTCAATGTTTGCAATATTTTATTCATGTTTCAAAGGTGTGTTTTTTCATTATTTTTGATGATAAAATATTGCCTCCGATATATACCCTTACACTCTTCTGAACAAGTTATTTGCATGGAGGTCTTAGGCGTAAATCTCTTTCCACAAATTTGACAAATTTTTCCTTTACCTTCAAGATTTCTCTTTAAATTTTCCACAATTACATCGCCAAAAGCATCCCAAAGTCCTTTTTTAGCTGACGTGCTTCTAACGGTATATAAATAAGCCACTAAAGTATTAACAATATAATCAATATTTTTATTAGATTCTTCTAATACTCGTCTTCTTAAGTTAATATATTTATACATATCCTGATTTTTCATAGCTTTATCTTCATCAAATTGATTTATACGAGCGTTCCAGTAATCATAAGTCTTGATAACAACACTTTCCGATGATATACTAAAATCACAATCAAGATTCATTAGCATACGATAATCAAACTTGCTTATTGATTTTGAAAATCTAATCTTTGGATCAGGTATTTTAGCGGCAATTCGATTCATTGTTGATTCATTTGGTGGCTCAACTTGAGAGTCCAACTTGTCTTTTGCATATCTAAAAAAATCTGGGACTTTAGCTTTAGTATAAGCTTGTATAACCTTTGCCACTTGCTTGGGCGGTTCTGGAAGCCAAAGAGTTTTAGCATAATCAATCACAGCATTATTATAAAAAGTTAACCAACTAACTACATTCAACTGTTCTCGCCCAATATTATCGCTATTCCATGCTTTAGTGATATTGTTACTTATGGGGCCAATATTTCCTCCTGTATAGGCATGAATCATACCTTCATACATGGACTCCCAAGAAAGTAATCCGCCCTTAGTTTTTTGGAGATTATAGGCTAACGGAACAATACCATCCATATTACGTTTTGCTACTTTGGTGAGTAGGCGATCTTTGATTACAAGCAATTTATCTCCGTCGCACATAGAAGTTACTGACTATATCATAACCATGCGGTTTCCCGTTTAGGTTCGGTGCGCTTCGGGATGGGGAATTTCGCCCCATCCCTACTCTACTCAGTTATTCTTTATCATCCCATACGGTTGATAAATATCTTTTCGATAGTCGATAGAGGTTTTGAATGAAAATTAAATATTGCGTAAATAATACCCTTTATATCCTTGTTCTCGTTTCAAATAATGAATTACTGCTTCTTTGTTGGCTTGTTCTTTTACTATACCGCGTCCAATCAAGTAATTAACTGCATCTCTTTGAAACTCAAAAGAACCAATCAATCCATCAGTTGCATGAAACAATTTACAAGCCTTTGCTTTGCCATTTCTTCCACCGGGACGGCTTTGTTTTTCTTTCGCAAACTCTTTATCATTTTGATACCGTAAATGTAAAGTATTATTACCATAATTGGGATTATTTTCACCTTCCATAGAAGGCCATCTATTGGCTCGCCTTGAATATGCAACATTTTCTTGATGAGTAACCCACTCAAGATTATATGCCCAAGGATTTCCTCTGTCAAAATCCATATGGTTTACTTCTGGCTTATCTAAAGGATTTGCAACCCAAGCATTTGCTACTAAAATATGAACACTGATACTTCTATGCCGTTTACCATCTTGAACAGAAACTACCGTGTAACCATCTTTATTAACCCTCCATTGTCTTTCTATATATTCTTTCCCATTCCAAGACTGTACTCTTCCTGTTGGAGTGACGTAAACCTTAAATCCGTTGTATTCCAATGGCATAAAATCATCATTTAATGCTATGCACTCTTCTCTCGTCATATTTTCACCTCCCTATTATTTAATTTAATTTTCATTCAACTTCCTACGGGATTGTACTTACTTCCCCCGTTGCACTTAATAGTACATGATGTATTTACATCTTCACACCGTTTTATATCCCAAGGTTTCCCATTGGGTTCGACTGCGACTAACTAATCGAATTGTAATATTCTACTTATTAAATCATGACAACTCGTATATACGCACTTTGTTCCACTAAACCATCTTTCCGTCTCTTCATTCCTTTTGTTGACCCTAATAGGCCATTCTCGATACAAGTGTGGACTTCGTAAACACGCCAACTCATCACCATCACGAAACTCGTTGACATAAACCTCACCATCTTCCAGTACCCCTTTAGGATTTTGTTCTCCAAGAAACAACCATTCACAAAAAGCGTAAAGGTCAGGCGATACAAATCTATACCGGCCATTCACTCTCAACCTGCCAGCCTTCGCCTGCTTTACCAAACTCTTCTTAGTTTGCTTTAGAATATCACGACAATATGGGTCGCGAAACAATTCAGGATATAACATTAATGCTTGTTGAAAATAACTTGGATTTTTATTATAATCTGTAGCTCCCAACAATCTCATAGTAGTTTGATAATCATTTCCAATATTTTCAATTTCTTCAAGTGTTGGCTTAATGAGTTTATCAATTTCTTCATCTTTCATGTCGCTTAAAGTTTGAAGCATTTGATAATTAATTCTAGCTTTAGGAATAAAATCTTCTTCTATATTACAATAACACGCCTCACATTGATTGTTTTTGAATCGCTCTTTATAACAATCCCAAGAATGGAAATATTTGGCAAGTTTAAATTGGCTCTTAGTAAAAATGTATCGAATATCCTCAGCGAGTATATCATGTTCCTCTCCGTAAATATCCATTACAACACAACTGCCATTATGACATTTTTCTTGAATAAACTTATCGAATGGAAATTGAACTAAAAGCCCTTTAATCCAAGGCAATCTAACCATTCTAGTCGGCCCATCGAGCATCATACCACATCCATCTGTTTGACAAAGTTCAATTTCTTTTTTTTGTCTTTCAATCTTGTAAGTTACATCATCAATAAAATCAACTTGGCCGAAAACATTTGACTCAAAATCATCAACTACAATCGCTTTATCAATATCAAAATCTTCCCAAACGTCTGTAGCAGAATTATTTAGGGCGAGGTAGCTCAGGAACTTGTTAGGATTTATCCCGCCCTGTCTATTTATTTCTTCAATGCTCAATCCACACATAATTCGACTTTGAACTTTTTGATAAGCCGTTTCTCGAATAAAGACCGCCCGTTTCGTTCTTATTTGTCCGGCGGAAGCTGTTAAAAATATATATCGTTCGCCGTTATATTCAAACCCATCTCTAACAAGATTTTTAAATACTTGAAAGAAAAATACATTAAGTATCATCAAATCATAAGTAAGACTATTTGTTGGAATATCTAAAGCTCTTGTTAAGGCGCTTTCAAACAAACTAACGATGTTTTTATCCACTAAAGCGTTATTATCCAACTTTCGCGGAGTAAAATCCTGTAACCTATCTTCTAATAATGTGACCAATTTATTTTTTTCTTTTTTGATAAGACGATTTATGGCCGCTCTCTTCCAAGTCGGCATTTGCCGTTTTCGGACTTTGTATAGTTTTAATAATCGCTGATGACAATATTGTTCCTGGGGTTCATAAAATGCATCCGTTGCTATTGAAAACAGTTGTATTTGCTTGGTTAAACTCATCAACAATTTCCTCTTCTTCATTTTCTTCTGGCTCAGTTTCTAATCTATTTATAAAATCAGCTTCAAACTGATTATAACTCATGTCATACCAAATCACTTTCTTCACCTCCTTAGTATGTTTATTAAATTAAACTAATTATACCACAAATCATACAAAATGTCAAGTATATTTTTACATAATTTTACTATTGTAATTAAATTGTAATATATTGTAATAATAAAATACTTGATAAATTAATATAAATATGATATAATTTTATATAAAGTATAATATAATATTATAAATAATATATATAAATATAATATATTATACTAGTATTATTTATTTTGAAAGATAATAGGGGTTGTAGGGGAAAGAAGAAAACTTTAAATTTGAAAAAAAATGTGATAATCACCACAAAACTCGCTTGAAAAATGTGTTGACTTTTAATAGGAAATGTGATATAATTACCTCAAAGGAGATTGAATATGGCTCGAACCAAATTACTTAATGTTGTGGTTGTCTATGGTGGAACAAATTTAGTAGTAAATGATTTGGGCGAAACAAAAACACCCAGGTTTGAATTATATGATACTGCTAAACGCCAAGTTATTAAAAAATCTGACAACCCCTTAGAGTTTTATAAAATTATAGAAACTATATGGGCATCTCAAAGAGGTAAACAGAATGTTTAATAAAATTATTAAAGCTCATAAAGCAGCTCTTGAAGAACAAATACGTTTAATAGAAGACGCTATAAAAGAACGTGAGCTATGTTTAAAAAATCTAAATTCTGAAATCAATAATAAAACGCAATCTTTAAAACAAATCGAAAATAATTTGACTGAAACTAAGGCTCGGTGGCAAAAATGTAAACAAGAACTAAGTGCGGTTGAGGGCATTATTACTATGGAAGATATGGGCTTAATATATGAACCAGCTTCTAATGATTTAGATATGATAGCTTATAAAAAAGCTCAAGCCCAAGAAAAGATAGGTGCATTAATTGGCAACGATAAGGTGATTATTACTACTCGTATATATAGAATTGACAACTCCGAAACCAAAGGCAAACAATTTCAAAAAACATTTTGTGAAAATTTACTTATTGGATTTAATGCTTATTATAATCAAAAGAGAAAAGCCATTACAGTAACAAATATTAACAAATCTAAAGAATTGATTACAAAGAAGTTTAATGCTATTAATAAAAAAGCGGCTTTAATGGGCATTTCAATAAATCAAGAATATTTGAACCTATGTCTTGAATTACTTGGAATAGAGCTTGACCAAAAAATATCTAAAGCCGAAGAACGGGAAAGAATTAAAGAAGAACGACGTAGGCTTAGAGAACAAGAAAGATTGTTGGCTGAAGCTGAAAAAGAGCGTAAACGACTTGAAGAAGAGCGTCATAATCTACAAAAGCTGTTTGCTAAAGCAATTACTGAACAAGAACAAGAAGACATCAAAAACAAACTTGCCGAAGTAGACAAACGCACAGAAGAAATTGATTGGCGAATTTCTCATCAATCTGCTGGTTGGCTTTATATTGCTACAACTCCTTGTCTTGAAGGAATGTACAAGGCGGGCTGTACGAAGCAACTCAATCCTCTAAATAGATTAGCTCAACTTTCGAGCGCCAGTGTGCCCTATCCATTTGTGTGTCACGGACTTGTGTTTTCAGAGGATGTGTTTGACCTAGAAGCCAAATTACACAAAAGATTAGATTCCGTTCGAGTGAACAAAATGAATAGAGGCAAAGAATTTTTCTATGGTTCACCAGAAGAAGCTATTAAAATTTTAAAGGAAGAATTTAAAGTTGATGTGCATTTTATCGATGAAAACTGGGTAGAAGAAGAATAAATGGATTTTGTAGTGAAGGAAGAAAGGATGATACAAAGAATGATTAATCCATTTAAAAAGATTAAACTTTATCTTATCAACCCAGAAACAGGCGAACTTAAAATCACTTACCTGTGTGACAAGTGTGGAAAAGAAATGGAAGAACCAGATTATTGGTACTTTAAGTCAACAATCAATGGCAAAGATAATGGGTATCACTTTATATGTAAAAAGTGCAAAGACAGCATTCAGATATGAATGCAATACTTGCGGTCATGTTGATTATTTAGATTTTTGAGGTGATATTATGAAATACAAAGTATTTTATACTGGCTTCACCTATGTTGAAGCCGATTTAGAAGATGAAGCAAAAGAACTCGCTCAGGAAGAAGATTATGTAATTTATTTAGAATGGGAATATACTGATGTAGAAGAAGTAGATGAATTTGGGGTGGTTCTATGAAACCATATAACTGCCCCGATTGCACACATACAGAAGATACTTGTGAAAATTGTACGAGGTATCAAATGTATCATAGAACAAATTTTGAATATAATATTCAATGGCCTTATCGACCAACAGTTACATTCGAAACACAAACATTTACAAACATTCCACCCGCTTGTCGAAATTGCCCAAATCATCCGTCTAATGGTGGAAGCGGGAATTGTACCTGTACTCTTGGGCAGCAAACTTTTTATTACTGAGGTGAAGATATGACCAGAGAACAAAAAGTAGCACGACATCTTGAAATTGCCAAGGCTCTTAATCAACTCTACGATTCTAAGGGTCATGACTACGGCGATTCCTTTGGCGAAACATACCGTAAACTTGGCATCATCTCAGCCTTAACTCGTATAAGCGACAAATACAATCGCCTAATTTCTCTTGCTACAAAACCTGAAGAAGAACGCAAGGTAAAAGATGAATCTATTCAAGATACCTTGCTTGATATGGCTAATTATTGTATTATGACAGTAATTGAAATGGAAGCAGAACCCAATGATTAAATCTTTATCTTTTAACCAGCAACAAATAATTCAAAATATTATATCATTATATATTCCTTCTAAACAAATTGACCTTGATCCAACTTATTCGAAAGGTATTTTCTATAAGAACGCTTCATTCAATCAGCCTACGCTAAAATACGACCTGGTTCCTCAAGTAGATGGTGTACTTCAAGCAGATTGTAGACAATTGCCTTTACAAGACCAAAGTATTAACTCTATCATGTTTGATCCACCATTTCTTGCCACAACAGGGCCAAGTCTAAATTCAAACCAAAATAATAATTTAATCAATAAACGATTTGGCGTGTATCCTAATGAACAAGCTCTTCATCAAATGTACTGTGATTCTTTAAAAGAATTTTGGCGTATCTTAAAGCCTGAAGGTATTTTAATATTTAAATGCCAAGATAAAGTAAGTTCAGGAAAACAATATATGACTCATGTTTATACCATTAACATGGCTGAAGAGATTGGATTTTATTCTTTAGATTTGTTTGTTCTTGGCGTAGAAAGTCGCCTTGTTGCAGATTGGCAAAAGAATCAAAAACACGCAAGAAAATTTCATAGTTATTTTTTGGTTTTTCAAAAGCTCAAGAATAAAAGAAAAATGTCTTGGAGCGTTTTAAAAGAAACACTTGACAAATTTTAATTCTTATGATATAATCGACCTATCTTAATTGAAAGGAAGATTATTTATGACCTTTAACGAACTTTGCTCAAAAGCATATTATAAAAATAAGCATGGCATCATTCTAAACATGGATTGTGTAGAAGCCATGAAATTAATGCCTGATGAATGTGTTGACCTTACTGTGACTTCGCCTCCATATGATAATCTTAGAACATATCAAGGTTTTAGTTGGGATTTTGAAGCGACAGCAAAAGAGTTGTATCGTATTACCAAACAAGGCGGTGTTATAGTTTGGGTTATTAATGATGCAACCATTAAAGGCAATGAAACTGGAACTTCTTTTAAGCAAGCATTGTATTTTAAGGAGATTGGGTTTAATCTGCACGATACCATGATTTGGATAAAAGATGGTGGCGGTGCAGTTGGTAGTAACAAATGCTATACACAGAATTTTGAATATATGTTTGTATTTTCTAAGGGGAAGCCTAAAACAATCAATCTAATTTATGATAAGCCAAATGCCTCTTTTGGACAAGATAAGAGCGGCGTTGGAAGACGTAAGCAAAACGGAGAAAAGAAAGTAGAAACACGAAAACCATCAAAAGAATTTTCCAGAAGAAATAACTGGTGGTACATCCCACCTCAAAAGGGTGGTAATCATCCAGCAGTCTTTCCAGAATCTCTTGCTAATGACCATATCATTTCTTGGTCTAATGAAAATGATATTGTCTTCGACCCCTTCATGGGTTCTGGAACAACTGCTAAAATGGCTATGTTGAATAATCGCAAATTTATTGGTTGCGAACTCAGTGAAAATTATTGTGAAATCATTAAAGAAAAACTTAAAAATGTAGAAAGGAATCGATAAAAATGCCGTCTGGTTCGTTGCCCCGATTGACTGAAACTCGAATTAATCATTATCTAAATCTTGCTCATAATGCTTGTTATTATAGTGACTTCGCTAAAACTCGCCTTGGTGCCGTTCTTATCTACAAAGGTAAAGTAATGTCTGTAGGTTGGAACAGCACCAAAACCAGCCCTTTGCAAAAAGACCTTAATCGTCTTCGTGATATTCCAGTAGATTGTAGCGAAGCACATCATACTCTACACGCAGAAGTAGCTTGTTTAACCAAGGCAAAGGATTTAGATATTGATTGGGGACGAGCCAGTTTGTTTGTGTATCGTATTAAGAAAGATGAAAGTGCAGGACTTTCTTATCCATGTAAAGGATGTATGGCTTTAATTAAAAGTATGGGAATTAAAAATATTTATTATTCAACTGAAAATGGTTGGGCATATGAAAGGATAAATTAAATGAAAAAGTGTAGTTGTTGGGAAACGTCGTTTAAAACAAGATATGGAGACAATTTTAACTATAGTATACCTATTCAAATCTGTAACGGAACTAAAGAGCGTGACGAATGTTATTGCAATGGAGATGAATCAAAATGCAATTTTTATCCAGAAAAGAGAAAGAAAAATAAAATTATGAATACTGCTGAGATGTGGATTAAGGCGCAAGAAGATGGACACTGTTATGAAATGATTATGCCACAAAGCAATAGTGATGAAATATTTTACCAAAAAGACGAAGGATTGTTTGATAGAGATAATTGTCCTATCACATTAGATAATTTTGAGAATTTTGATGACTTCATGAACGAGCAATGGCGACTTCGTACCATGACTAAATCTGAAGCCGAAGCCAGATTTAATATTAAGATTGTAGGTGATTAATATGCCAAATAAATGTTGGTGGTGTGAAGAGTACGGTACAGTGCCTCTAAGAGTTTTTACAATACATGGTTGCCAATCTATTATTGTAAAATATTGTCCTCTCTGTGGGAAAAGAATTGATAATAAGGAGAATACCAATGATCGAGACAAGCATTGAACGTGTCCAAGGTGATGATTACTGTTTGGTTTATACAGGTGAACGTAAATTCATAAATCAACTTAATGAACTCGCCCAAAATTATCCAGAAGTTGATATTCGTCATATCAATGAAGATGGTTCGATTGTAGCTCACGTGCCATTTTCATGGTTCCGTTTTGTTAAACCCCCGACAAAACGTAACTATACTGAAGAACAGCGTCAAGCTATGAGTGAAAGAATGAAAAAAGCGAGAGAAACGAAGATAAATTCGCTTTAATCTATATAAAGGAGTCACTATATTGTTCACAAGAAAGGAATATAAATTATTTTGCAGAGAATGTTTAAAACATGACCAATGTTTAATAGGTGACGAGAAATTTATGCTAGTATGCGGCGATTTTCAACCGATTGATTTGAGTCAACTACGCTCAATGTCTAATGAGGATCTTAGCCGTTTTCTTTGCAAATTATATATTAAAGGATTTTTAAATAAGACAGGAGATTGATATATGTTATTTTGTTTAGATGCTGGACATTGCTTGCTGACACCTGAGCGCCGGTGTCTTAAATCCCTTGACCCTAATGAAACACAAGAATGGGTGCTTAATAATCGTATAGCAATTTATGTTGCTAAGTATCTTGAAGAATATGATTGTGAAGTCGAACGAGTAGATGATATAACTGGCGAAACTGACGTGTCACTACAAGACCGAGTAGCTAAGGCTAACTCTTTGAACGCTACGGCCTATATTTCAATCCATCATAATGTAGGTATCCAAGGTGGCTCAGGCGGCGGCATAGTTGTATATAAAGCACCCGATGCAAGCGTCACAAGTGGTAAACTACAAAAAGCAATTTATGAATACACAACAACACTAACAGGACTAAGTGGTAATAGAGCCAACCCACTGCCTGACGCTACTTATTATGTACTTGAACATACAGCAATGCCAGCAGTTCTTGGCGAATTTGGATTTATGGATTCTATTACTGATGTGCCTATTATTCTTACTGATGAATACGCTCAACAGATTGCCACAGGTATTGTAGATGCTATAGTAGAGGTATTTGAGATAAATAAAAAAATAAATATTAGCCATTATAAAATTAATGATAATCTATATATCGTCCCATGTAAAATTGAAGACTTCGCTATTATAATGACAGATAAAGTAAAAAAAGAAAGTGGTAAGAATACCATTAACGCTGGATTTTTTGCAAGTTATAGCGAAGAAGGTAGTAGTTTTACTTTGCCAGTAGCTCATTTACTTTGCGATTATGCAGCTACAAATAATTGGACACAACATTATTGTAACGAACGCGGTTGGTTTGATAAAAATAAATTTTATTTTGATTCCGCACAGTGGAGTTATCAAAACCCTATGTATGCAAAGTCTGTTTCAAGTTTTATAATGCGAGACAGTAAAGCTGCTATTGCTAAAATTGTTAATTTACCCACTGATGCGTCATATGTTATATCTGGAGTACCGGTAATAATAGGTGGTAAAAAGGCGACATATGCCGATGCTTTGGCCGAAGGCTGGGAAGCATCTAATCTAAGGGCTACTTGGCATAGTATGATTGGCCTTAAAAATAATGACAACAAGATATATATTATTGGTTGGAAATCGACCTCAACAAATCTTTTATCTTCTGAAGAAGCATATAAAGTATTTTCAGCACAAGGTTTTAGTGATGTTATAAAGCTTGATGGGGGAGGTTCATTTTATTTGAATATTAATGACGTTGTTGAAGCCACGAGTGAAAATCGCCATATTAATTCAATTATTCGGTTCACGCCATGGATAAACGATAAGTCAGAGCAAGATAGCGAACCTGAACAAGAAGTGGATGAAGACAACAGCGAAGATGAAGAAACAACAACAGAAGATATGTCAACACAAAATAAAATTGTGGCATTATTGGAGACTGTTGTTGAAAAGCTACAAGCGATTGTTAATTTAATCAAGAGTTTATTTAAATAAAATAAAAACCACCCTTGGCAAAAATTGCCTTGGGTAGTTTTTATTTTATTGCTCTAAAACTACTTGATAATCTATGCTTGGTGGTCTCATAATAATTTCTTTAATTAACCGATCCCTATCATAGCCTGTTAGATAATCTAATTGTTTTGTTTCTTTAATCTTTCTTTGAGCCTCTTGATTAAGCATTTGTTCGCTTTCATATGTCGTTAATATTTCTTTAATTCCTTTCACATTTGGAGTAAGAACATTAACTTGAAAGCCGCCATCAAATTCGCCATTAAATGCTTTAGATATTTCTTTATCAAATTGAGTTTGATATTGTGCTTTCATTCCCACAGGAACCCAACGATGCACTTTGTCATATTTTAGATTTAATTTGATATATGCTTGACGCTGACATTCCATTATATCTTTTTCTTCTTCTGAATCTAATGGAACATTAAATACGGATATATATTCTTCGCCATCAATTATATTCTTACTGATAAGGCAATATCCCTTTCGCCATTTCAAAAGTCCACAGCCTTCCATTTTTTCCAAGGCTCTCCCAAGCCATTTCATTAGTATCTCGCCAGACTTAGATGCGCTATCGTATAGAATCTCAGTTCCAAACGGCAACTTCTCTCTAAGCTTTGGATTCTTAATAATTTTATAATTAGAATTGACTAATTTCATATATTCCAGAAGGCGGCTGTTTGTTAGATATAGTGTTTCATAATTGTTCGCTTTAAACAACTGCATAATAATTATTTCCATTGGCGTTTGAAACTTGGCCTTAGAAGGAAGAAGCGCCTTATCATATATTTCAGTAATAGTATATCTGGTAGGGTTTGAAGATGTTTGAATATTACAATAAAGCGCCAAATCTTTAAGCTGATAGATTTTAGCCTTACCAGACTTCGCCGGAATATCTAATACTTGACATAATTGTTTATAAGTAAGCGGTTTGCTTAAAACCTGAGTAAGTTTTTCTGTCATATCTAATTTCCTTTCAAATAAATTTTTGGCACCAAATCGCCAAATGGGAGGACGACAACGGGCTTCGCCCGTTATAGTAAGACTAGTAATTTCAGCAACTTAATAATTTTTTGTCACCTTCGTGGGAGTTTCTAATATATATAGTAACGCCCAAAATGGTGACAAAAATTTTTATCGCCGTTTTATTATTATATCATAAAATCATAAATAAATCATGAATAATTTGTTAATTTTTTTTATAATATTAATAAAGGGTAAAATATTTAATTAAATTTTATTATTGATTAGGTGGTAGGAGGTTGTAAGCGCTACTGCTTAATATTTTTTCCATTTATTTCAAGTTAGCTAAAACTATCCCCCCTGGTGTTTCCAGTATATGGTAAAAGCCATATGATAATAGGGTATTATCATATAAGTAAGATATGTCACGTTCTGACATATCGGATGTAAAGGGAAAACACTTTACATCTAAAGGCCTCTAGTAGATTTTAGGATACTGCTATTATGCGGAGCACTTGCATTTATATTACAATTCACTATCATTTTGTATTATAAAATAATACTATAATATATTACAATAATGATATTAAAATAATATCACATTATAATATTACAAATAGTAATAAATTTATAACTATTAGTAATATATTATTATATAAATATTATTCGTTTACAATTTATTCAAGGCGTTGATTAGTCCTAAAAAAATCGTATATTGTATGTATATAGACGTTTTTCATAACTCCAAAAAATGGCAAAACGGCGTTTAATGACAAATACCACTTAGAATAAAATCGCTTACAACGCAAATAAACGGTCTTACAAACAACATCTAATTTTTTACAATAGTCAAATTATATAAAAATAATTATATTATTTTATATATATTGCCTATTGAAATATAATGAAATATCAGTATAATAGTAGACAGATAAAGCAAATGCACCTTGAAAATTGAATACTTTAGTTCGTGGCTTTATTTATGGCCTCTTATAATTATAAAATATTGGAGGTTATAATAATGAAAAATTACAATATAACTATTTACGCTAGTAAATCTACTCGAAAAAATGCTAAAACTGTTTACAAAACTTTTTCTATTTGGCCCGATAGCGAAAACGGCAAAAAGCAGTTTACCGATGCTATGGATTTTCCTGAAGTTACTCAATGGATTACAAATGTCAAAACAAATTATCCTATTTTTCATATCACGGCTTATATGGATAATATTAATATTGTTAGCTGGGAACAAAATCCCATGTCTGATTATCAGGTAAAAGAAAAAACCATTGCAATTATGAATCTTTTCAATTGTGCCGCTAAAAATTTCTAAAACCCATCACTTCACTTAAGAGGCCATAAACAAGGCCACGAACACAAACTTTTCCGTTTATTTTTGCCCTCTTTTTGATTGAATTTTAAGAAAAGAGGTAACAAAAAATGAAAAATTATAAAATGGAAGGCTATAAAGCTACAACTGCATTCTCTGGTATCGGCGTGTTTGGTTTTATCTATGGCATTGAGAATAAAGTATTATACTTAATACATCAAAACAAAACAGGAGGCGCAAAAATGAAAATAAAAAGAAAAATATATGGGGCGTTGAGTATAGCTATTTTGATTTTACTCTTTGGCATTGTTGGCGGTATGGAGCATAATGACCTTAATTTAAAAGCCGGGATAATCTGGATGGTTATATTAATTCCTTGCTTGTGGATATTTTCATCGCCATGGTGGCGATAAAATCCATTTTAAAAACTTCAAAAGAAAATTTAATTTATATATTGACAAATGGAAAACAAGACGATATAATAAAGATGCTAAATAAATTGAAAGGTGGTTTACATTATGACTATCCACAAAGCAAAAGCAAGCGAATACAGCACCGTAAAGGCTGATAGCGTAGAAGATTACATTATCAGGTATTATAATGAGATCGGCAATCTTATCCATAACGACAAACATAAGCGTCTAAGAGATTGCAACAAAGCGCAATTAAATCAGATTGCCGCAGAATTGGAAACGGTGAAAAAACGGCTGGAATGGATTATCAACGGAATTTATTAAATAATTTATATAAATTTTATACAAGGAGGCAATGCTATGTACGTAGTATTTATGAAAGGCAATTCCAATATTTTCCAATCCGGTTTCACATCGTGGCAAGAGGCAGACAGATATGGTAAATTATGGTTTGGGCCGGGTGGTTATGAAATTGAACAAGAATGAATGATGGATTTTGTGCGGTTTGACGATTGATTCTTTGGCGTGAAAGTGGTATAATGAATACATCAAATGAAGGAGGAACAAACAATGTACACTAATTTTGAATCTCTGAGAGAGGAAGCCCGTGCCCATATTCTGGAAGTGCTGGAAGATTATGAAGGGTATACTTGTGATTTTCACAATGAAGCTTTCAACACTGACTATTACGAATGCTACATAGATAAAGCCATTGACAAGCTGGAAGAATTGGGTGTGTTTAATGCAATCCAAACCATAAAGGAGTACGAACAGGACAATTTTGGTGTAGTTAATACCGATTTTTCTAACCCTTGTGATATTCTTAATATGCTCTGGTATATCATTGGTGAAGAAGAATTATGGGATATGTTTGAAGGCTGTGAAAAATGGGATGAATTTTGGAATGAAGAAATTGGAGAGACGGAAACCAAAGTGCTGATCGGATGGTTAAAGGATAATGAGAAAGTATAAATAACAAAAGGCTGGAGGGTTTACATGTTCGCCCTCTGGCCTATTTTTTAGTATCTATGAAATATATGAATAAATAACCCAAAACCCGCTTGACAAAACGCACAAGTCAGGCGGTTTTATTTTGTTGATTTTTATGGTTGACAAAAACTAAAACTTATGATATATTATAATCAGAAAGTTAAAGGAGGCCATACTATGATTGACACAACGAAACAGAAATGGGACTTTTCAAAAGAAGAAAAATATGCTATTAATTATCTTAATAAGCATGGATTTTCTGGAGAATTGAAAAAACAATACATTAGTAAAACCGTATTTTCTATTTGTAAAGATGGTATGCAAGATTCTTTTGAATTACCTCAAGGTTTAAAAAAGATGGATATAAAAAAATATATGGAACAATTTTCTAAAAATTGGGGAATGATAGTGGAACTAGTTAAGTTAAGAGAAATTGTGAAATAACTAAAACAATCCCTTGTTATTTGTTGATTTTAACAATTGACAAATAGCAGGGGATTTGCTATACTATAATCAGAAAATGAAACAAAGAAAAAAATAAGTGGACTACCGGAACCGATAAAAGGGGAGGGGAGAGAATGGCCATTGGTTAGCAGTGACTAACTATATGGCAAAATGTATAAGTAAGGGATGTTGAATTTGTGCAAAATGACGGAAAGAAATTTTGAAATTTTGCTTGACATTGTGGGCTGGATGGTGTAATATAATATCAGAAAGAACAAGAACACAAAACAAGATAAAATAAGGAGGAAATAACAATGGGTGGATATGAATTTTGTAAGGTGGTTTTGTTGGAGCGGAGAGGAAAAGAAAAAATATATGGCGTTATTGATACGCGCTTCCCCAAAGTTGGCAAACCTTATACATGGGGCGATAAAAGAACGGCAGAAAAAGCGTATGCAGAGCAAATTCTTTTTGTCCCTTATTCAGAATATAAGCGGATAAAAAAGACTGGATATGTGAGTGCATATAAGGCAAGAAAAATTTGAAAAACCTGTTGACAATCGGCCTATAGTGTGATAATATATAATCACAGGGAACAAAATAAGGCGGTAAATGAAATGCAGTACAAAAAATATGAAATTCAAAAAACGGACGAAGACTGGATCATTAGAAATTCTAAAGGACAATATTTAACAAAAACGCCAACGGACAAGGAGGCAAAAGAATGGATTGACGAAAGAGAAAAAGAAACTTGACAACGGCCCAAAAATATGATATAATGCAAGGCGTAAGGGGAGAAATTCCCTTGCGCCTTTTTGCGTTTTCCCGGTCATACACATTACCATATTCTGGAAATTTCCCAGGCTGGAATTTTCTGGAAGCGAATTACGATTTTTCCAAAATTTCCTGGCATTCTTGCCCACGCACATTAGCAGGATTTTCTAAATTTGCCAGCGATATAGTATATGGATCTATATATGTATATATCTTAATAGAGTATATGTATGTATGTACTAATTAAATTGATTATAAAATTTATTCTTAAATCAATTAAATTTTAATCTATCAATCTATATTAGATTATAGTAAACTAATGAAATAAGATTGAATTTGTAATTAAATTGATTGAAAACAAGATAGGATATTGGCGATTTGTTGTTGAATTGATTGAGCGCCTTAATCGAGCCTTGATTTTTTGGTTTTACATCGCCAATAAATTTATCGGCAAACGATAGCTTGTATTTTGTAAATAAATTTTGTCGGTAGAATGAAATGGAACAGCAATAGATGTTGCTTGTTATGTTTTGATTATAGTTGTAGCATGGGTGGATTATACAAGAATTAATATATGTACAATAAAAATTTGATAGAATATAAATCAATTTTTCTATATATTATATCGTATATAGTCGTTATATGTAAGCCGAATATTACTTTATTCCTAAAATAAAAATAAAATATTAAACTAAATTTGCAATTAAATTGTATTATCATCTGGAAAATTCAAAACGATATTTATGTAGATATATACGAGCCAGAAAATTGAAATCGAGATTCTTACTTATAACTTGGCTTGAAAAATTGAAATCTAAAACCAAGTCATAAAATTAAAATTGAATATTGACAAAACAGATTTTAAATGGTATAATGGACACGAGCTATAAAATTTAAAATAGAAAAGGAGCTGGAAAATTTAAGATGAAAATTACACATTTAATTTATGATGCAGATAAAAAATATTGGTATTGCGAAAATTGTGGAGCGATTTATTATCAGCCAGAAAATTGGGAACCATATGCTAATTATTGTATGAAGTGTAAAACAGAATGGTATAAAACACAGTAAGGAGAATTTAAAATGAAAATCAAGCATACATCTTTAATTTTAAAAATTGTTATTTTAATATATCTAATATTCATAGGATATATAGTAATGAAATATATTGTGCCAAATATTCACTATTCTAATGTTTTAATTAGTAATTCTGTAAAACCTATAAATGAACTGGTAGTCTTTGATAAAGAAGATTATATTAAGATTGAAGATATAAGTTCTACGTCTGATGAAGTAGATGCAAGTGGGCCAGAAAATTCAAATTCAAATATTAATGTAATTCCCGAAATAGAAGAAATTCCAATAAAAAATGAAGATCCAAATGAAAATATCATAAATACTACAGAAGTTTTTTATCCATTAACAGATGAAGAAAGACATTATATAGAATGTTTGGTGGCAGGAGAGGCGCGAGGCGAAGGATTAGAAGGACAAAAAGCTGTGGCTCAATGTATATATAATGCTACAGTAAGGAGTAATATTTCTGTAATGGAAGTTAAAACAGAATATGGTTATACTGGATGGTTTGATAATCCTGAAAAATATCCTACTGTAGCTCAAGCTGTATCAGAAATTTTTGACGATGGAAATTTTATAACTGATGAATTTATTGTATGGTTTTATAATCCAGCATATGGATATAGTTTGTTTCATGAGAGTCAGAAATTTGTAATCGAAATTGGTGGACACAGATTCTTTGCACCATGGGATTGAATAAAGCAATAATATAGAATTACATGGAAGTAAATTTTGAAAATAATCCTTGACAAATTTTAATTAATATGTTATAATCCAATCATCAAAAACAAGATATAAATAATCAAATGAGATATTTAGAAAAAAATAATTCGACCTGATATTCAAATGAAAGAAAATTAAGCAAAAGGAGTACCTGAGTAGGAATAGAGATGCTGGAGGAGATGGGCAATGACTAAATTGAAACCCTGTCCGAACTGTGGTGGGACACCACGTCTTTACAAGAAAAGGAACAAAGTCTTTTACGAGTGCAATGGGGACTGCTGGACAAGAACGCATTATCACGACAACGTGAAAGATGCTGCAAAAGAATGGAACAGTCTGGAAAAGTCGGAGAAAGCAGAGATGCTGGAGGGGATGGAATGACAAAGCACGAACTTTTAGTAATGTCGGCCTA
>ERZ1643249.951-NODE-951-length-30393-cov-5.808030_pt1 | contig 30393 bp, 34 predicted proteins | sample MGYA00579263_ERZ1643249 | MGnify/ENA primary metagenome ERZ1643249 (study PRJEB29033, sample SAMEA4952264) | chicken gut metagenome | biome: Broiler Chicken; feature: Gastrointestinal Tract; material: Caecum | place: Ireland | collected 2018 | study: Broiler...
TAAGCCCGCTTGCTTTCATCGGACGCGTCGCGTCACGATTCAAGCGGCGCGGGTAAAAAAAAGTCCCCGGGGGGGACATACGTAAAACTAGGTTAAAGGAAGGGATAAGATGAAAGATAATATGGTTCAAGAACTTTTGCTGAAGGCACTTCTGGCTCAAAGGCCAAATGCCTTTATGCCGCAGGCAAACAATAACCAACGTCAAACAACATCGCTTAATAATATGCAACTCGGCCAGAGGGAATCCTTGGAAACTCTCTTAAAGTCCTTGTATTTAAATAATGCCACCAAACAGCAGGACTCTAACATAAATAATGCAAATAATAAACAAATTCTTAACATGACGCAAACATCTGCGCCTGCTGCACAAAAGGCAGGCGCTGCGCCTCAAAATGCGAAAACCCGCCCCGCGGTTTTTGAAGAATTTTTAAATCAGGAGCCTGACTTTTTCAAAGGCAGAGAAGTGCTTTTTGAGTATTTGAATTCTCTCGGGTCAAATTTTGACGCACAGGAACTTCAAACAATTGCCGCTATTACAAAACAAACGGAGGAAGATGCAATAAAGCGTTTCTGTGCAAAAAACCCAAAATATGCACAATTTCTGCAGCAGGAAAATTCAAGATTTTTAAATAAACTTGAAAGCGCTGCGGGAGGCGCACTTGACGGCAGTTTGAAAAGCCGCCCCTATTACAGTGTAAGCGATGTTATGTCCATGTCTACGGATGAATTTCTTAAGCATGAAGACGAAATCGATGCACAAATAGCGGAACTTATTAAAAAGTCCTGATAATTCTGTCCCCGGGCGGTCTTTTCATAAGACCGTTCCGGGTCTTTTTTTGGTCAAAATTATGCGAAAAAAAAGGGGTCGAAACCCCATTCGCATACTAGCCGAAGCATTAACAACAAATCTATTGTACATAATTCTTCGGCAAAAAGCAATGACTTTATTAAGAAATGTTAAAGTATGAATAAAGAAAATATTAATATTAATCAGAAAAAATTCCTCGAACATTATGCCAGAACACTGGACGCAGAGCACAGTGCGCGGCTTGCCGGGTACAAGAATCAAATTTCTGTTACAAATGTAAAAAAAATTTTAGATGATCCGAAAAAAATCGGCATGCTAAATAAAATCATAAAGCAAAATGCCGACAAACTTGAGATTACAAAGGCATTTATAGTGCAGAAATATTTAAAAATTATTGAATATGCGTTTTTTGAAGACGAAAACGGTCTTAAAGAGCCGCAGCTTGCACTTCGCGCACTTGACGGGCTTTGTAAACAGCTTGGCGGTGCAAAATGCGAGGACATAAAGAGTAAAAAATCAATATTTGAAAACATAGAAGGGCTTGACCCCGACAAAATATAGGAAGGCGAAAATATGAAAAACACTGAATTTGAACAGATAAAACTTACGGATTTAGAGTCGGAAGAAATAAAAAATAAAATTTGCGCCAAGTTTGACAAATTGAATGAAGAAAGGCGCAATCAACTCTCACATATAAAAAACGTCAGAAGTGCCATTTACTCGGCTTGCAGCCACAGTGAATCCGGCATAAAAAAACTTTCTCTGCCCGATGCCTGGGAGCAGGCCTCAACGCTTAAGGCTCACCTGCTTGAGGCTATTTCTTCTTATCCCGAAGGGCTTTTTGATGTGTCCGAGGCTGATAATTCAAACTCCGAACGTGCCAATAACCATAAAATATTTTTATGCAATGCGCTTGAGAAAATGAAATTTACCGATAAGCTGGAGGAAATAATTGACCAGCTTATTGAAACAGGCGAAGTAACGCTTTTTGTGGGCTGGGAAACAAGATGGAGAAAAAGACGTGTTGCAACCACTCTTTATGAGAAAATTCAAAACCCGCTTCTGGAGCCTTTTAAAACCGTAAAGGAAAAAACCTACGAAGGCGCTTCGCTGAAAATAATTCCGCCCTGTGATTTTGTTTTTGATACACAAAGGGTTAAAAACTGGGATTCCTGTCCTAAAATCCACAGAAGCTGGATGGAAGTTAATGAAGTTCTTGAAAATAAAGAAAATTTTACAATAAACGAGGACTTAAAATACGAACTTGAAACTCTGCTTGAACGTTCAAAAAAAGATAAAGATACAACGGGTGTATCCGACGGGCTTGTAGAGGTGCTTAAATTCTGGGGTAATATAAGACTTGATTGCGGTAAAATACTTAAAAACCGCCTTATAGTCGTTATAGGACGTATTGCGGTAGTGCAAAACGAACCCAATCCTTATGTCAGCTGTCCCTATATTTATGCAAACATTGTAAAAGACCCGTCTACAAAGCGCGGTTTAAGCCCGCTGTCGCCTGTTTTACCTGTTCTCAGCGCTGCAGGCGAGATAATGCAGACCCAGATACTCGGGCATAAACTTGTTTCAAATCCGCCATTTTTAGCGCCAAGAGGAGCGTTTCACGGGGAAATAGAAGTTAAACCGGGCAAAATAATTGAATACGACCCCTCCCTGCTTCCTCAAATGCCTCAGCCGCTTAACTTTAGCGCAATGCTCGGCGGATGGGAATTTATAAAATTCTTTAAAAGCCAGATTGAGCGCGCTACGGGTGTTTTTGACAATATGGCGGGTGATTTGCACGCAAGCGAGAGAAGCGCTACCGAGATAAACTATACGGCAAACGGTCAAAGCGTGCGCCTTAACTGGTTTATAGACGCTATTAACCGAAAAGTGGTTATCCCTTTGCTTGAAAAAACTGCCGCCACAAATGCAAACTTTATGATTGGAAATGCAAAACTTACGGCGCAAGTAGAGGGCAGACCCGTGACAGTTGAGATTACACCCGAGGTTAGAGAGGGGAATTTTATCTACAGATACTCGGACAGAAAAACCGCTATTGTCAAAAATACCAGAGTAAAAGAAGTGCAGAAAACAATATCCGAGTTTTCAAAAATTCCTGATTTAGCACAGAAAATCAACTGGGAAGAGTGTTTTAAATACTCGCTTGCAAGTCTGGGCGTGGAAAATACTTCAAAATTCCTATTAAAAGAAAACGAAATAAAACCTCAAAATACCGTTAAGGAGGGCAAAAAAGATGAAGTACAAACTCCTTAAAACCCAGAAAAAATTTCTTGAAGTCCCTCATAATGAAGAACTGGATGTATGTGTATATCAAGGCGGATTCGGCTCAGGCAAGACCTGGGCCGGGTCGCTTTTAGGGACGCTTCTGTGTTTAAAATTCCCCGGTATAAACGGACTTTGCGGTGCGCAAACTTATTCTCTGGTACGTGATACAACGCTTGAAGCGTATTTTGAGCACTTTGAAAACTTCGGACTTCAAGAGGGAAACGACTGGCAGTTTATTAAATCACAGCAGAAAATTGTGTTTAAAAACGGTTCGAGCATACTTTTCCGACATTTTGACGAGCCGAATAAGTTAAAGTCGCTTAATCTCGGGTTTGCCGAAATTGAAGAAATGTCCGACATCCCCGAAGCCACGTTTAAAATGCTTTTGGGTCGTATGCGCCAGAAAAAGAAAAAAACCTGGCGGGATTTTAAATACAGAATTTTTGGGCATACAAACCCGCAGAGCAGGCGCGGCTGGATTTATAAAAATTTTTATGAAAATAAAAAGCCCAACTGGCGCCTTGTTCTGGCGCCTTCCACGGAAAATATATATTTGCCTGAAAATTTTTGCGAAAACCTCAAAAGTGCCTATGATGAAAACTATTACAAAAAGAATGTTTTAGGCGAATTTGAAGAGGACAACTGCCCGCTTGTGGTGCCGAATTTTTCCGAAAACAACATACAAAAAGTAAATTACCTTGAGTTTTGCGACCTGCATATATCCTGTGACTTTAACGTTGATCCGATGTGCTGGGTTTTGGCGCACATAGATTCGCATAAGGTGTATTTTTTCGATGAAATTGTGCTTGAAAACACGACAACGGTTAAAACCTGCGAAGAGTTTGCAAAAAGATACCCCGCACATAAAGGTAAAATCATAATAAACGGCGACGCCTCGGGCGACAACCGCAGCTGTGTCAGCGAGTACACCAACTATATGCTTATTCGCAACTTTTTTGCACAAAAAATGAAGCGAAACGTCGAGTTTCACCTGAGGCAGTTTAATCCTCCGATTAAAAACAGGGTGGCGGCGTTTTGTTCCATGGTAAAGTCTATGGATTCTCAAATTCGCATACTTATTGATCCTAAATGCGAAAAGCTTATTTACAACCTCAATAATCTCAAATACCGCGAAGGCGGTTCAAATATTGACATACCGACATACTGGGCAATAAAAAACAACAAAGAGCTCAAGTTTCTGTCCCACCCGTTTGACGCGGCAAGCTACCTTGTTGAGTATTATTTCCCGATTATCTAGAAAGGAAGAAAGATGAATATTGAACACTATCTTGAATTTGCGCCGATTTTAATTGTAATCATACTCTTTGCCGCCCAGACAAAGATTTTTGTAACCCCCGAGGCGCTTGAGAGAAAACACAGAGAAATTATGAACGAATGCCAGAAGCGCTTCGCTTCGGTAATTTACATAGAAGAACTTAAAAACCAGTGGGGCGAAATTAAGGAAAAAATAGACAAAATCTATGACTATTTCCTGCACACCCACGGAGATTAGTGTTATTTGAGCAGATGGGCAATTTCATTGAAAATTAATACAATGCCTGAGCACAATAACCACAATAAAATAACCGCGCCGAAATACAAAACCGCAAAAGCCCATGGAAACAACAAAACCTTGTCTTTGAAGTTTAGTTTTTCTCCGCTGACAAGTCTTTTTGTCACCTTGATTGATTTAAAAAAGGCAATAGTAGGAACCGCGAGAAGAAGCGCAGGAATGGTAATTACACAGAAAGCAAATATTACGTATTCAAAAAATGTATATACACAGCCTCCCCCGAATGCCATCAGCATAAAAAAGCCCCAATAAAACAGCGGTATTGTGCAAACCCACAGTACACATGAAATATACTGCAGCCCCAAATATACCCTCAACAACCTATTTTTCATCATAGTACAGATACTAACACAAACAGAAAGGAAAAAGTAAATGAAACAAGCCCTATAGCATAAACCAGAGCGGATTAACAAAAGGTACAAGAGCAATTCCTAAATAAAACAAAATAACATGAACAATTCCTAATACCTCATTTTTAAACCTTATACACCCGCCCCGCTTTTTAAACTTAACCCTTACAAAAAGCTCAATCAAAAAACAAACAAACAAAAACACAGCCAAATAGATAAACCCGAGAAAAAGAATTGCCATGGGAAATAGTGATAACATCCCGTACACATCTACATCCAGGCTATTTGCTTCTGCATATGCTATATCCCGTTGGTATTGTTTTTCAGCAAGCCATAACATTACAAGTGTAAGATAACTCGACACTGAAAGGAGGTTCAAAGATATGTAATTATGCATTTTCATAACAATATTATATACAACTAAACAAAATATTACAACTTAAAGAAAGGAAAGACAAATGAACCCTACATAATGCGCCAAAAAGGATTAATAAAAGGAGCAAGGGCAATTCCCAAATAAAGCAAAATCACATGAATAACTCTTAATATCTCACTTTTAAATCTTATACAAAATCCTTCTTTTTTAAATTTCACTCTTATAAAAAACTCAATCAAAAAACAAATAAAAAGAAACAAAGCCCAATAGATAAACGCTAAAATAACAAGTGCTATGGGCAATGCTGCCGCCATCCCGTATATATCTACATCTAAATTATTTGCTTTTGCATATGCTACATCTTGATGATATTCCATTGCAAAATGGTGTAACGCCCAAAGCGCCGCATAACTCGACACGGAAAGGAGATTAGGAATTATGTAATTATGCATTTTCATACAAATATTATATACAACTAAAAAAATATTACAACTTAAATTAAAGAAAGGAAAGACAAATGAAACCTACATAATGCGCCAAAAGGGGTTGATAAAAGGAGCAAGGGCAATCCCGATATAGAACAATACCACATGGATGATTCTAAATATCTCACTTTTAAATCTTATACAAAACCCTTCTTTTTTAAACTTAACCCTTACAAAAAGCTCAATTAAAAAGCAGATGAAGAAAAATATACAGGCAAGGAAAAACTCAAGATATACAGCAAGAATGTAAATGGATGATGTCATCCTCCAAATATCAACATCAAGATTGTTTGCTTTTGCATACGCTATATCTTCTTCGTATCTCATTAGCGCAAACGGCAACGCCGCAAGCGCTGCATAACTTGACGCGGAGAAGAGGTTCAAAGATATGTAATTATGCATTTTCATAACAATATTATATACAACTAAAAAAATATTACAACTTAAATTAAAGAAAGGAAAACATTATGGAAAACAAGATTGAACAAATTTTAAACACTGCAAAAATGGTGGGAAATCAAAGTGAAACCAAAAGACAAATCCAGAAAGAAATGATTAGAAAATCAATTGATTACAGTAAACCGTTAAATTACAAATTAGGCAGCCCTAGTAGTCCTACCTGGAATAGTGAGGCTGATGCTTTTAAGCATGCATTTATGTCGGCAATATTATCTAAAAGATACTCAATACCTGTTTCAAACTTAATTGGAACTGGTCATGAAGTTGAAAACCTAAGAAAACATGCTCCTATTACAGAGAGTATAATGGACCTTTGGAACAACAGAGTAGGCAGAAGTATATGGAAGGAAGTAAGAAAAGACCTTAAGGGTTATGAAAACAGTTTTAATGATAAGTTTATAGAGGACTATACCGCAAAAAAAGTTGTCGAAAAAATGCGCGAAGGCAAGCTTATAACATCGCCCGATGACACAAGGAAATTTGATAAACATCCGCATATAAATAAATTTATAAAAAATATTCAGGGCGTTTCTACGGGAGGTGCCGCCCCCATAAACGACGGTAATACATTCTTTGCCACCGAAGACATAGCAAAAATGTCAACCGATGAATTCCTTGCTGCAGAAGATATAATAAACAATCAAATAAAAAACAAAATAGCAATCCCAAAATCTCAGGCAAACCATGGAGTATCCTCGGGAGCATATATCTATGTCAGCGAATACACAAGAGATGACGGCACAAAAGTAAGCGGATACTACAGAAGAAGGTAACACCAAGAGCCCCGTTTGAACGGGGCTCTTATATGAAATTAATTATAAAAACCATGCAGCAGATATAAAGTTCCGCCAAATATTTCAAATAATATAAAACAACCGATAAGATGTATTATTACAGGCAAAAGCGGGAAGATAAAAAATTTATCCCGTTTTGTTAAAGGTTCCCCGCGAATGACTTTTTTTACGGAGTTAATTGAATATTTAAATATAAAAAACGGAATAACAGCCGCAGCTGTGGGAAAAAATACCATTGAAACATAGTAGAGAAATACTCCTGCCATATCTACAAAAGAACTCATCCCCAGACCGAATAACACAAATGTAAGTCCGTAAATCAGAGGAACGGTTAATACCCATAAAATAACAAAGACATATTCCAGTCCTAAATATACCCTTAACAACCTATTTTTCATCATAGTACATACATGCTAGCAAACGGAAAGAAAAAAGCAAGCCCTAGGCCATAAAGCTAAGGGAAGTTAATAACAACCACAATAAAATAACCGCGCCGAAATACAAAACCGCAAAAGCCCATGGAAACAACAAAACCTTGTCTTTGAAGTTTAGTTTTTCTCCGCTGACAAGTCTTTTTGTTACTTTGATTGATTTAAAAAAGGCAATGGTAGGAACTGCGAAAAGAAGCGCAGAGGTGATAAAAACGACATAAGCACTTAGCATAAATTGCCAAAATGTACTTATATCAAGCATTTCAACCAGATAACCAATCGAAAAATAATCCTGTTCAAAACAGAAAAAATAAAATAACGGCGCAATTATAAATACCCACAGTACACATGAAATATACTGCAGCCCCAAATATACCCTTAACAACCTATTTTTCATCATAGTACAGATACTAACAAACAGAAAGGAAAAAGTAAATGAAAACAACAACAAAAATCAGTTACAAAGAAGCAGTTGAGTTATGTAACGGCGCACAAAACAACGAAAAAGCAAGCGGATACTACAGAAGAAGGTAACATCAAAAAAAGCCCTGTTTTGCGGGGCTTTTTTATTTTAATTATAAAAAAGCGCGCCCAAAACAAACGACAGCGGCAGAATTATTGCACCGATGTAGAATAAAGCAACATGTATTACCCTGAGCGTCTTATTTTCAATATTTATATCAAAAAACTCTGTTTTAAGTTTTTTCCTTATAAAAAATTCAATAACAAAAAATAAAAGAAACAGCGCGGCAGTAATTAAAAACAGCATAAGAGCGGGAATTACGAAATTCATAGTTATAATTTCTTCTTCACTTATACCCAGCGTCTGCTCACACATCCTGCCTGCCCTGTACAGCGGAATAAGTGTCAGATAACTTGATACGGAGAAGAGGTTCAAAGATATGTAATTATGCATTTTCATAACAATATTATATACAATCAAACAAGAAAATACTCAAGTATTTTGAACTATTGCACACATTTTTAAAATAATGTATATTATATTTATACATAATAAAGTTAAAAAGGTGTCGATATGAAAAAAAGTAAAATACTCATTATAGCTATTTCTTCGCTGATTATTTTTATTTCACTTACCTCATTTCTCATATTCTATCTCTATTCAAAAAGAGACTTAAACAAAAACAGAACAAACATCTATTCACTCTCTATAAACCATGACAAAAAAGCCCGAAAAATTGCATTTGATGCGCTAAAATTAGAATACGGCGATTTTATTTCAGACCCTGAAGAAATCCACGCCTTCTCCTATGACCTCAATGACGACGGCACAGATGAGATAATATATATACTTCCAAGGCACGGGGGCACTGAAAGACCAAGCCTTCCTCTCTACATACTGCAGAAACAAGAAGATAATACATATGAAAACATAAACACTTTATATGGCGTGAATTATAACAGTATTATTGAAATATTGGACACTAAAACAAAGGGATACCATGATATCAGAATATACTATGATTATCTCAAGCCTTTGATGATAAAAAAATATAGAGATGATTTCAAACGTTACGGGATTGTATAGACAAATAAACAGTGCATACTAATGCGGACAGTTATTGCGAAATGACTGCAAAGACTATAGACAAAAACAGAAAGGAAGAAGCATGACAACAGAAAAAACGACAAACAAAAAAGGTAAAAAATTGATGAAGCAAGGGAAGATTACAGCAATTTTTATTTTTATATTTGCTCTAATGATTTGTTTTTATTTTGCCGGCAATTTTAAAATTGTTAAGAAAACATATTTTTATCATCTCGTGTCAGATGCAAGCAGGAGTGATTTAATTGAGAGTAATTTGCGCAAAAGCAAAAAAGAGCTTGACGAACTTAGCTGCGAACTGCAACTATGTAATAGCGCTCTGGAGGATGAAATTGATAAAGAAACCAGACAATGTGTGGAAAAAACAGGTGGTGTTACGTCACAAATGAATAAATGTGCCGATGATGAAATTACAAAAAGGCTTGCTTTGATTGATAAACATCTTGCACAACTAAAGGAAATTTTAACATATGAACAATACAAACAAGTTCTTGAATCACAAAAAATCTGGGAAGATTACAAAGAAAATGAATTTCAAATTTTGCAAAATATTATAAGTCAAAGAAGAGGCAATATATATACAACGTATGCCTTGCTCAAAGTATTAAGTATAGTGCAAGACCGGGCTGAGTATTTGGAAGGTTTTGTAAATATGATGAGCGAATGAAGGTTATTAAGTAAATTAGAAGGGATATTATTTTATGTATGAAAATAAATTTGAAAAATTAATGGATTATCTATTTGTCAACGAAGGGGGCTATAGCAACAATAAAAAAGATAAAGGCGGGGCAACCAATTACGGTATTACGCAGCGTACATTTGATAATTGGAGGACATATAAAAAACAGGCTAAAGAAAATGTGAAAAATATAACAAAAACAGAAGCAAAAGAAATTTATTATAATTGGTACTGGAAGGCTTCTGGAGCCGATAAGGAAAAAGACTTAAGAGATGCTTATGTCTTATTTGATACTGCTGTTCAGTATGGAGATGTAAGCGCAAGAAAACAGTTTAAAGATGCAGATAGAAATTTATATAAATTGCTTCAAAATAGAAAATTGCAATATAAAAATACTGTGGAAAAGGACCCAACCCAGAAGGAGTTCTTGAAAGGCTGGATGAATAGGTTGGAAAAAATAGAACATACTACTGATGAATTGATAAGAAACAACATATACAAACCTCCGTATAGGGACGAAATCACGCCATTTGATGAAAAATACACAGGGGGATTGAATAAGATAGATGCAACAAAATACGGTAAAGATGATATAGAACACCTGAAAAATAAGTATCAATATTACTTAAATAAAAATTCCCAAAAGGGGTATTTTACAGGCTACGCCGCCCCCATAAACGACGGTAATACATTCTTTGCCACCGAAGACATAGCAAAAATGTCAACCGATGAATTCCTTGCTGCAGAAGATATAATAAACAATCAAATAAAAAACAAAATAGCAATCCCAAAATCTCAGGCAAACCATGGAGTATCCTCGGGAGCATACATCTATGTCAACGAATACACAAGAGATGATGGCACAAAAGTGAGCGGATACTACAGAAGAAGGTAACATCAAGAGCCCCGTTTGAACGGGGCTCTTACTTAATAAAATAAAGAAATATGCTTATAATAAACATTGGCGGCAGAATTATTGCACCGATGTAGAATAAAACGATATGCAGTATCTTTAGTACTTTATTTTCAATATTTATATCAAAAAACTCCGTTTTAAGCTTTTTCCTTATAAAAAATTCAATAACAAAAAATAAAAGAAATACTGCGGCAGCGATTAAAAACGGCATAAAAACAATATCTGCCAGAGATTGCATTACGTATTGCGCGGGCAGTATATCAGGAATATTTTTAGATACAATCCCTGCCTTGAGCAGCAGGGCTAATGCTATGTAGCTTGATATGGAAAAAAGATTTAATGATATGTAATCATGCATTTTCATACAAATAGTATATATAACTTTGTAAAATATAACAAGGATTTTTGAAATATTGCATATTTTTATATTTGTAAGAATTAAAGAAGTTATACGGCAAAAAAAAGCCGTCCTAAAAGGCGGCTACTAGACTTGGGGAGGAGGTTTTGAGTAGGACTTTCGTCCTTATGTTTTTCTTTACGGCGCGGATTTTTAAATCTTTAGTCATATCATCCATTCGTACTAAATTTCAAAAAAAGTTCAATATTTACGCGCATTTTGCTAAAATAATGATATGAAAAAATTTATTTCTTTGATTTTAATAATGATTTTTGGTTTTACTCTCTTGAGCGCGGACGCTGCGCAAAAGAAGAAAGTTAAAAAGCCTAAAATCCGCACTAAAGTTGAAATTGAAACAAAAGACGGATTTTTATTAAGCGGAGATTTGTATTTTGCCCCGCAAAAAAAACCGCCCCGCCCTCTTGTCGTGCTCTTGCACTCTTTTGGCGCGCGCGCTTCCGACTGGGGTACTCTGCCCGAGTCTTTGAGGGTTAAAAACTACAATGTTCTTGCCCTTGACCTGAGAGGTCACGGTAAAAGCGTTTATACCAAAAATTTCAGATTTAAGTCCAGAATGAATTTTACAAAAGAGGACTGGGCAAAGTACCCTATCGATGTGGCAGGCTCAATTGAATATATAAAGAAAAATTATCCCAATATTGACGCCAATGAAGTTTATATCGTGGGTGCCGATTTAGGTGCAAATTCCGCCGTTCTTGCGGCGTCTATTATGAGGCAGAAACCTAAAAAAATGGTTTTAATTTCGCCATACGTTTCCTTTAAAAACCTTGATATAGCACTTATTGTGCCCAAGCTGACAACGGTTCCGATGATGATTATGGCGTCTAAAGCCGATAAATACTCATATTCGCAATCTGACATTATTGCACGCCTTGTGCATTCAAAAATGACACTTAAACTTTATGATGAAGGCGGCTCGGGTGTTCTGCTTTTAAAGCGCAATCCCTCTTCTTATGATGAAATTGTCAACTATATTTCAGGTAAATAGATGATTTAAAATACTCTACATATGTATATAGTATTCATATACTATGGGGAGTTTAATATGGCAGGAAATCTAAAGAATAAACTTGATATAAAAGAGGGCGGTTTAAGAATTGTAAAACCGCCAAAAACCAAGCCGTACAGCGATATAGATTTAAACAACTGGAAACTTTATTCCCATATAAAAACAGGTACCCTCTGGGAATTTGCTTCGCGCGAAAAAAACAACGGCCACAGTTACGACTACCATGGCAACTACATTCCCCAGATTGCAACCCAGCTTTTTGAACGCTTTACAAAAAAGAACGATGTTGTTCTCGATTTATTCTTCGGTTCCGGCACATCCGGCATTGAAGCGCTTAATATGGGCAGAAGATGTATAGGTGTTGAACTTAAAGAGGATATGGTTGAATACGTTTCACAGAAGTTTTCAAAACGCGAACTTGTTTCAAAAATGAACATAATCTGTGCCGACAGTGCTTCAAATACAGCCAGAGAAAAAGTGGAAGCGCGCCTTGAGATTATGGGTAAAAAAGCGGCGCAGTTTCTTGTTTTGCACCCGCCGTATGATGACATTATTAAATTTTCCGACAAGAAAGAAGACCTTTCTAACTGCAAAAGTACGGAAGAATTTTATAATTTATTTAAAAAAGTGGCAAAAAACGGTTATGACCTGCTTGAAAAAGGCAGATTTGCAGCACTTATTATAGGTGATAAATATGCAAACTCGCGCCATGTGAATTTGAGTTTTGAATGCCAGAGACGTATGGAAGAACTGGGTTTCATTACAAAAGCCGTCATTGTAAAAAACATCACGGGAAATGAAAAAGCAAAAGGCAGACAGGCTAATTTATGGCGCTACAGGGCGCTTGCGGGCGGGTTTTATATTTTTGAGCATGAATATATTATGCTTTTTCAAAAGCCTTAATTACAGGCTGTTTAATTGTTCAAGCGCTCTTTTTTCGGCTTTATCAGCTTTTAAAATTGCGTTATTGACCTCGGGGTCAAGCTCCTGGCCTTTACCGTCCGTTGTTTTTCCTATTGTGCACTCGGAAGAAGGAATATAAGTGCGCTCGGGCTCAAGAGAGTCGTTCTGTGTTTGTGTTTCTCCTGTTTCTTCTTTGTCTTTTTTGCCTAAGCCGAATAAATCCATTTGACTTTTGGAATTTTTGTTGTCTACTGCGCCAAGCGCGCTTTGTACGGGAATATTTTGCGCAGCAGGCATATTTGCTGCGCTTGCGCCTGTATTTTGCGCTTGTGCGGGCGCCTGAGTGTTTTGGGTTTGTGTTGTATTTGCCGCATGCGTGGGTTGTTTAATGTATTTTGAATTTATAATTCCGTTATTTTGATTCTTTGTAATGTCTTCAGGTTTTATTTCTCCGTTTAGAAGCTGCGCAAACATTTGCGGGTTATTTAAAAGAGTATTTAAAAGCTCGGGGTTTTCTTCCATTTGCTTAATAAGTTCGGGATTATTAATCAGTTTTTGCCTGAATTCTTCTTCGGTCATATTCAGTGCAGGGTTTTTTGCGCCGCCTGTTTCTTGTGTTTTTGTTTCTTCTTTTTCTTCGTCAAGTACTGATTTTGACGGTCTGCCGAAAATAAAATGTGAAATCTTTGTGACCCCTTTTGCAATAAGCGGGCCTACAACCATCATGCCTATGCCTAATCTCAACACGGTGCCAAGACCCGGGCCTTTAATTTTATTTGTAATATTTTTAACTTTGTTAAAGACAGATGTGCCAAGCGACTTATCGGCTTTGTCTATAAACGGTTTGACCGTTTCTGCATCAAGTCCGGTCGAGAAGAATTTACCAATCGCCTTAAGAGGTTTGTGGTACCATTTTGAATCACCGTTCAGGAATTTTTTAATATTTTTAACTTCTTTTGTGTAGTCAATTCTTGAAATTGTGCCTTCTGCAACCTGTCTGTTGAGATTCTTTATCATATCCCGGTATTTGGTGACATTTTGTGTTTGTTCGGCTAAATTTTTTGCTCCGCCTATACCTATGTATTTTAAGCCTCCTACCGTATGCGAAGCTTTTACCTGAAGCGGAAGCGAGAGGAAGTATCCGAAATCATTTGCAATGTTTTCGGTAAATGTTGAAAGTTTTTCGCCCTCCGGTGCATCCATTGCTTTTTTTATGGCCTGAGCGAAGATTGACGCCTGAATGACAATCAAAAGTTTTCCGCCGGCACCGCCGTTTGTAAGACCTTCCAGTATTTTCATAGCTTGTTTGGGAGCGGATTTGCCCAGTTTTGTGGCCTGTTTTGAAAGGGCGCTGTCGCTTAAAACGGCATTTAATTTGTTTGCCATTTCCTTAAATGACCCTTTTCTTTTAAGGAAAGGAATATTGGGAATTCTCAGATTGAAACTTTTGTTTGTAAAAGGAATTTTCGGATGAGCGTTAACAAGGTTGTCTACCGAAACTTTTATGTCGCTTTCGCTTAACTTTTGAACAAGGCGTTTGATTGGTTCGGTATTTTGTTCGCAGTTTTTAAACAGGTCGTCAATATAATTGAGTGCCTCTTGTCCGGTTTTTAAATCGGGGTTTAAATCTTTAACAAGGTTTAAAATATCATCTCCGTGGCCGTTTTTTAAATGATAGCCGAGCATGGAGCTGACATCGGACATAACATAGCCCGTAATGCCGCGCGCCTGGCTTACTGCAAGAGAATTCTGCGGATTTGTCGGGGTTTTAAGGCTTCTTAAAATTTTTGATTTATTAAAAAGGTTGTCAATGCCTTTTTTTATTTTGCCGCCGTCCTTGTTTTTAAAATGTTTCAGGGCAAAATTATCAAATCTTTGGCCGAGTTTGCCAAGCCAGCTGTTTTCCCAGCCGGTATTGAGTTTATTGTTTAAAAACTGGCACCCCTGTGCAAAAGCAAGCCAGATGGCTCCGGTAAGGCCTAAGGTAAGCGGATCCATATTTGCGTCTTTTACCGCCTTTACGGCTGTGTTATCGTTTACCGTTTCCCTAACGTCAAAGTTCTGCACGTTTTGCGGTAATTTTTCATTTACCCTCTGGGGTACAACGTCTTTTACCGCTCCGTAATTCATCTGGTTTTGATAATTATTTGTTATCATAATAAGGCCTTTGTTGTTATATATAAAATAAAAACATGTAAGATACAAAAGTTGCCGAAATGTTAAAAAAATCCGTAACATATCAGGCAATGTTTATAAAAATCGTGTATGATATAATCTGTAAAAAATGTTGGAGCTTTGATAACATTGCATATTGTACTTTGCATAAAACAGGTGCCCGATACCAATAATGTAAGATGGAGCAAGGAAAATAACCTCTTAAGAGAAGGCATGGTTTCGATTTTGAACCCCTGCGACAGGCAGGCGATTGAAACTGCTTTAAATATAAAGAAAAATTTTAAAAATGCTAAAATAACGGTATTTTCAATGGGGCCCAAACAGGCAAAAAGTGTCCTTGAGTATGCTCTTGCGCGCGGATGTGATGAGGCAGTGCTTCTCTGCGACAGAGCGTTTGCAGGCTCTGACACCCTTTGCACGGGAAGGATATTATCGCGCGCCATAGAAAAATTTGCCCCCGATTTTAATTTAATAATCTGCGGCCAGTATGCGCTTGACGGGGACACGGCGCAGAGCGGGCCTGCAATTGCGGGGTTTTTAAATATTCCCGTGGTTTCGCGCGTATGCGCCGTTATAAATTCCGACACCAAAATATCTATTTTAAAACAGGATATGCCTGAAGGCATAAATATAGTTGAAGTCGAAAATCCCTGTGTGATATGCACCCTTGAAGGAAACAGCGAAACAGAACCGCTGCGTGTAAAAGATTATGTAAGAGCGCAGGATATAGGAATAAAAGAATACGGTATTGATGATTTGGGTTTAAATCGCAATGACACGGGCATTTTAGGCTCTCCGACCTATGTGTCAAAGGCATTTCGCAAAAAGCATGACAGAGTGCCCGCGCAAGTAAGCGAAGATGTTTGCGGTTTTTTATGCAACATCATAAAAACGGAGGGCGCAAATGGAGAATAAACAGATTTTTGTTATATGTGAGTATAATGAAGGCAAAAACACCTATAAAAATGTTTCCCTGGAGCTTCTTTGCGCCGCAGAGAGATTAAAGGAGCAGGCAAAAAATGACTTCGGGGAAGATTATACCGTCTGCGCGGTTGTTTTGGATTCGGGAATTGACGCTGATTTCTGCACGCTTTCCAAATACGGCGCCGAAAAAATTATTTATATGAAAGACCCTCATTTTTGCAGATATAACTGCGTCTATTTTGCAGACGCAATTATAGAAGTGATTAAAATGAAACAGCCCGAAATAGTGCTTTTTGGCGCAACAGGCACGGGAAGGGAGCTTGCCCCTTATGTTACTTCCCGCTTAAGGACAGGTCTTACCGCTGATTGCACTGAATTGTGTCTTGTCAAAAACAAAGACACAATAAAGCTTGCCGCTACCCGTCCGACTTTCGGGGGAGTGCTTATGGCAACTATTTTGTGTAAAAAAAATCCGCAATGTGCAACCGTAAGAGAGGGTGTATTTAAAAAAAGAGAAACCTCCCGCCATACAAGCGATGTTGAAGAAGTAAGGTTTGACGCTTCATTTTTTGAAAAAAAATCCCCGAAAATCATTGAGCGTGCAGGCAAAGATGAAAAAGAAAATTCTCTTGCGGGCGCAAGAGTCATTCTATGCGGCGGCAGGGGTCTTAAGACAAAAGAAAATTTTGAAAAACTGCAAAAACTGGCGCGAATGACAGGCTCTGCATGGGGGGCTTCAAGAGGCGCGGTTGACGCTCATCTTGCGCCTCAGGAGGTGCAGATAGGACAAACGGGAAAGACGGTAAGCCCCGAATTATATGTGGCATTTGGTGTTTCAGGCGCCATACACCATATTTCAGGCATGAGTTCTTCAAAAACGGTAGTTGCAGTAAATAATGACCCTAATGCACCGATTTTTGAAAATTGCGATTATAAAATAACGGCAGATGCCATAAAAGTTCTTGATATGCTGCTTGAAAAATTCTCCTAACTGCCCAGCTGTGACAATTTTTCATACAGTTCAAGCATTTGCGGAGTTATTTCTTTTGGGAGGATAATTTTAACCTTTACATTCAGGTTGCCTGAAGTTCCGTCTTTTTTTGGAAGACCGAGATTCTTTAGCCTTAAAACTTTCCCGCCGCTTGTGTTTTTGGGTATTGTGATTGTTATCTTGCCTTCAGGCACGGTTATTTCTTTTTTTGTACCCAAGACTGCTTGTGAGGGCAGGATTTCTACGTCTTTTTCAAGGTCGTCGCCCGATATTTTGTAATTCGGGTCTTTTATTTTAACCGTTAAATATAAATCGCCCCTGTTCCCGTATTCATCTGACTTACCCTCGTTTTTAAGGCGGATTTTCTGCCCTTCTTTAACGAACTTTGGAATTTTAACGGAGAGATTTTTTGTGATTTTTTCAAGCCCTGTCCCAGAACAATGAGAACAGAAAGTGCCGTTTGATTGCCCGCGGCAATATCTGCAAGGTTCAAAGTCAACGATTGAAACACTTTTTGTCGGGGCTTTAATAAGGTCATTTACGTTTAAAATTAAATCTTTTGTAATATCAAGGTTTCGAGTGCTGTTTTGAGCTTTTTGTTTTGCTCTTGAAGAGGTGTTTGCGCCTCTGTTTGCAGCACCCGAGTAAAATTGTGAAAAATCCTGTGTGCCTCCCGGGCCGAAATTAAATTCGCGAAAACCTGAACCTGCACCCCTGCCGCTCATAAGGTCGCCAAAAATTGCGCTGAAAAAGTCCGAAAATCCCCCTTGAGAGAAGTTTGAACTTCCGCCCTGTGAAAAATTGGAAAAGTTAAAGCCTTCAAACCCCGGCGGCGGCGTAAAGTCTGCACCCTGCTGCCAGTTTGAGCCCAGCTGGTCATATCTGGCGCGTTTATCAGGGTCGCCTAAGACTTCATATGCTTCATTTATATCTTTGAATTTTTCTGCCGCACCCTTTTCCTTGTTAACATCGGGGTGGTATTTGCGCGCAAGCTTTCTGTAGGCAGATTTTATGTTTGCCTGTGTTTCGTTTCGCGATACGCCTAAAATTTCATAATAATCTTTGTATTTCATATTATTATATTAATATTTAAATTAAAAAAGTCTTTAGAAATTAATGTTAATTTAATATTTTTTGACTCTTTTTCCATCCACCTCATGCACGTTTTCTATGGCAATAAATGCTTCGGGGTCGATAGAGTTTACTATATCTTTTAATTTTGTAAGTTCAATTCTTGGGACAACACAGTAGAGCATTTTCTTTTTCTGATGGGAATAACCGCCCTGAGCGTCAATGTATGTGACGCTTTTATCAAGCTGTGAGATAATATTACTGCCTATTTCAAGGTTTTTATCGGATACTATAAATATGGATTTTGCTTCGTTTAAGCCCTGAAGCACCACATCAATTACTCTTGAGGCGCTAAAGTATGTAAGAGTGGAATACATTGCCTTATCCCAGCCGTAAATAAATCCCGCGCAGGTGTAGATAAAAACATTTAAAAACATTATTATCCCGCCGACCGATACGGGAAATTTTTTGGTTAGTGTTATGGCAAGAATCTCCGTGCCGTCAAGAGAACCGTTATTTTTAAGTACAAGTCCTACGCCCGCGCCTAAAATCATGCCGCCAAAAACTGCGACCAGAAGTCCGTCATGTGTGACTATGCCGATTTTTCCGCCCACAAGCCCCACAAAGAGCGAAAACATTGTTACCGCATAAAATGTCTGTAATATGAACATTTTGCCGTAAAGTTTAAAGGCAAGCAGTATAAAAGGCGCATTTAATACAAAAATTAAAAGCCCGAGGTTTATTTTGGTAATATAACTTACCATCATTGAAATACCGATAATGCCGCCGTCAATAATCTGGTTGGGTACCAAAAACCCTTCAATTGCAAATGCGGCAAGAAATGCCCCTAATGTCAAAAGAAGTATTTTTACAATAAATCTCTTCATAAAATTTATGATACAATATCTGTAATGAAAAATCTATTTTTAATTTTTATATCGGCATCTGTTTTGTTTTTTGTCCTTGCAGGCTGTACTTTGGGCCGGCCGAAGCAAAATGCGCTTTCACATGCAAGACTTATGAATAAAATAACCGTGGGTGTAAAAAATGACTCCAAACCGTTTGGTTTTATTGATGAAAACGGCGAGCCCGCGGGTTTTGATGTCGATGTTGCCAGCGAGATTGCAAGACAGATTCTGGGTGATGAGAATGCGGTTGAATTTGTTTTTGTAACTCCGCAGAGCAGAATTTCGGATTTGAATTCAAAAAAAGTGGATATGGTCATAGCGGCAATGAGTATAACTCCTGCGCGCAGCGGTGTTGTGAGTTTTTCCGCGCCTTATTATGAGGCGGGGCAGGCGATTATGGTAAAGAGCGGCTCGGATATTGCCTCGCTTAATGATTTAAACGGTGCAAATGTCGGCTTTGTGCTCGGTACAACCGGAGAGAGGACAATAAGACATCTGGCTCCTGCGGCAAGTCTAAGGGCGGCAAAGACTTATCCCGAGATTTTTAATCTGCTTAAAAATAACGAAATAGAGGCAATTCTGGCGGATGACAGTATGTTATACGGGCTTGTAAGCGAGAACATCGGTTATAAAATTCTTCCCAAAAGATATACAAAAGAGTACTATGCCGTGGCGCTCAGGCGCGCACCGGAGAGCGAAGAGCTCAGGGAGGCGGTGAATGCTGCAATTAACGTTATGTCGCAGCGGGGAATACTGAATAAAATCAAAAGCAAATGGATACCTCCCTTACATTCTTGATATAAATATGATATAATTCTCCTCGGATAGGAAAAGATAGGAAGAATTAAAGATGGAAAAACTTTCTTTCAGGAGCTGTGCGCTTAAAACACTTTTCTGGGTTGTTTGTGCCGCGGCTTTTTATTTGTGCTTTTTTAAGCTGTTTTTTATGGACGCGGCAAGTGCTTCATCTCTGTGGATAGGTGCTGCGGCAGGTGTTCTTGCACTTTTGTTTGCAATGCTTAAGATATACACCATTGCGCGTGAAAGCTCGGGCGATGATGATATGAGAAGGATAGCGGGGCACATTTTTAAAGGCGCTATGGCCTTTTTAAAAAGAGAGTACAAGATTCTTTTCTGGTTTGTTCTTCTTGTTTTTGCCCTTTTGTATCATTACATTGACCTTGAAACCGCTGTCTGCTTTGTCTGCGGTGCATTTTGTTCGGCAGCTGCCGGCTTTGTAGGTATGTTTGTATCAACAAAAGCAAACTCCAGAACGGCGCAGGCCGCCAAGGGTTCTTTAAATAAAGCATTTAAAATAGCTTTCTCGGGAGGCGCGGTTATGGGTCTTACGGTTGTAGGGCTCGGGCTTCTTGGTCTTTCGGTTTTGTATTTGATTTATAAAGACCCCGCGATAATAAACGGTTTTGGTCTGGGTGCAAGCTCTATTGCGTTGTTTGCGCGTGTAGGCGGCGGTATTTATACCAAAGCCGCCGATGTCGGTGCTGACCTTGTGGGTAAGGTCGAGGCGGGAATACCCGAGGATGACCACAGGAATCCTGCGGTTATTGCTGACAATGTGGGCGATAACGTGGGTGATGTTGCAGGCATGGGTGCGGATTTATTTGAATCCTATGTAGGTTCGATAATTGCCGCTATTACACTCGGTGCAATTTGTCTTAATCTCCGCGGCGCGTTTTTGCCTGTCCTTATTGCCGCTGCAGGTGTTTTTGCTTCAATTATTGCAATTAACTTTGTAAGAACGCGCGGGGACTCTGACCCTATGGCTGCGCTTCAGAGAGGCACGGTTGTTGCAATGGGGCTTTTAATTGTAGCTTCATATTTAATTGTTAAATTTTTCCTGCCTGATTTTATGGGAATTTTCTGGGCGGTTATAACAGGTATTATAACAGGCTCTATAATAGGTTTTTTGACTGAATACTATACATCATACGAACACAACCCGACAAAATCAATAGCCGAAGCTACAAAAACAGGCCCTGCAACAACGATTATCGCGGGTCTTGGCGTCGGCATGATATCAACATTTTTACCGCTTGTTTTAATTTGTGCCGCAGTTATTGTTTCTTTTGTAATATCAGGCGGTTTAAACTCATATACACTGGGTATTTACGGTGTTTCAATGGCAGCTGTCGGCATGCTTGCGGTTGTCGGTATGATTGTGGCGGTTGATGCTTACGGCCCGATTTCGGATAACGCAGGCGGGATTGCCCAGATGGCAAATCTTGAAGGAGAAGTACGCGAAAGAACGGATAAGCTGGATTCTGTCGGAAATACGACAGCCGCCATCGGCAAAGGCTTTGCGATAGGCTCCGCAGCACTTACCGCTATTGCTCTTCTGAGCGCTTTTGCAACCGTTGTGGAGCTTGACAGGGTTGATATTCTTAATCCCTTTGTAAACTCGGGACTTCTTTTCGGCGCTATGCTTCCTTTCCTTTTCTGTGCGCTTACCATGGGCGCCGTAGGACGCGCGGCGCAGAAAATGGTTGATGAGGTAAGGCGTCAGTTCAGAGAACTTAAGGGTATTATGGAAGGTAAATGCGAGCCCCAGTACGCTAAATGTGTTGATATTTCGGCGAGAAGTGCAATTTATGAGATGTTTTTACCAGGTATTATTGCAATTGCCGCCCCGCTTGCCGTGGGATTAGGCGTTGCGGCTTTTACCGATAAAGCATCAGGCGCACAGGCTCTTGCAGGTATGCTTATGGGTGCTATAGCCTCGGGTGTATGTCTTGCAATTATGATGGCAAACTCGGGCGGTGCATGGGATAACGCTAAAAAATACATTGAGAGCGGACACTATGGCGGCAAGGGTTCAAGCGAACATGCCGCAGCTGTTGTGGGTGACACCGTGGGCGATCCTTTTAAGGATACATCGGGTCCTTCGCTCAATATTTTAATTAAACTAATGTCTATAGTAGCTCTGGTCTGTGCGACATTGTTTATTTAGTTAATTAAAGTTATAATGGTTAAAAATGCTAAACACGCTTCAAAATTTAAAAGAGGCGTGTTTGGTATTTAGGGGGAAATTATGAGCGTTAGAAACGAAAAATTTTTACTCACGACACGGGGTTTTAACGATATTATTGATATTACGCGAAAAGTCAGTGACATTGTACGCACAGGCGGCGAGAAAAATGCCGTTGTGCATATTTATTCCCCCGGGTCAACCGTTTGTGTTACGACGCTTGAATACGAGCCGGGTCTTGTAAAAGACCTGCCTGATGCGCTTGAAAATATTGCACCCGTGAATAAGGTTTATGAACACGATAAGCAGTGGCATGACGGCAACGGCTATGCGCATATAAGGGCTTCAATGATAGGTAATTCAATCACTGTGCCCCTTGCGGCGGGAGAGCTTGAACTGGGGAGATGGCAGCAGATTGTACTTATAGATTTTGATAATAAGCCGCGCACAAGAAGCGTTATTGTACAGATTTTATCTTAAATAAGGAGCGGAATATGGAAGAGGCGGGAAAAAAATATTTAAAATTACTCAAAGACGGCGGTTTTGCGCTTTTAAAAAGTGCAGATGAGTACTTTTCCTGCCATTATAAAGGTTCGCCGCTTAATTTGTTGACAGGTTTTTCGGGTACGGCAGGCGAGGCGCTTATTGATAAAAACGGCAAAATAACGCTTTTTGTTGACCCGAGATATCACGAGCAGGCGGACTTTGAAACTGCAAAAAGAAATGTTGAAACAGTAAAACTCAAACAGGGCGAGGGTTTTATAAAATCTATAGCAAAAAAGGTTAAATCTTCCCCTCTTTATATAAGTTCTTCAAGTCCTGTTTTATTTTTTGAAAAGTTAAAAAAAGAGGGCTTAAATGTCAGCACTTATGAGGATTTTAAGGGTTTTGGCGAAAATAAAAATATAGATTTTAAAAAAGAAATTTTTAAAGTAAACAGTGCAAGGGACTTTTTAAAAAAAACTCAGATTCTAAAAAAGCATATACGCGCGCGCTATATGCTTGTAACGTCGCTTGAGGATATTGCATATCTTACAAATTTAAGAAGTTACCAGATGGCGCAGACTTCCGTGTTTGCATCTAAACTCTTTTTGGATTTCAGCAAAAACATTCCTTCGAGTGTGCTTTTTTGCAATCAAAAAATTAAAAATCTTCCTGAAGGTATAGATATCAAGCCGCTTTGCGAGTTTTATGACTATATTGCCAAAATAAAAGATGAAATTTTAATTGATAAAAATTCCATAACAATTAAAGACTATGACGCCGTTTTAAAACCATCCGAGAGCAAGGCAAATTATATTGCAAAAATGGCTTCTGTTAAGGAAAAAGCCGAAATAAGACACTACAAAAGCGCGTTTGAGCGCCTTGATAAGGCATTGTACGCTTTTAAAGGCAGAATTAAGGCAGGCTTGAGCGAATACGAATTAAAGGAAATTTTTGAAGAAGAACTTATAAAAAACGGTGCCAAAACAACAAGATTTAAGACCATTTTAGCCCTTGCGGACAATTCTTCCTCTATTCACTACTCTAATTATGATAAAAATAAAATCTTAAAAGAAGGGGATTTAATACTGCTTGACTGCGGAGGGTATTATGAAGACGGTCTTGCAACGGATATTACGCGGGTATTTCTGTGCGGTTCAAAAGCGGGTAAAAAACAAAAAGAAATTTATACCGCGGTTTTAAAGGCTTTTTTAAATGCCTGTCATTCAAATGCAAAAAGCGGGGATGAGCTGGATAAAATCGCAAGGAAAATTTTGAAACCATATGAAAAAGAAGGTTTTTTATTCCCCCATGCACTCGGGCATGGCATAGGAATTCCGGTGCATCAAATGCCGCCTGTGATTACAAGTTTCGGGGATAAAAAATTCCCTCTTCAAAATAATATGACTCACACAATCGAGCCCGGGCTTTACTGTTCAAAAAAACCATATAAGTTTGGCGTCAGGCTTGAAAACAGTGTTTGGGTTACAAAAAAAGGCAAAAGAGAGTCTTTTTCAAAATTTGAATTTGAAGAGAATTTAATTGAGCGTGCAATGCTTACAAAAAAAGAGCAGAAATGGCTTGACGAGTGGCAGGAAAATTGGAGAGAGTTTTGTGAAGAGAATATTAAAAAACGCTAAATTTTTTCACATCCTGCTGATTTTAATTTTCGCCCTTGCACTTTTTCTGCGCGCGGATATGTATGTTTTCAACCGCCCTTTCTGGTTTGATGAGGCGGCTCTTGCAATAAATGTCCTTGATAATTCATTTCCCGCACTGTTTAAAGAATTGTCTTATTTTCAAAGTGCACCCCCGATGTTTTTGTTTGAAACAAAGGTCTTAATCTTGCTTTTTGGTGATTCCGAGCGCGTTTTCAGGTTTATTCCTTTTCTTGCTTCCCTCTTATCACTCCCTCTTTTTTATGCGTTTTCAAGGTATTTCCTGTCAAATCCTTTTTCAAGGCTGTCTGCTCTTTTTTTATTTGCGATAAATACAAATCTTATTTTTTACTCGGGCGAGTTTAAACCTTATGCGCTTGATGTTTTTGCGCTTATTTCTTTTTTGCTTTTGGTATTTATTTTCAAATTTAAAAAGCCGCTTTTATGCGGGGTATTATTTGCACTTATGCTCTGGTATTCTTATGCCTCGGGTATTGTTGCACTCTGTGTGATTCTTGTGCTTTTATCCCTTGTTATAAAAACAAAAAAACATAAAAAAGAACTTGGATTGTTTATTTTGCCCCAGACGCTGAATTTTGTTTTCTTTGTACTTCATCTCGGGGCGATTGAAAAAACGAGGGAATTTATGGGTGCTCTATGGTCTTATGGCTACATAGCGCCTGATTTTTCAAATTTTTTCACTTTGCTTTTAGACAATGTTTTTTATATTTTTCACCCTTATAAATTTATTTTGCCGCAGTATCCTTATTTTCTGCCTCTTTTATTTTCGCTTTTATGTATCTTTGGCGCTGCAACACTCTTGAGAGCAAACAGGTTTAAGTTTTATATCCTGATAATGCCTTATTTTGCGCTCCTTGCGCTTTCGTTTTTGAAGATTTATCCTTACTATGACAGGATGACACTTTTTTTGACGCCTGTATTTATAATTCTTTTTGTCCGCGCTTTTGAATTTATTTTCAAGAAACGCTTTGGAGTGTTTGTTTTCTTTGCGCTTGTGATTTTTTCAATTTATCCCGTAATTACTTCGCAAAAAGTTATGAAAAACCTGCCTTCACAGGACTTATACACTTTTTTGAAATTAAAAGAAAACTATAAAAAGGGCGATATTGTAATACTTAATCAAACCTCGCTTCCGCAGTTTTTATACTACGGCAGAAGATATTCTTTTACGCCCGAGTGCGTGCGGGTTGAGAAAATGCAGAGAAGTGCCGATGAGTATCTTATGCTTTTAAATACGCTTGATAAGGATAAAAACTACTGGTTTATGGTAAGTTCCGTGAAGTTTCCAAATGTTTTGGATACAAGAGAAGTTATTGAATTCTGGGGTGCGGACAGGGTAAAATTTAAACATTACAATAAAAGAAAGTCGGATTTGTATTATGTCGGAAAATAGATTTTTACAAATAACTTCGCTTCAAAACGAGCTTGTAAAAGAAACCGCGAAGCTGCAGCTCAGAAAACACAGAAAAGAGTCCCCGCTTATTTTGCTCGAGGGTGAAAAATCGGTGTTTGAAGCACTTGAAGCGGACATTTCTCTTAAATATGTTTTTTGTGATGATAGTGAACTGCTGGATAAGATTTCAAAACATACAAATGCCGCTTTATATCTTGCAAACAAAAAAGTCATGGAAAAAATTTCCACCACAAAAAGCCCCGTAAATATTGCGGCAGCCGCATATGAGCCTGTGTATGATATAGAGGAAGTTATAAAAAAGGACAGACTTTTGCTTCTGGATAATGTAAAGGATGCAGGAAATCTGGGAACTATAATCAGAAGCGCATGTGCTTTTAAGGCGGATGGAGTCCTGCTCTACGGTGATTGCGCTGATGAATTTTCTTCAAAAGTTATCCGCGCAAGCGCAGGCAACATTTTTAAAATTCCCGTAGTAAGATTAAAATCGGACATTCGGGTAATGCAAAAAATAAAAGATTCACATAAAATTATATCAACGGTCGCACCATACGGGCAATGGGGCAAAAACGCACAGGAGTGCGATAAAATAACCTATCCCGAAAGGCATGTCATCATGCTCGGTTCCGAGGCTTCAGGTTTGTGTAACGAATTGTTAACGATATCAGACACATATGTGACGCTTAAAACCGAAAAAAATGTAGAGTCGCTTAACCTTGCTGTTTTTGCAGGTATTATACTCTATATTATAAATTCAAAAATTAGCTAAATTTTTTATTGCTATGATATTAAAATTGTGTTAAAATTGTTCCGTTGAGCACACAGAAAGGAGCCCTAACCTAATGAGAATAGCACCCATCATGTTAAACTACGGCAAAAACAATGCTATTTCTACAAAAGGGCAATCTTTAATAAGACAAAAGTCGCCGTCTGTGCGCAATTATACAGGTAATCCTTGCCAGGATCTGGCTTATGCGAGCATGTTTGATAAGAAAATTGCTCAAGATTTAAAATTAATGGGATTGATTTAGCGAATGAAACTTACCGTTCTTGGTTTAGGCTGCTGGGGTTTGGTTCTTACAAAACTCCTTACTCCCCGCTTTGATGAAGTCTGGGGCTGGTCAAGAGAGCAGGATTTATCCGGAGATTTATTGGAAAACAAAAGGGTAAAAACTCCTTTTTATGTCGAACTGGATAAAAAAGTAAACATAACGCACAATATGAAAGAGGCTGTTAAAGGCGCCGATATCATTCTGCTTGTGGTTTCAACAAGTGCAATAAGGACGGTTTGTGAACAGCTGAAAGAGGCGGGCATAAAAGACAGCCAGATTCTTGTTAATACTTCAAAAGGTCTTGAGCTGCCGTCTTTAAAGCGTATGAGCGAAGTTATAAAAGAAGTTTTACCCTCGCAGAAGTTTGCCGTATTATCAGGCCCCACTCTTGCGCGCGAAGTGCTTGAAGGGCAGCCGACAGCGGCCTGTGTTGCTTGTGATGATGCTGAAATTGCAAAATTTGTGCAGAAACATTTAAACGTTGAGGGCAGATTCAGGCTTTATACAAATGATGATGTTGCAGGTGTCGAGTTCGGCGGCAGTTTGAAAAACGTTATTGCAATTGCTGCGGGATTTTTATCCGAACTTAACATGGGCGATAACGCTAAGGGCGCTATTTTAACGCGCGGTATGGCGGAAATTGTCCGTGTAGGTACAGCGCTCGGCGCTAACCCGTCTACTTTCTGGGGATTATCAGGCATGGGTGATTTAATCGCCACCTGTTCAAGCCCCTTAAGCCGTAACCATACCGTAGGCAGAATGCTTGCCCGAGGCAAGAAAATTGATGATATCTTATCCGAGTTAGGTTCCGTAGCTGAAGGTGTTAAAACTTCAAAGGCAATTTGCGAATTGTCCGAAAAGCTAAACATAGACACCCCTATCTCCCATGCTATCTATGAAGCGGTTTATTCAAAAGAAAATTCAAAAGAAATATTTATGAACCTTATGTCCCGCCAGCTGAAAGCGGAAGAGAATTTTGTAAGGCAGTAAAAACTCCCTTTTAAGGGAGTTTTTATACATTTAAGTTCGGGTTGACCTTGTTTTTGAATTTTGTTGTTGAGCCCTGGAAAATAAGTTCAAAACTTCCCGTCGGGCCGTTTCTTTGTTTTGCGACTATTATCTGAGCCTTGTTTTTAAGCTCAGGGTTTTCTTTGTCGTAATATTCTTCACGGTAGATAAACATTACAACATCCGCGTCCTGCTCGATTGCTCCCGATTCACGAAGGTCTGAGAGCATGGGGCGCTTATCTGTTCTGTCCTCAACTTTACGTGACAGCTGTGAAAGGGCGATAATAGGCACATCGAGTTCACGCGCAATTCCTTTCAGGCCCCTTGAAATTGTTGAAATCTGCTGGTTGCGGTCATTTGAGCTTCTGTCTTCAATTAATTGCAGATAATCAATTAAAATAAGTCCTAAATCAGGATATTTCATTTTTAATCTTCTGCATTTTGCCCTTATGTCTGATATACTGACTCCTGCCGAGTCGTCAATGAACAACGGCGCCTGGTGCAGTTCGTTCATAACGTTTGTGATTTTTTCCCACTCGTTTGCCTGAAGTTCCCCTGTTCTTACTCTCTGTGCGTCAACTTCGGCTTCAGCGCATACAACCCTCTGCGCAAGCTGAATTTTTGACATTTCAAGGGAGAATATTACAACGGGAACATTTTGCCTGATTGCAATATTTTGTGCAATGTTAAGTGCAAAGGCTGTTTTGCCCATCGAAGGACGTGCCGCAAGTACGACAAAATCAGACTTTTGAAAACCTGCCGTTAAATTGTCCAAATCCACATAGCCGCTCGGAACACCCGTGTAGGAGCCTTTGTTTGCGCAGCGGTACTCGATTTTTTCAACCGTTTCCATAAGTAAATTGGTTAACTGCTCTATCTCCTGGGAACTTTTTTGCTGCGCAATATCAAAGATAAATTTCTCTGCCGCTTCAAGCGACTCCTGTGCGTCAGAGTTTTTGTAAGTTTGCTCTATTATGTTTGAGCCCGCGTTAATGAGTTTTCTTTTAATCGCGTTTTCTTTGATAATATTTGCATAATATTCAATGTTGGAGCTTAAAACAGTATCCGACATAAGGTCGCTTAAATACTCCGCACCCCCTATGTCATCAAGTTTGTTTTTGGATTGGAAATAATCGCTTACGCTGAGCGCGTCTACGGGTTTGTTCTGGTTATAGAGCGTAAACATTGCGTCATATATCATCCTGTTGGAAGGAGAGTAAAAAAAGTCCGCTTCAAGGATTTCAACTACTCTGTTCATGCTTAAAGGGTTTATTAATATTGCCCCCAGGACTGCTTTTTCCGCATCTAAATTGTGCGGGGGAAGGCGTTTTGAGATACTTTCTTTTGTTTGTGCTGCCATTTATTCCATTCCGAAAATCTTAACTCATTATAGTGTGCTCAAGATTTTTACTCAATAAATTATACCGTAGTATGAAGAAATTCTAACTTTCCTATAATTCTAAAGGGGTTGAAAACCTTGTATATTAACAATGTAGTCAATCACCAATTACTTTTTTAAAAGATTGAAATTGCCACATTAATTATAGAAATTTTTTACCATCACATCACCCCATATTAGTTAGATTAGAACGGCAAAAAGGATTTTGTGCCGTAAGTTGAAAGGAGTCTGCAAATGGCTATTGTTGTAAACACGAACATTGATTCACTAAGAGTGCAAAGAAATTTAAACAGCGCAACCACAAACATGTCAAAAGCTGTGGAACGTTTAACCACAGGCAGCAAGGTAAATCAGGCAGCGGATGACGCGGCGGGTTTTGTTATTGCAAAAGGTTTGGAAGCACAGCAAAGAGGCTCGGTTGTAGCACAAAATAACGCACAAACAGGTATTAACCTGCTTCAAACGGCAGAAGGAAATCTTGATGTAATTCAGGAACACCTCCTTAGAATCCGCGATTTGACACTTCAAGCTATGAACGGCGGATACAGCTATGATGAAATAAAAGCAATGGAAGATGAAGTGCTTGAAAGAACAGCAGAAATAGACAGAATATCAAACGGCGCAAAGTTTAATGAATTTCAACTTTTCCCCACAGGCGGTGTGGATGATTTAGTATTACAAATCGGCCCCAACTCGGATGAAGCTACAAACACGATAAGTGTAACAGGCGTATTTACGGAAGCTACAACATCTGTATTAACAGGCCGTGCCGGCCAGCCCATCCTCTTTACAAACGGAGTGGATGCGGCGGTTGATATTACTGAATTCAGACAAATTCTTGATGATTTGGATACGGGTATCAAAGAAATATCAACAAGAAGAGGAACCATAGGCGCCATCACAAACAGGCTGGAGTCAGCGGTGGAAGCGCTTGATATACAAAATGAAAACCTTCTTGCCGCTAAATCAAGAATTGTGGATGCAGACATAGGAGAAGAGTCATCAAACTTCACAAAGTATCAAATTCTCCAACAAGCGTCAGCCTCTCTTCTGGTACAGGCGAATCAGCAGCCCTCAATCGCCCTGTCGCTCATATAGATTTACAACAAAAGCTAAGTAGATAAAACAATCTAACTGGTGATGGCAATACAGTGGATCGGGAAACCGATCCTTTTTTTTACGAGCGCCGTTCAAACGGCAGCGCGACCGCGCGCCGCTTGAACAAGCGAGTCTTGAGAATGTGAGCACATGC
>ERZ1643249.952-NODE-952-length-30377-cov-5.860992_pt1 | contig 30377 bp, 34 predicted proteins | sample MGYA00579263_ERZ1643249 | MGnify/ENA primary metagenome ERZ1643249 (study PRJEB29033, sample SAMEA4952264) | chicken gut metagenome | biome: Broiler Chicken; feature: Gastrointestinal Tract; material: Caecum | place: Ireland | collected 2018 | study: Broiler...
GACCAGAAGCGGCGTCACATTGACCGGACCGAGCTTTATCTTTTTCTTCATCAGGCCGGACAGGGCAAGGAGCAGGATGACAGCCCCAAAACCATATACAATGCAGTATGGCCCTATCAATACGCCCCGGTCGGAATATCCCCAGCGGTATACGACCACCTCCAGAAAAACCTCATAAATCCACCCGATAACCGAGTAAAACATAAAGTATAAAAAATAATCCTGTACTTTTTTCATTTGTTCCCCTCTCATATTCTGATATGTCTTATGTTTTGTCCAGTGTACGATATGAAGGGGGTTCTGTCAATAAAAAATTGCTATTTTTTTAACAATGTACGTTATCCACAATCTTTTCTGAGCTGCCCTGCTGATTCACATGAAACCGCACAAGCCATCCCTCCGGAAAAACCTTCGCCGCTATCCGCACCATTTTCATGGAAAGACCGTAAACAGACAGAGCTTTCCCTTTTCGGGCGTCCGCCAGAGCCTTCTTCGCCACTTTTTCCGGATCAGCCAGAAAGAACCGTTTCAGAGGACTTAAAGTGATTCCGCCGGCCCGGAAAAAGTCTGTATCCACAGGCCCCGGACAGACTGCCGTCACCACGATGCCTCTGGGCCGCAGCTCTTCCCGCAGCGCCCGGCTGAAAGATAAGACACAGGATTTGGAAGCTGCGTAGACTGCAAATCCCGGCTGGGGCAGAAAAGCCGAACCGGAGGCAAGCTGAAGAATCCGGCTCCCTCTTCCCATATAGGGAAGACAGAGGCGTGTTACCGCTATAAGAGCACGGCAGTTTACATCTATCATGTCACAGAGGCCGGAAGTCTCCAGCCGAGCTGTAGGACCATTATGCCCGAGACCCGCTCCGTTGACCAGAAGGCAGATATGGGGCCGTTCTGCTCCCAGCAGGCCCGCAAGCTCTGTAAACGTCTCTTTGTCTGCCAGATCCATGACGAGAAGCCGGAACCGGGTCTCGGGACATTCTGTCTGGAGAGCTTCCAATTCTTCCGTTCGTCTGGCGAGAACCCAGATTTCATGAAGCTCCGGATAATTTTCTGCCGTCTGGCGCGCCAGACAGCGCCCTATGCCGGAAGAGGCTCCTGTTACCAGCGCGATTTTCTTCCTGTTTCTCCCCACAGAATCTCTCCTTTCTTCTTCTCCCTCTCTTTTTATCTCTTTCTGGATTACTCTTTCAGAGACTGCTCTTCCGGAAGCTGCTCTTCTGGAGATTACTCCGCCAGCAGCCAGCTGTCGATAATCTCCGCGCAGCCATCGTGATCGCAGTCGGATACGGTCACATCGGCAAGTTCCTTGATATGAGGAAGAGCGTTTCCCATAGCCACAGAGAGCCCGGCTGCCTTCAGGATACTGATATCGTTATCCGCGTCCCCTGCCGCAATCGTTCTGCTCACCGGAATATTCAGGCGCTCACAGAGCTTTCGCAGACCGGACCCCTTGTCTACGCCTGCCGCTGAGATTTCCAGCGAACCTCTTTCCGCATCCGCCAGAATGACCGGGAAACCTGCTTCTTCTATCCGTCTCCTGGTACGCTCTCTGGACTCCAGATCCGTATGATAAAAGTTCACCTTTTCCACTGGAAACGGTGACGCGCAGTAGGTCTCATACAGGTTATCCCAGGCAGTCACCACCCGTTCATACATGGGTTTATAGACGCCCATTCCATACCGCTCCATATGCTGAAACTGATCCGTCTGAACGATGGATTCCCGGTCCAGCAGATGCATCATGGCCCCTTCCTTTATGGCAAGTTTCAGGAGCTCTTTTACCAGGGAAGGCTCCAGGGACCGTTTCAATATCTCTTCCTGTGTGTAAACATCATACACAAGAGCTCCGCTGGTACAGATCAGATAGCGGATTTTCGGTATCAGGCTGAGATAGCTGTCAAGCTCCGGCCGGCACCTTCCGGTGGAGAGAGCAATCTTCTTTCCCGCGTCCGCGGCTCTGTTCAGAGCCGCCAGCGTAAGCGGCGTAATTTCTTTTCTGGAATTCAGCAGAGTGCCGTCCATATCAAAGGCAATCAGCTCATACTGGCTCATGGCTTCACAGTCCTCCTATTGTTTTTTCTTATGGATGTTTCGGATCGTTTTCTTCTTTTTTACGCTCTTTTCGAAAGCGGTTCCTCCGGCCCTTCTGTTCTTTTCAGACCGTTCCGTTCTGTGCCCGCTGTCCCTTTTTTCTCCTGCCGGAGGCGGAATCAGGCATCTGGGACCGTATCCGATCAGATCCGTCCGCCCGCTCTTTTCCAGCGCCTCCCGCACCAGCTCCCGGTTTTTCGGGTCCCTGTACTGAATCAGCGCGCGCTGCATGGCCTTTTCATGAGGATTTTTCGGCACATAGACTGGTTCCATGGTCCGGGGATCGAGACCGGTATAATACATGCAGGTAGAAAGTGTGGAGGGCGTCGGATAAAAGTCCTGCACCTGCTCCGGCATATATCCCAGATCCCGGCAGTACTCCGCCAGTTCTACCGCCTCCTTCAGCGTGGAACCCGGGTGGGAGGACATCAGATAGGGAACCAGATACTGCTTTTTCCCAAGTCTTTCATTCATGCTTTTGTATTTCCGGCAGAAAGCCTCATAGACGCTGCGGGAAGGCTTTCCCATGCGGGAAAGGACACGGTCAGACACATGCTCCGGGGCGACTTTCAGCTGGCCGCTTACATGATGTTCACACAACTCCTTTATAAATTCATCGGCCCTGGGATCTGCAAGCACATAATCAAAACGGATGCCGGAACGGATAAAGACCTTTTTCACGCCCGGAAGGGCACGGAGCTTTCGAAGAAGACGAATATACTCTCCATGATCCGCTTTCAGGTTCGGGCAGGGCCTCGGAAACAGGCACTGCCGCTCCGGACAGGCTCCACTCCGCAGCTGCTTCTCACAGGCCGGATGGCGGAAATCCGCGGTCGGACCTCCCACATCATGGATATAGCCCTTGAAATCCGGCTCCTGAATCATCTGCCGCGCTTCTTCCATAAGCGACTCCTGGCTGCGCGCCTGGATGATCCGCCCCTGATGGAAGGTCAGAGCGCAGAATGAACAGGCGCCAAAACAGCCCCGGCAGCTGGTAAGGCTGAATTTGACCTCGGAGAAAGCCGGGACCTCTCCTTTTTCCAGACAGGAGGGATGCACGGCTCTCTGATAGGGCAGCCCGTATACTTCGTCCATTTCTTCCTGCGTCAAAGGTCTGGAGGGGGGATTCTGTACGATAAAGGTATGATCGGAATAGGCTTCCGCCAGCCGCTTTCCGCGGACCGGATCAGCGTTTTTCTGCTGAAGGGCAAAGCTCTGCGCGTACAGACGCTTATCGGCGCGCATGCTTTCATAATCCGGCAGGAAAATGGCATCGTAAATATCTTCCCGGCGGGTACTCTTGTATACAGTCCCATCCACAAAAGTCAAATCCCGGATGGCGATTCCGGAGGCGAGAGCGTCCGCGATCTCCACAATGGAGCGCTCTCCCATTCCGTAGGAAATCAAATCGGCCCCGCTGTCCAGAAGCAGGGAGCGTTTAAAACTGTCGGACCAGTAATCATAATGCGCCAGCCTGCGCAGGCTGGCCTCGATGCCTCCCAGGATAATGGGCGTATGCCTGTAGACACTGCGGATCAGATTGCTGTAAACAATATCCGCCCGGTCAGGCCGCTTCCCCATGAGCCCGCCGGGCGTATAGGAATCGGTCTTTCTGCGCTTTCTGGATACGGTATAATGGTTCACCATGGAATCCATGTTCCCGGAAGAGACCAGAAAGGCAAGACGCGGCTCCCCATATACCTGGATGCTCGCAGGATTCTTCCAGTCCGGCTGGGACAGAATGGCCACCGCATACCCGTGGCTTTCCAGCACCCGTCCGATAATGGCAGGGCCAAAGGATGGATGATCCACATAGGCGTCCCCGATGACGTAGACAAAGTCCGGCCGTTCGATTCCTCTGCTTTTCAATTCTTCCGGCGTGGCAGGCAAAAATCCGGCTTTCAGCATGGTTTTACGTTCTCCTTCTCATCCGGCTTCAATTTCCGGTAGGTGCCGTCCAGCACCTGTGTGAAATCATGAATATAGTAATCCGCAAGGCGGCAGATAGTCTCCTGCTGATCTGCCACGTACTTATCTTCCATGGCGCAGACCCGGATTCCGGCGTTGATTCCTGCCTGAAGTCCTGCAGGCGTATCCTCAAAGACCAGACACTCCCCGGGCTTCGCGCCCAGGTTCTCCGCCACTTTCAGATAGATATCCGGCGCCGGTTTCCCTGCGCCGGCTTCGCAGGAAGTCATGCAGCAGTCGATAAAGCGGTTCAGCCCCAGTGAATCCATCACCGCGTCCAGAAGCTCCCGGCTGTTGCTTGTGCCGATTCCCGCCCGCACTCCATGGCTTTTCAGATATTGCAGAAAAGAAAGGGCGCCCGGCTTCATGGGAACCTCATGGGCATATTTGTATTTGGCCATTTCAATCCATTCCGCTTTAATCTCATCCAGGCTCTGGGACAGGCCGAAACGCTTCTTAAAATGGACCGCCGTTTCTGAAAAGCTCATGCCTTCAATCTCTTTCTGAAGCTCCGGCGGCAGTTCGCATCCGTATTTTCCCAGATATTCTATGTCTATGTCCTTCCACATCCACATGGAATCCACCAGCGTTCCATCCAGATCAAAAAGGACTGCCTTCACGCCTTTCAGCATCCTGTCTCCTCCTTCAGTGCTTTGACCTCTTCTTCTGTCAGGGGACGCGCCTCGCCCGGCGCAAGGGTTTCATCCAGCCGCAGACTTCCCATGGAAAGCCGCTTCAGATACATCACCCTGCAGCCTACCGCTTCAAACATCCGTTTCACCTGATGATACCGCCCTTCCCGGAGTGTTACCCGGATCTCCGGCTCAGCTTCCGGTGTACAATCTTCCGATTCCCGGCTCTCCCATTCCGATGCTCCGGCGTCTTTTTCCCGGCTCTTTGGAAGAATCTCCAGTACCGCAGGCAGCGTCCGCTTTTCATCTCCGATATCCAGACCCTCCTCAAAGGCTTTCACATGCGCTTCTGTGATTTTTCCCCGAATCCGCGCGTAATAGACCTTGTCCACATGGCGTCTCGGAGAAAGCAGAAAATGCGCCAGCTTCCCGTCATTGGTCAGAAGCAGCAGACCTTCCGTATCCCGGTCAAGCCTTCCCACCGGGAACAGATCCCCTCTTGCTCCCTCCGGCAGCAGCTCCAGTACTGTCGGAAAGGTACGATCCTCCGTGGCAGACACATAGCCGTCCGGCTTATTAAGCATCCAGTATTCAAATTCCGACACGGAAATTTCCTTTCCTGACACTTCCACCCTGTCTGTCTCTGAGAGCTTCTGCTCCGGCCGGAGGACAGTCCTGCCATTTACCGCCACCACGCCGCTTTTTAAAAGCTTCTTTACCTGAGTCCGGGTTCCCAGTCCGGCCTCACACAGATATTTATCCAGACGCATCTTACCACCTCCAGCCGGGATAATACTTGTTTTTCAGGCTGCCGGCTGCCAGCTTTCCCCAGCCAAGCGGAAAGCCGTCCACGCAGACCAGCCGCCAGCCCTTCCCTGCTGCTGCGCCCGGCAGATCCTCCACATCCAGCGTCTCTCCCTTCAGATAGCGTTTCACACGCTCATCCTCCGGAGAAAAGTCCAGAACCTCCGAAAATTCTTCTCTGCCAAGGGCCATTGCAAGAGCCTGGCTGGGCTCAAATCGTTTTCCCTTCACTTCGCCCAGAAAAAGTCCTGTCCGAAGGAAACGCAGTCCCCGGATATTCTGGTTCAGGAGCTCCTCCGGCAGCAGATAGAGTCTTCCGTCATAAAGCCGGATTCGGCTCTCGTCTATCGGGCAGCGCAAAAACCCGGAAAACTCCTCCCAGCCCTCCGGAAGCTTCTCATTTTTTTCATGTTCCTGTCCTGTGCTGCCGAATTTCCCGCTTTTCCCGTTCTTCCCTTTTTTCTTTCTGTTTTCCGGAGAAGCTCCTGCTCTCTTTTCAGCGGACAAAGCCTCTGGCTCTCTTTCCCCTTTTTTCTGAAGCAGAGCCGCGAAATGGCCCTCTCCCCCGATTCGGTGGGGATACAGCCTGGCCGCGAGACGGAGCTGTTCCTGTTCTTCCTCAGAGAGGCCCTCCGGAGCCGCTTCCGCAGATACCAGATCCGGCCGCCCGGGCGCAAAGCCGTACGCCGCCGCCTCTTTCTCCAGCGCCAGAGGCAGCACACGGAATCCCGGTTCTGAACGCAGAAGAGATAGAATGGTCTCCTCATTTTCCCTGACCGAAAAGGTGCAGGTAGAATACAAAAGCAGGCCGCCCGGACGCAGAAGCCTGGCCGCCTGTGATACGATTTCCTTTTGAAGGCCGGCATAAAACAAAGGCCCCTTTTCCTTCCAGTCCTTTACCATGGAAGGCTCCTTCCGGAACATTCCCTCTCCGGAACAGGGAGCGTCTATCAGAATTTTGTCAAAAAAACCTTCAAAATAGGAACAGAGCCGCTCCGGGCTCTCGCTGGTCACAAGGATATTTTCCGCGCCGAAGAGCTCCAGATTCTTAAGAAGCGCTTTTGCCCGGGAATTGCTGATATCGTTGGCCGCGAGAAGACCGGTTCCGCAAAGCCTCGCAGCCAGCTCTGTGGCCTTTCCGCCGGGGGCCGCGCAGAGGTCCAGAACCCGGTCCCCTTCTTCAATGGGAAGAGCCGCAGCCGGAACCATGGCGCTGGGCTCCTGAAGGTAGTAAAGCCCCGCCGCGTAATAGGGATGCCGGGAAGCCCGCTCCCCTCCCTCTATGTAAAAGCCGTTCCCGGTCCAGGGAATGGGACGCAGTGAAAAGGGCAGGCGCTTCCGCAGTTCTTCCGGCTCGGCTTTCAGAGTATTTACCCGAAGCCCTCGAAAACTTCCTGTCTCTGCCTCTCCCTTTTCCATGCTTTCCATCCAGGCAGAATATTCTCCGCCCAGAAGCTCTCTCATTTCTTTTGTAAATTCTGCAGGTAACTCCATCAGTCCTCCATAGCCAGCGTCTGCGCCCGGTAACCCTCGGCAATCATGTCAAGCTGCTTGTCAAAACGCTCCAGCTGGTCGATATCGTTCATTGCGTAGATTCGGTAAAATTCATCCTGAATCTTCAGAATCTCCCGCTTATTTGCCACCTTGTAAAGGTTCTGTATGTTATTGAGAATATCCGCCACGATATTCGCCTGAATCTGGAAAGAAATCTGAGCGTCCATAATCTCGCTGCGGACGCTGGACATTTCATTGTCCAGAACAATGATGGCGTCAGCCGCATTCAGCAGTCTTTCCCGGATATGATCCGGAATATTTCTCTTATACTTGTACTGAAGAGAATGCTCCACCGTCGCCCAGAAATTCATGGCCATGGTCCGGATCTGAATCTCCACCTGGAGTCTCTTCGGACCGTCCAGCGTATCCACAGTATAGTAAATAATCATGTGGTAACTCCGGTAACCGCTGGACTTCATCTCCCGGATATAATCCCGCTCCTGCTTGATCTCCATATCCTTGCGGTTTCGGATAATCTCCACCACCTTATCGATATCCTCCACAAACTGGCAGATGACCCGGACGCCGGCCAAATCAGAGATCCGCTCCTCGATATCCTCCAGATCGATTTTTTTCTTCTGGCACTTTTCCAGAATGCTGGATATGGTCTTGACGCGTCCTTCCACCTGCTCAATGGGAGAATAAAGCCCCCTGTCTCTGTGTTCTTTGATCAGATGGTTAAACTTTGTCATAACCTCCTTGACGGCAAGCTCATAAGGATTCAGAATTTCCCGCCATAATTGTATCTCCATAAAACCTCTCCTTTTCGCCTTTGCAGAATTGTCCTCTTTTTCGGAAAATCAGGAAAATGAGTACTTCAGCTTATGCTGTTCCAGATACCTCAGAAACCAGTAAGGATTGACCGCCAGCTCAGGAATTTCCTCTGTTCTCACATAGATTCCCACATGCAGATGCACCGGAAACTGGCCGCTGGTTCCTTCTTCTTTTCCATAGCCGGTATCCCCCATATAGCCCAGAAGCTGTCCCGCCGAGATGACATCCCCTTTCTGAAAGTCTTCCGCATAGGAGGACAGATGGGCATAATAGAAATAGACATCATGAACGCTCCGGATGCCGATCCGCCAGCCGCCCTTTTCCAGCCAGCCGATATTCTCCACCACACCGTCCGTCATGCTGAGCACCGGATAGTAACCGCTCCTGTCCACAGAGGGCATGAGATCTGTGCCCTCGTGCCCATAGGAACCTCCATAAGTACGTTCGAACATCCAGCTGTTCTCAAAAGAAACCTCTGCCTTTTCATCTTCCGAAGATTCCGGAATTGGAAAATACACCAGGTCCTTCCAGACATTTTCGTACAGCTCATAGTATTCCCGCGCCTGCTCCGCCGCCGGAAGCTCTGCGCTCTCTCCGGCGCTGTGCCCGGAAATCCAGGCCAGCTCCAGATGAATCAGCAGACAGACACATATCAGCAGTAAGCCGTATGAAGCAATCGAAAGCCGCATGGACACCTCTGCTCCCGCTAGATTTCGTTACATTTCGCGCGAAGGCTCTCCCTTTCACGCTCCTACCCATTATTCTATGCCTGCCGCAGTTCTTTTAGAACCTCCAGAATAAATTCGTACACTCTTTCTGTGGAAGAGATGCTGAGTCTTTCTTCCGGCGTATGAGCGCCAAACAGATCCGGGCCGATAGAGACGCAGTCCAGATCCTCCATCTTTCCGCTGAAGAAACCGCACTCCAGTCCTGCGTGAATCGCCAGCACCCGAGGTTTCTTCCCATACATTCTTTCATATATAGACACCATGGCATCCCGCAGAGATGACTCCTGCCGGTATTCCCAGCCGGGATAATCTCCTTTTTGCACACAGGTTCCGCCCAGGAATTCTGTCATATGGCGCAGCCTTCTTCCCAGCTCCTCCTTTTCCGATTCCACAGAGCTTCGGACGCTGAAAATCAGCGTGGCTGCCTGCTCCTCCAGCTTCAGAATTCCCAGATTCAGAGAGGTCTGTACCAGACCGGGAATGTCCATGCTGTTCCGAACTACGCCGTTTGGCGCATTGTGAAGCAGGAACAGAAGAAGAGACGCGCTCCTCGGAGTGAGGACTCTGCCTGTCCTCTCTCCAGACTTCTGAAAACGGACCGTGATATCCGGATCAGCTGAAGCATACTCTCTCTTGTAGACGGAATCTATCTCCTGCAGTTTTTCTTCCAGTTTATCCGTCTCCTCTGAGGAAACGCAGAGAAGTGCGCGGGTACTGCGGGGAATCGCATTATCCATCAGGCCGCCGGCAAGCTCCGCCAGCCGGAATTCCACCACCTCATCCAGCATACAGAGCAGACGCCCCATCAAAATATTAGAATTTGCCCTTTCTTTGTGGATATCCGAACCGGAATGACCTCCATGCAGGCCGTCCACCCATATTTCATAGAAGCAGCCATCCGCCTCCTGCCAGGCAGCCGGAAGAACACAGTCACATTCCATGCCTCCGGCACAGCTTACGGTAAAGATGCCTTCCTTCTCGGAATCAATGTTGATCAGGCGTCTTCCTTTCAGGCGGGAGGTGTCGAGAGCCTCCGCTCCATAAAGGCCGGTCTCTTCCTCCGTGGTAAAGACACATTCCAGCCGCGGGTGCGAAAGGCTGTCGTCGTCCAGAATCGCGAGCATCATGGCCACGGCAATCCCATCATCTCCTCCCAGAGTTGTGCCGTCTGCCCGGACAAAATCGCCGTCCACGAGAACATTGATCCCATCCTTCGTAAAATCTGCCGTGCAGTCCGCGTTCTTTTCGCATACCATATCCAAATGCCCCTGGAGTATCACCCCAGGCGCATTTTCATACCCTTTACTGCTTTCCTTTGTGATAATTACATTGTTTGACTCATCCCGGTACGCAGTGAGTCCCCGCTTTTCCGCAAAATCCATACAATACCGGCTCACAGCCTCTTCATTTCCCGACCCTCTGGGAATCGCGCAGATATCCTCAAAATACCGGAACACCTTTTCCGGCTTCAATCCTTCCAATTTTCTCATAATCCGGCTCCTCCATATCATATAGTATTTCTATGACGACCAAAAAAATTTTCCCAAAAAAAATCTTGTCTGTTTTGATTACTGCAGCCCTGCTCTTTTTCCTGCTGACAGATCCCATCCATGCCTCAGAAGCCTCGGCTGCCGGACTCCTGCTCTGGTTCAATACCCTGGTTCCGGTTCTGCTGCCTTTTTTCATCCTGTCTTCCCTGCTGATTGCTCTGGATGGCGTATCCTATCTGACAGGATTTCTTTACCCCGTTCTTCATAAAATCTTCGGCTGTTCCCGAAACGGCTGCTTCTGCCTGGCCGCAGGCTTTCTCTGCGGTTTCCCCACAGGAGCAAAAATCACGGGGGATCTGACGCGGGCGGGCCGTATTTCCGCAGAAGAAGGCAATTATCTTCTGGGCTTCTGCAACAACGTAAGTCCTGCTTTTCTCACAGGCTTCTGCATGACAAAAAGTCTGAAACGCCCGGATCTGGCAGGGCCTGCTCTGCTTCTGGCATTTGGAATGCCGGTTCTGGCAGGAATTCTTACCCGCCGCGGACGGACCTTTTCCTCCTTACCGGCAGAAAAAAAGACATCCGGATCTCAAATCAGCTTCAAAATCGCAGATGCCTGTATCATGAACGGACTGGAAAGTATCCTGAAGCTCGGCTGCTATATCATCCTGTTTTCCATGCTGGCGAGGCTTCTTCGGGGCGTTCCCTGTCCTTATCCCGCCCTGACCTGTGCACTTGTGGGAATTCTGGAAATCACAAACGGAATCTCTCTGACCGCCGCCCAGGATCTTCCCTTCTGGCTCTCTTTTGGCCTGATTCTGGGTATTTCCTCATTCGGAGGACTCTCCGGGATGGCCCAGACCCAAAGCATGATCCAGGACAGCGGCCTGTCCATTCTCTCTTATCTGAAAACCAAGATTCTGACCGCCATCCCAGCCGCCGTCTGCGCGCTGATCCTCGGACGCGGTCTCCTGTCATAGGGAAACACGACCTGACTCTGTGCCTGACTGCCCGTCTCCGCTTTTCAGCCTGTTCTGAGCGCCGCCGTCAGGACTCTTCCAGCTCTTTCAATTCCTTTACTTCCTTCTGGTGAAGCGCCGGTTCCAGCTCGGCCCGGTTGCTTGCAAGAATATCGCTGAAATTATTCAGAGAACTCATCATGGACTCATAGCGGGCAGCATGTCCCTCCATGGTCTGACGAATCAGATTCTGAAGATTTCCCAGCATATCATCCGTATATTTCATGGCCTCCAGTTTAAAGCTGTTGGCCTCCAGAGTAGCTTCATCCAGCCGTTTCTGAGCCTCAGCCTCAGCAGCCGCCATAATCTCGTTGGCCTGCACATAAGCCTGCTGCATGATCTCGTGTTCGTTTATCAATTCGGTCGTATGTATATTGGCCTCCTTGATAATCGCATCCGCCTTGGCCTGCGCGTCCGCCAGGATCGCATCCCGGTTCGCCAGAACCTTCTGATACCTCTTGATCTCTTCCGGTGTCTTCATCCGAAGCTCCCGGAGAAGCTCTTCGATCTCCTCTTTATTTACGATAATATTTGTCTTTGACAATGTCTGCGGCTTGCAGCCATCGATATACTCCTCAATTTCTTCGATGATCTGCTCAATCTTGCTGCTCATGACCGTTCTCCTTTCCCTGCTGATATTCGTCCTCAGGGTATCTGTCCCGCGGACGGATTCTATACTCCGTAAAGCTCATGCATCCTTTCCCGGATTTTCTCTTCTACGTACGGTGGTACGAAAGCAGAAATGTCACCTCCAAAAGCAGCCACTTCCTTGACTGTCGTAGAACTCAGGTATGCATATTCCAGACTGGTAGTCAGGAACAGCGTATCCAGCTCCGGACTCATGATCCGATTGGTCTGCGCCATCTGAAGCTCATAGTCAAAGTCTGTGATTGCCCGGAGACCCCGTACGATGATGTGAGCCTCGCACTCTTTCGCAAATTCCACAAGAAGCCCCGTAAAGGAATGGATCTTGATATTCGGATATTCCTTCGTCACTTCTTCTAACATATTAACACGTTCTTCCACAGAAAACAACGGAGATTTTGCCCGGTTGTGCAAAACCCCGACCACCAGCTCATCCACAATTCTGGACGCGCGGATAATCACATCCAGATGTCCCTTGGTGACCGGATCGAAGCTTCCCGCATATATCGCTCTAATCATTCGTTTCCCTCATGCGCTCTATAAAAAGATGCCTGTTTGTCTTGTATCGTTTTTCTCTTCTCACAGAAAATCCGTAACCGGATATCCAGCCGGTATCTTCTTTCAAATCCGTCTCCAGAATGATGGTCGTATCCTCATCCGCCAGAGCGGAATTCTCCAGATAGGCCAGCACCTCCCGCTCCAGCCCTCTGCCATAGGGCGGGTCCAAAAAAATCAGATCAAAAGGACCGTCTTCTTCCATTACACGCAGCGCTCCCAGGGCGTCCATAAAAAAGACCCTGGAGCGATCCGCCAGCCTGGTAAAGGCAAGGTTGGCAAGAATACACTCATACGCCTTTTTGTTATTCTCCGCAAAAGCAGCAAAATCCGCCCCTCTGCTTAAGGCCTCAATGCCGATGGCTCCGCTGCCCCCGAAAAGGTCCAGAAACCGGCAGCCCGGAATCTCCGGCTGCAGCATATTGAACAGAGTTTCCTTAATACGATCCGTGGTGGGACGCGTATCCAGCCCTTCTATGCATTTTAACGGCATACTCCGTGCTGTGCCTGCTATGACTCTCATGCTTACCCCCTTACCTGGCCATTGCCGTAAATCTCGTATTTATAGGAGGTGAGAGCCTCCAGCCCCATAGGGCCTCTGGCATGAAGCTTCTGGGTGCTGATGCCGATCTCCGCTCCAAATCCAAACTCAAAGCCGTCGGTAAACCGGGTGGAGGCATTGACATAGACGGCCGCCGCATCCACTTCCTGCAGGAACTTCTCTGCATGCTCTTTATTCTCCGTAATGATGGCCTCGGAATGGCCGGTGTTATACCGGTTGATATGAGCAATGGCCTCATCCAGGCTGTCCACCGTCTTCACAGAAAGGATATAGTCCAGATATTCCGTACCCCAGTCCTCCGCAGAAGCCTCTTTCATGGACGGCACTGCCTCTCTGGCCGCTTCGTCGCCCCTCAGCTCTACCTGCTTTTCGGAAAGCTTCCGGGCCAGCATGGGAAGAAAGGCATCCTTCACCTTCCGGTGGACCACCAGAGACTCGCAGGCATTGCAGACGCCAATCCGCTGCGTCTTGGCATTATATACAATATCTGCCGCCATCTGAAGATCCGCGTCCTCGTCCACATAGATGTGGCAGTTTCCGGAGCCGGTCTCAATGACAGGAATCGTACTGTTATTCACCACAGTAGCAATGAGCCCTGCGCTTCCTCTCGGAATCAGCACATCTATGTACCGGTTCAGTTTCATGAAAGCAGCCGCAGTCTCCCGGCTGGTATCCTCCAGAAGCTGAATGGCGGAGGCGGGGCAGCCGCAGTCTGTCAGAGCCTTCTGGAGCACTTCCACAATCGCCAGATTCGAATGAACCGCGTCGCTTCCTCCCCGCAGCACCACAGGATTGCCTGTCTTAAAGCAGAGGCCGAAGGCATCAGCCGTCACGTTGGGCCGAGCCTCATAAATGATGCCGATCACACCCAGGGGCACACGGACTTTTCTGATATCCAGCCCGTTTTCCGGCGTCCATTCCGAAATCACCCCGCCGATGGGGTCCGGAAGCGCCGCAATCTGGCGGAGTCCCTCTGCCATTCCTTCTATCCGCTCTTCCGTCAGCTTCAGCCGGTCCAGAAGGCCCTCCTTCATGCCTCTTTCCCTGCCGTTCTCCATATCCGTCTCATTGGCGCTCAGAATAAACTCCGTATCCTTCACCAGATACTCTGCCGCGCGCAGGAGCACCTGATTTTTTTTCTCTCCGTTCATCACGCGGAGCAATGGCTCCGCCTCTTTTGCTTTCTGCCCTATCTGTTCTAACGTCATCATCTATATCCTCCTGTTCCCGTGCCGCATTCTGATTCCGCACGCAGTATCTCTACAGTATCTCTCAGGAGATTACCCGCTTCTCCGTCACAATTTTCCCGGGAAGGATGTCAAAGGGTTCAAAGGGCACCTCTTCCTTCACCTGAAATTCAAAGGCAAGGGCTATGGTGTCAAGCCCCGGATGCGCCTCCAGATAGCGGTCGTAGAAACCGCCTCCATATCCGATCCGGTGCCGCGCTTCATCAAAAGCCACGCCCGGCATCACCATCAGGCTTCCCGGCCTGTCAGCCGCCTCGTCCGCAGGCTCCTTTTCATAAGGCTCCCGGATTCCAAAATAGCCATCCTCCAGATCTGTCTCCAGAGAATGGATGTAGAAGAATTTCATTTCCTGTCCAAGCACCCTGGGGACCGCCACAGACTTCCCATCAGCCCAGGCCCGGCGGATCAGATCCGAGGTCTCTGTCTCGTGCTTACAGTCCACGTAGACAAAGAGCGTCTCCGCTTCCCGGTACTCCTCCGTCTCCAGCACATGAGCAAGCACCTTCAGGCTCATGGCATGAATCTCTTCATCGGAACATCCAGCCCGGAGCAAGCGCACCTCTTTGCGGATCGCTTTCTTTTTCAGCCTGCTCTCTTCCTGTGCTGTTTCAGTTTCCTTTACGCTTCCGTTCCATATCATACTTCTCACCCAGATTGTAAATACTGCCGTCCTTTTCTTCAATATCTATATTATTCAGCTGGCTTCTGAGATTCGCGCGGATGGCCTGCACATATTCCAGACGCAGAAGCTTCTGCTCCTGCTTTTCCGCGTCTGTCAGCCCTTCCGCCTTGGAGCGGCGGTACAGCTCGTTGATACGGGCAATTTTCTGTTCATCTATGCTCATGTTCCTTTTCTCCTTTTTGACATTTCCTGTCCTCTTAAGCTGTCAGGAAGCAGAAGTATTCTTCTTTTCCGCTTCTTTCGGGTCCCAGCGAAGATAGGACGCCGTCTTCTCAAAAATATCCTTTGCGTACTCGTATCCGTGATTGTAGAACTCTGTCAGAACCTCCGGGCGATCCTCTGTATTTTTGATCACCGGGATCTGAGGACGTATCACCGCCACATGGCCTCTGCTCTCCAGATCCTCCAGAAGCTCCATGGTTTTATTGTAATAATACGCTCTGTATTTGATCGCCTTGATGAGATTCGGATACTTGGAATACATAATGCGGGCCATCCTCAGAGTCTTCTTCGCCGGAAGCTTCCGGTACCCCTCCTGCCTGGTCAGAATTACCACATTTTTCTTTACCCCGTCATGAAGGGCCTTTCGTATCGGTACGGAATCCGCCAGTCCGCCGTCCAGCATGGGGATTCCGTCTACCTTCACCATCTGAGAGATCACAGGCAGACTGGAGGAAGCTCTGCAGATCGCCATCAGGCGCTCTCTGCTGGAGTCTTCTGTCAGGTAGGCCGCCCTGCCTGTCAGGCAGTTGGTGGCTGTCAGAATACAGGTCGCTCCCGATGAAAAATACGTATCGTAGTCAAAGGGAATCAGCCTGTTCGGAAATACGTCAAAAATCAGGTCCATATTAAAGAGACTGTGCGTTTGAATCAGAGATTTCAGTCCCACATAGCTGCCAGCCTCCAGGAAATCAATGGTACACATCTTTGTCCGCCCCGGCTGGCGGGATACGTAGTCCACGGCATTGCAGGCTCCCGCCGACACGCCGATCACATAGGGCAGATACAGCCCCTGTTCCATAAAATAGTCCAGCACACCGGCGGTAAACACCCCTCTGGTGCCTCCGCCTTCCAGTATCATACCGGCTTTACTCATGAAAACGCTCCTTTAAAAATCTTTTCAGCTCAAAGGCTTCATCCTCATTGGAACGGAAAAAGGTTCCATATGGCTGTCCGTCTATAATCTTGTGAATCACATTCATATTTCTTCCATTTGCGATTACCATGTCCGCTCCCGCAGAGGTGGCCAGCTCTGCCGCAATCAGCTTGGTAGCCATTCCGCCTGTACCCACGCCGCTTGCAGACTCTTTTCCCATGTCTTTGAGTTCATCGTCCACCATATCCACGAAAGGAACAAATTTCGCGTCCGGATTTGTGCTGGGATTATCTGTATAAAGTCCGTTGATGTCTGAAAGCAGAATCAGAAGATCCGCTCCCACCAGCGAAACCACCACTGCCGACAGCGTATCGTTATCTCCGTGAAGGATCTCAAAGGTGGAAATACTGTCATTGGCGTTTACAACAGGAATCGCCCCCAGCGCCAGAAGCTCCTCGAAAGTATTCTGGGCGTTCCTGCGGTTATTCGCGTTCAGCATGGTGTTGCGGGTCATCAGGACCTGAGCCGTCACCTGATTGTATTCCGCGAAAAATTTCTGGTAAATCATCATCAGACGCGCCTGTCCGATGGCCGCGCAGGCCTGCTTTAAGGGCACTGTATCCGGCTTCTCCTTAAATCCGGCCGCCTTGCTTCCCACGCCGATGGCTCCCGATGTGACGAGAATGACGTCCTTGCCCTTGCTGCGCAGATCGGTAAGCTCCCGGACCAGATGCTCCACCTTGATAAGATCCAGTTCTCCCGTCTCCACATGAATCAGGGAAGAAGTGCCCACTTTCACCACGATTCGTTTTTTATCCTTAAGCTCTGCTCTGCACTGAGTATCCAGTACCTTATCTTCCATAATTCCTCTTGTCCTTATCCTCTTATGTCTATTATATTTTTCTTTCCTAACTTTACACTATTCTTCAGAGAATAGCAAGTTTAACTGGAGTAATTCTCCAGGAAATCATACAATTCTTTTTCTCCGCTGACCCGTTTTCCCTGTGAGATCTCTGTCTGAAGCGTCTCCGGAAGAGAGTCCACGGTAATGCCTGTATACTCAAAGAGCGTTGTTCCGTCAATCCGGTAGATCGTGACGCGTCCGTCTTCTTCCACAAGATAATATTCGTGGCTTTCCTGCTCGTTTACCACCCCATCCGGGTCCACAGAAGCCGCCGCCTTTTCTTCGGGCTGCTCCGCGCTCTTCCGTTCCTCCTGAAGCGCGACGCGCTCACTCAGCGACTGAAGCTCCTGCCACAGCTCGGACTGCTCCCGTTCCGCCTGCCTGTCCGAGTGAAGAAAGCCTGCGTACCAGGCAAGGCTGGTTAAAACCACAGCCGCAAGACAGCCAGCCAGAATTTTCTTCGCCATAAAAAACCCTCCTTTGGGTTTAGTATGGACAACTTGGAAAAATTCTAATCAGAAGTCACTTCCTGACGCAGAATATTGCCCTGAGCGTCATACCAGGTCCAGGTATAGGATTCCGCCACCGGCGTCTCATAGGTAAGAACCAGCGAACTTCCGTCCGGGTCCAGACAGGTATGGACTCCATCATAGGGATCGTATACAAAGGCCTTTTCTGTCTGATCTTCTGTCCGGATATAAGCTACCTGACAGGCGCTTCCCACTTCGATTCCAGGCTGATATGCCGCCAGAAGCAGAAGCTTTCCGTTTTCATCTGTCACAGACGTCAGATTGCTTCCTGTTTTTCTGTCTTCATGCTCATCATAGGTATATTCTCTTTCAAGTTCCCCGCTCCGGGCCTGAATCAGATTTCCGTTCCGGTCCTGTTCAAAAGTGGCCATATTGCCGGCATTATCCGTCACGGAATACAGGAAATCTCCCTTGAACTCAAACTCCAGAGAACCCTCTTCTGACTCCACACGGGAAAGCTTGTTGTCTTCATAGGAGAATTCTATCCGGTGAGCACTCCCAGCTCCTGGCCGCGGATTTCTTCACAGGCTGTCAGCGCCCCAATCAGAGCCGCTGTGCCGGCGCTGCCTGCGGACGGAGCCGCCACCCGCACATCCAGGTCCTGCCGCTCATCTTCCCGGCTTAAGAGCCCAGCCTCGCTCAGAAGCTTCTGATACATCTCCTCTGTACACCAGTCAATATTCTCTACGGTTACCTGAAGACCGACAGGAGCATAGACCTGGCGGACCAGAATACAGGACAGGGCCATATCTTCCACCGCTTCCTCCGGCCAGGAATCTCCAAGCTTCTCCCTCACCTGCTCTCCGGTTACGGCCAGCACCCTGCAGTCGGCCAGGTCTCCCTCGTCCAGTTCCAGAAGCTCCAGTACCTCTTCCTTCTGACTTTCACTGAGATCCGCTCCCAGCACAAGCACCGGAGCCGTCCCGTCGTCTCCCCTCATGCGGACGCCTGCCTCGGAAGGAAGTGCCAGGCAGGAGGAAAACAGCGCTCCTGCTGTCAGGACACAGATTCTGTTTTTCCGGAACCATTTCTTTTTCTTTCCCATGTCTTCCCCCTCTTTCCAGCCATGGTATCTGAAAAATATTCTTATGTGTTACATCGGTTTTGGCATCTGAAAAATTTCTTCTGTCTTACTTACATCAGTCTGATTTTCTTCAGGACTTTCACCAGCAGATACCCTTTCGGGAAGGCTCTCATCTCTTCCTCGGTAATTCCCCGGAGGAACAGTACGAAGAAGCCGTAAATCAGCACTGCCAGCACCAGACAGAGCAGTGTGGCCGGCTTATTTCCCATCAGATTCTCAAGGGGCGTATAAAGAAGCCATACAGCCAGAGCCATAATCAGCGACGCCACGCCCGGGATCAAAAAGGTACGTTTCACCTCCTGGCGGTAATGCAGGTATTTGCGTATGGCAAGTCCATTGAGAATACACATCAGGAAAGCGAAAAACATATAGGAAATTACCGCGCCGTAAATATGAATGCCGGCAAACTGTACCAGCACTACCAAAACCACCAGATGGGATGCCAGCGCAATCACCGCGTTGCGGACCGGAATCTGCATATGATCGATGCCCTGCAGGATTCCATTCGTCAGCGTGGAAAGGCCGTAGAAGATCACTGCCGCAGAGCCGATCAGGAACATGATGGGAGCCGACGGGTCCGTATTCCAGTTCAGGAGATCGAGAACAGGTCCTCCCAGGGCTGTGAGGCCGAAGGCGCTGGGAATGCAGATCAGCATCACCATACGGATGGCATTCTCTGTCTTTCTGCGCATCTCCTTTCGGTTTCCCGCCATCCGCGCTCTCGTAAGCGCCGGGATCACTGAGGAAGACAGGGCCGAAGCCACCGCAATGGGAACGTTCGTCAGAAGCTTGTATTTTCCCACATATATGCCCCAGTAGACATCTACCATATCCTTATCCATATTCTGAACATCCAGCATCAGGAACTTGAACACGCCCTGATCAATAAAGCCGCTGATATTATAGACAGCAGTACTCAAGATCACGGGAACAATGGTCAGAACCAGCATGCGGAGCATACTGGAATAGCTCTGCACCTGGCTTACCTGATCCTTCCGCAGATTCTTCTGGAGCACACGGTTGTACATCAGCATGACGATTACCAGAAAAATCAGCCCTGCCGCCGCGCCCAGGCTGGTTCCCAGCGTGCTTCCCGCCGCGCCGTAGACAGCTCCGCCCGTACCATCCGTGATTCCCTTTGCCTGATCCAGGGACGCGCCGTAAGAGCACAGCATACTGGCAGCCACAATACTGACTACCGCATTGACAAGCTGCTCAATTACCTGGGAAACAGCCGTGGGCATCATAGTTCCCATGCCCTGGAAATACCCCCGGAGCACGCCCATAACCGCCATCACAAAGATAGCCAGCGCCAGCACCTTCAGGCAAAGCTCGCTCTCCGGTGTATTCAGAAGCGTTCCCGTGAAAAAGCCGGCTCCAAAAAAGGTAATGGCAGAAGCCACAGCTCCCACCACAAGCGACATATACATGGCGGCCTTAAAAGACCTCCAGGCATTCTTATGTTCTCCCAGCGCCACCTTGGCCGACACTACCTTGGATACAGCCAGCGGCAGGCTGTAGGAAGAGATCAGAAGAATGATATTGTAGACCTCGTAGGCCGCAGAATAGTAGCTGTTTCCCTGATCCCCGATGATATTGGTAACCGGAAGCCGGTACAGCATTCCGATGATGCGGCTGATAATCGACGCCGCGGCCAGAATGCCTCCCTGCATAATAAAATTAGAGCTCTTTGAACTTTTCTTATTTCCCATCGTTCTTCCCTATTCGATTACCACGTCTTCCGCATAGTCTTTCCAGATAATGCAGATAAATGTGGTTCCCGTATTCAGCGTAATTTCCTGATCGTTTTCATCATAATAACGGGCCGGAGTCCCCAGTTCTCCGGGATTGCTCCAATAACCCTCGATCATTTTCCCATTGGTAAAAACCGTACACGGATTTTTTTCCGACTGAGCCGCAAAATGCAGATAATCCTTGGCGTCCAGCACATTGCCGTCGCAGTACTGAAAAATCACGTTGGTAACCGCCACCTGTTCTCCCGTCAGCTCGTCCACATGAGGAGAACCGTAGGTGGAACGGTAATATTTCCGGTCTGCAGGGTTATATTCAAACACAGCTCTTACCCCGCCGAATCCATTCTTCCCGCCGTTTCCACCGGGCTTAAGAACCGCCGCGTCCGGATATCCCTCATACTCCGCAGTCTCTCCTGGGTCCGCAAACCGGAATTTGCCCGGATAGTCTTCCGGCATGGTCATGTCCAAACCTTTTCTTTCAATATCCTTCCCGATACCGGAGGAAAACGCATAAAGAGTATGTTCCGTCGCCTTTCCCGGCCGGGATATCCGATCGTACATGGCTGTGGCCGGATTATCAATCCCCTTTGTGGCGCCTGAGAGTACGTCAAACTCTCCGCTGTTCAGAGCTTCCAGCGCGTAACTGGCTTGTCCGAAATGGGCGTAGACCGCGTCGAATTCCTGGGCGAAATGGAGAAAATACAGCCGGCAGCTCCGGACAGAGCCGATCCGCTGCAGCCCCTGCCAGTCCTCAAAGATACCCATCCAGCGGGTGATGCGTCCTTCCACCGGACACTCATAAATCACAGACGCGCCGGAGACGCCCGACATGGGAAGAGCCGCCGAAGTATTGTTCAGCATCACAGCCAGCGGTTTCTTTGTGCCCAGCTCCTCTGCAATCCATTCTCCGGTAAAATAACTGCGGACTTTTCCATCCACTACTTCCCGCCCCGGTTCCGGAGGGGCCGTCAGACCGCCCACATTTTCCAGTTCTTCTTTTTCCAGGACCTCCGCTTCTGTGTCAAAGCCGGTATCCGCCATCTCCTGATCCTGTGCTCCGCTTTCTTTCCTGCCGCACCCTGCCAGGGCAGGCAGCAGGAACAGAAAAACAGCCGCGCAGATCAAAAAAGGACAAAAGCGCAGGGGCCATATCTCTTCTTTCACACGGAAAGCCTCCTTACTATACATATACCACAAATCTGACGCAGTTTTCAGCGCAAAATGTGCAGGCTCTCCAGAACCGCCGCCTGTCTCTTTTCCATAACTTCCGCTTCCTCTGGCACCTCGTGGTCATACCCCATCAGATGAAGCATGCTGTGGGCGATCAGAAACGCGTACTCCCGCTCCAGGCTATGCCCGTATTTTTCCGCCTGCTCTGCCGCCTTTTCCACAGAGATAATAATATCACCAAGAACCAGCTCCCCCGTCTCCGGGTTAAAGCAGTCCAGTTCTGCTTCTTCCGCTTCCGCAAAATCAGCCGGGGTCTCAAAGGTCAGCATCGGAAAGGAAAGCACGTCCGTGGGCCGGTCGATCTGCCGGTGTTCCCGGTTCAGCACACGGATTCCTTTATTGTCAGTCAGAAGCAGAGTTACTTCCGCCTCATAGGGGCAGCCCTCATAATCCAGGGCAGCCTCAATCACACGCCGGGCAGTCTCTTCCGTGTCTACTCCCGGCAGGCCGATCCCGCTCTCATCTTCTACGTTGATTGTCATAGCGCTCCTTTCTGGAGCTCCGCTTTTCCTGAGCTCTCTCATAGCTGTCATAGGCCTGTACAATCTTCTGAACCAGGGGATGGCGCACCACGTCCTTGCTGGTCAGTTCACAGAAACCGATGTCTTCCACCTTTGCCAGCACCTTCAGGGCCACCTCCAGGCCGGAACGTGTTCCGGAAGGAAGATCCTTCTGACTGGCGTCTCCGGTCACAATGACCTTGGACCCGAAACCGATACGGGTCAGAAACATTTTCATCTGGGCCGGCGTAGTATTCTGAGCCTCATCCAGAATGATGTAAGCGTTATCCAGCGTGCGCCCGCGCATATAGGCCAGAGGAGCTACCTCGATCAGACCTTTTTCCATATTTTTCACAAAACTGTCCGCGCCCATAATCTGATACAGGGCGTCATACAGCGGGCGCAGGTAGGGATCTACCTTGCTCTGCAGATCTCCCGGCAGAAATCCCAGCTTCTCTCCTGCTTCTATGGCCGGGCGTGTCAGGATAATCCTGCTTACTTCATTGTTCTTAAAGGCTGTGATCGCCATGGCCATGGCAAGATAGGTCTTGCCGGTTCCGGCAGGCCCTGTTCCAAACACAATCATGTTCTTTCGAATCATGTCCACATATTTTTTCTGGCCCAGCGTCTTGGGTTTGATGGGTTTTCCGTTCATGGCGTGGCAGATCAGATCCTTGTCGATCTCCACCAGCGCTTCCTCCTGTCCCTCCATAGAAAGGGCCAGAGCGTAGTCCACATTCTGCTCCTGTATGACATTTCCCCGGCGGGAAAGCTCCAGAAGCTGCTCGAATACTCTGGCGGCCTGCCGGGTATTCGCGGCAGGTCCCAGAATCTTTACAGCCCCGTCCCGGGCCACCACAGACACCTTCAGGGTCTGCTCTATTTTTTTGATATGACTGTCAAACTGGCCGAACACATTGCTCTCATGCTCAGCCGGCACATCCAGAATCTTTTCTACAATACTGCTCAAATGCACTGCTCCTCTTACTGTCCGCCGCTTCCCGTATGCCGGAAACCGGCATTGGAAAACAGACGAAGCTACTGTTCTTCCGTGGCGCTCTCCGGCACCGGGTCCTCCAGAATTTCTGTGGGAACGGACTCGCTGATCTCCTCCAGCGCCGCGATGGTCCCGGAAGCCCGGCAGAGATTGCCGCTGACTTCTATTTTAACATTATTTTCGACAATTTGAACCCCTTTTTCTATTAAATTTTCCAGAAACTCATTCAAATCTGTCTCCGCCAGCAGCCTTGCTTCCTCTGTCGTATAGTTTTCCATGTACGTCTCATATTCTTCATAGGAAATAGTTCCCAGGGTCACGGGAAGATAAAAATTTTCTGTCAGTTTCAGCGGGTGTTCTGTACTCAGAGTCGTATATGCCGCAAAACCGGGCTTTTTTTCAAAGGCCAGCCGGCGGCTTCCCAGAATCAGGTAAAAGCCATGCCGCTTTTTCCCAGTAAAATGGCGCTCTTCGTGAGACAGGAGAAATTCATCATAATATTCGTACTCCGTCCGCGCGTATACGTCCGCGTCAGCGGCTGTATATTGATATCCGAGCACTTCTCCATAATCACTCAGAATATCAATCCTGCCGCTTACCAGGATGGCGCCTTCCTCCACCTCATCTCCCGGCTGTACCAGAGCCTTTCCGCTCCGCACCAGTACGCTTGTAATCAATCCCGGCCGCGAAGCAGTCAGATCACTGGCCTCCGTTTGTCCTCCCGTATCCTCCTGTACCTCTGTATCCATATTTTCCCGCACTCGGATAATCAGCCGCGTGCCTTTTACCTCTGCGGAGACCCAGATAATATCCGGAAATTCAATCCGTATCATAGACTGAATCTCCTTGCAGTCCACCTGGCTTTTGCGCATACCGTGGACCACCTGCTCAGACTCCAGATAATCCAGAATCACATCTGTAGTCCGGGAATAATTTCCTTCTATATGAATGTTCCAGATATACAGGGACATGACATACAGGAAGATCGCACAGAGCAGGATTCCCGCCGGAAACATCTTCCGGTTCCGGTTCCGGTACAAAAAAAACGGAAGGCCGTGACGCTCTAAGATAACCACATGAGCTCTCGCCTTCTTCCGCAGAGGCTTCAGCTTCCGAAAATCACGGAGGCCAAGATTCATTTCATAGGTAAGGCCGCAGCTTTTCAAGTCCCAGATCTCAATATCTCTGGCTCTGCACAGATTCAGAAACCGTTCCGGCGAATATCCCTGCAGGCGAATCCGGACATATCCTTTCAGGTATCGGAAAAAGGAAATCAGCAATATTTCACCTCCTGAATCTCACCGGTGATCTTCATCTCATCATTGGTGTAATAGGCGATGTCCAGCTGTCTTCCATGAATCTCCAGCTTGCAGGTCCTGGTCTGAATCCGGATCAGCTCTTCCGTATATTCAATGAGGCTCATGTAGTTTTCCACATAAGCCTCATGCTTTCCGGTAATGGTCATAATCACTGCTCCGAGCGTCAGATCCTTCGGCAGATTCAAAGCGTCCGCTGCGCGTTCCCTAAAGCTCATACCTCAACCCGCGCCGCCGCACAGACGGCGGTGCAAAACCTTTCTGCCTGGCCTTGGCCATGCCCCGTCAGCCTGCTGCGGGGTGTTTGACTTCATGAACCCGGACCTTTGCTTTCCTTACCCCTACTATATGCTTTTTCCCCGTTTTCTATTCACCCGCAGTCCAGAACGATCTTGATAAGCTCCGGCGGATTCTTCAGAGCCACCGCAAAGGCATCCTTATAACGGTCCAGAGGAAAGCGGTGGGTGATAAATCCATCTGTTTTGTAGATGCCGTCTCTCATCCATTCCTGTACCAGATCAAAGGTGTACAGTTTTCTGCCCTGCCATTCCTCCATGCCATGAGCGTCCACACCGATAATTTTCAGCTCCTGCCACCAGACCGGAGACTCGTCATAAGTCACGGCTGCCATATGATGCCCCACCTTCATATAAGTCCCTCTGGGCGCCAGCAGCCGGCAGCACAGAGTGTTGGCCTTTCCGCCGCCGGCACAGTCGTAAACCCGGTCAAAGCCTCCGAAAAACATTTTGTTTTTATTCATGCCGGTATAGACCCTGCTTCCACCTGTGGCTTTTGCGCTCTCCTCATAAATATCTCCGGACAGGATGTGATCCGCGCCCAGTTTTTTCGCCAGCTGCTGTCTTGCTTTTTTCCGGGTGGTCACCCAGATCTGACAGTCCGGCTGAACGATTTTCAATGCCTGTACGATACCAAGGCCAATCATGCCGCAGCCGTACACAAGAATTTTTTCTCCCTTTGCCGGAGGGTCCATGAGAACTGCGTGTACCGACACGCAGGAAGGTTCCAGAAGCACAGCCTGATCGTCCGTCAGTTCATCCAGGATCTTTGTCAGCTGCTGCTCCGGCGCCAGAAAATAGTCTCCCATGCCCGCACCCGTATCAGGAAGCTTTAAGGGGCTTGGCTCCCCATAATTCAGGCAGAGATTATAATTTCCTTCCGCGCAGTACCGGCAGGGCGGCTTGATGCCCTTATTTCCGCAGCCCGACATATATTCCCGGATGGTCACCCGGTCGCCCACCTGAAACTTCGTAACCTCCGGACCCGTCTCCACCACAACGCCCACATTTTCATGTCCCATATAGGTCCTCGCAGAACCGGGAATGGGCTCAAAGGCCGAAGATGTGCCTGTGGTCGCCTGAAAAAAACTCACATCCGTGCCGCAGACGCCGCAGGCGGTATTCTTCACCCGGACCCAGTCCGGACCCGGCAGAGGCGCGTTCGGCAGTTTCTTATTATATTTTACCGCGTTCAGCCCGGTAAAAAGCAGCGGCCTGAAAAACCGGGCCGCAAACTTGGTAATCAGGATGCGCGGAATATCTTTTTCAAAATAAATGGTTTTCATAGCTTCTCCTTTACAGCGCCGCCTTCTCCCCGGCATACAGAATGAGACTAAACCAGGTTACCACATTGCTGCCGTTCAGAAAGGTCATTCCATTCCGCTCCGCCAGCTCCGTCACCAGAATTCCCTGGCCTTCCACGCTGGGAAGCATATAATCCGGATGGCGGCAGGGGGCGTCCGGATAACTGCATGTTTCGCAGATGGCGCAGGATTCCGTGGAGAAAGCCTGCACCTCTTCATAGTTCTCGCGAAAAATCTCCACAATCCGTCGGGTGATCTTTTCATGACCGCCACGCATGGCCAGCATGGCATCCATGTTTTCCAGATCAGCTCCCTCGGAAACCGTGGTAAAGATAAATCCTTTTTCAAAGGCCAGACAGCGCTCCCGGCACTCCTCCAGGGTTCCCACCGCAGGCGGACAGGCCCAGGAAGTTCCGTACCTGGGACACTCTGTCCTGCAGATATAGCGCACCTTCTCAGAAAAGGGGATCTCCTCCGGCCGGATAAAAGCATACTCACAAATGGGAAACTGCGCGATTTTTTCCTCTATTCTTTTTTCAGCCATGTCTCCTGCCTGTTCTTTTGCCTGCATACCGCTCAAAACCTACGCCTCCTGCCTGAATTTCCCGGATTTCTTAAAGCATGGAAGCTCTGAGTTCCTCCCCGCTCTTCGGGCTCAGATAAGCCGGAGCAATGTCAAAGACCGTCTTGCAGCCGGACATTCCTTCCTGCGCCATACGGTAAGCAGCTCTCGCATAAGCCACAAGGACGCTGGATGTAAACTCCGGATTGGAGTCCAGCTTTAAAGTATACTCGATCAGATGATGATGCTCCTTCTCCCGTCCGGTCACGCCGCTGCGCAGCACAAAACCTCCGTGAGGAAGCGCGCTGTGATCCCGCTTCATCTCTTCTTCACTGATAAAATGCACAGTAGTGTCATAATCAGAAAAGTAATTGGGCATGGTCTTAATTTCCTGCTCCACCTTGGCAGGATCTGCGCCTTCTTCCAGCACCACAAAACATTCCCTTGTATGCTTTTCTCTGGTAGAAAGCTCCGGATTCTTTCCGGAACGCACCTCTTCCAGCGCGCTCTCCACCGGAATCGTATACTGTCTGGCATCCTTTACGCCCGCCACCCGGCGCACCGCGTCCGAATGTCCCTGGCTGACGCCCCGGCCCCAGAAGGTATAATCCTTGCCTTCCGGCAGAATCGCGTTCGCATACATACGGTTCAGAGAGAACAGGCCCGGGTCCCAGCCCACGGAAATAACAGCCACTCTTCCGCTCTTTTTTGCAGCCTCATCCACTGCCGCAAAATGTTCCGGGATTTTTGCGTGGGTGTCAAAGCTGTCAACCACATTGAAATACCGGGCGCACTCCGGCGTCTGCTCCGGCAGATCCGTAGCGCTTCCTCCGCAGAGAATCAGTACATCCAGCTTGTCCTTCCAGTTCTCCAGCTCGGAGACGCTTAAGACCTCCGCCGTCTTGGACCAGATGCTCAGATTTTCCGGATTTCTTCTGGTAAACACCGCCTTCAGCTCCATATCCGGGTTCTGCGCCACCGCGCACTCCACGCCCCGTCCAAGATTTCCATAACCCATAATTCCGATTCTGATACTCATTTTACAATTCTCCTTTTCCTCACAGTTCTTTCTTCTTACGCTTTTCTTTTTCCACAGATCTCTTTCACCAGCTTAAGTCCGCTTTCAGGCGTAAGCCCCCTGTAAGCGGTACCGTCTATATCCATATTGACTGCTGTCCTGCACCGTTTCAGGCAGCAGCGGGTCCGCAGAAGCACCCGGCCGTCAGATGACAGTCCGTCTTTCCCGATTCCAAGCTCTTTCCGGAGCGCGCCCAGCAGTTCCGCGCCCTGCCGGTTCCCGCACCGCTCTCCCGTACAGGCCAGGATTTCATGCTCTATGGCCGACTCCCTCAGTGTGGGATACCGCCGTACAAGAATATCAATCAGCTTTTCTGAAACACCCGCCGTCTCTGCCGCAGCCTTTTTCAGCTCCGGCGTGAGAAAGCCCCGTACTTCCTGGAGCTCCCGGAGCATTTCCACTGCAGTACTCTGTTCACTCCGGTCTCTCTGTCCTCTGTAGTAATCCAGGATTTCTCTGATACGATCAGCTTCTTCCATATTACTGACTCCTTTGGTTCTGTTTTTTCAGGCTTTTTACCTCATATCGTACAAAATCAGTCCGCCCTTTTTTTCAAACCCCGTATCCCAGAGCTCGTCCATGTCAAGCCACTGCCATTCGCCGTAAGTAACTGCCTTTGTCATGCAGCTGTCTCCGGCCGTATCATACCCGGTCAGAAGAAACCAGTGCCAGACATAATCCTTGAACATCGGATTCTTATGCTTCAGCACCAGGCATGGCAGCGGAAAACCCTTATCAATCTGGCCCATCAGCGCTTCCTTCGCTTTTGATGCCTTCTCCGTACCGGATAAAGGGGTCATCCGGACAGAATCACATCCCTGATCCGCCAGATATTTTCCAAAGCCCTCTATGTAGATATCCAGAGCATCCACCCCGTTCTTTCTCGGTTTCAAATACGGCTTCATCTTCATTCCAAAACGCTGGTAATCCTTCTTGGTCAAAGCCGTCTTCTCAAAGGGATAAAGATTCTTTGTCCCCTTATAGCAATCCAGATAAATACAGCTGTCGCAGGCCGTCAGAGCCGCGCAGCCGCCTATCTTCATCATCGGGTCCCAGAACCAGTCCTGGTTCCCGCCGTATGAATGTTCAATCGTGAAATAATCCAGTTCTCTCTGCATCGATAATTTTAAGCCGCTTCCTTTCCTGAAATTTCCTTTTTCAACAAATCACAGCTTACATTATACGGTCTTTGAACAGATTCGTCAATGAAATCCGTCTGCCTCCGGCAAAAGACAAACCCGTGTCTTTTGCCGGAGGCAGCTCCGTTTATTCCGTATATTCCTGATAAACAGCCACGTGATCATAGATGCAGCGCCAGCTGCTGTGCGCGTCCGCCGTCACACAGATATACTGCTTTCCGCTATTGGAAATGCTGTAACTCGCCGCGCAGTTTCCAGACTGCACCACATAGCCCGTCTTCGCGCAGAGCACAGTTCCATGCGTATCCTTATCCTCAATTCTCCGCAGAAACCAGTTGGAAATCAGCAGTCCCTCCGGATGCTGCTCTGTAGCTGATGTGGTATAGGTATGAGCTGAAAGAACCTCCCGGCAGAGTTCATTATCTATAGCCGCTCCCAGAATCTCTGCCATATCATAGAGGGTGCAGTAATGGTTCTCATCATACAGTCCCACACAGTTTGTAAAATGAGCTGTGTCAGATAATCCCAGCTCTTCCAGCTTCTGATTCATCAAATCCACGAATCCTTCCAGAGATCCTGACACATAAAAGGCAAGGCCCGCCGCCGCGTCCGCTCCGGAAGGAAGGATCGTTCCATACAGAAGATCCCGCACAGTCACAGTCTCCCCATCGTCAAACCCCACTGCGCTGCAGTCATTGGAATAACTGTAATCTGTAATCTCTCTGGTAATCGTAAAGGTATCATCCAGGTCCGTCACATGCTCTGCCGCCACCAGAAGAGTCAGAATCTTCGTCATAGACGCCGGATTGATCCGGTCGCCTGCCCCTCTCTGCGCCACGACTGAACGTGTATCCCAGTCAATCAGCAGGGCTCTGGTACTCAAAACTTCCCCACTGGTAAGGGCCGGCGCTGTATCCTGTCCGCTGATAGAATAATCGGCCGTCACAGCAGAGGCTTCTACTGCTTCCGCTTCTGCCTCTTCTCCAAACAGTTCTTTATTCACAGCCTGAAGCGTTCCCGAAGAAGCCAGCGCGCCCGCAAGACTTCCTGTTTTTCCTCCTCCTGTCTGTGCATCCTTCCCTGTATCTGCCGTCTGTTCCGCCGCCTGCGCATGCCTTCCGGTAATCATCTTTACCAGGCCCACTCCGGCCAGAATAATCAAAAACAGGCCCAGTCCGGTTCCTCCAAGAACCAGCGCCCGTTTAATCCTTGCTCTCCGTCTTCTTCTCTTCCGTATCTCTGCCCTTCGGCGCGCCCGAAGCGCCCGGTTTATCCGCTCTTCTGCCTCAAAATCCCTCACTGTATCTGCTCCATTTCTATTTCTAATCCTGCTTCTCTTTTGGCGGACATCATATCTCCACACTCTGCGGATATTTTAACAGATACTGCCTTCTGTTGGCAAGGGGCATGTGGCTTATCCGGCAGAAAAACTTGGATGAAAATTTTGCCATCAGCCCGCTCGTTTCCGTTCTGCCGCATTGACTGTCTTTCCTTATCACAGTTCCCACATAAAACAGATCTCTGCCGGCTGAGGAAAGATTTCTTGAGAAGATGGTACCCTCAGTTGACAAGAGCACACACGGTCAGGACAGGGCTGTTTCAGTGTCCTGCCGCGTTGCTTTTCTCTCCGCGTACGTCCAGTACGCGTCGTTCAAGCGCCTTGCAGGGCACTGAAACAGCCGCTGCCTGACTCTTCGACCTCCAGTAGGCCTAATTACGGTAGTTTCAAGGAAGCGGAATGAGGTGTACTAAACGTACGCCGATTGACGATGACGCAGAAAATGCCGTAATTAGGCCGCTGGAGGCGTGTGTGTCCTTGTCAACTGAGGGTAT
>ERZ1643249.953-NODE-953-length-30365-cov-5.926130_pt1 | contig 30365 bp, 27 predicted proteins | sample MGYA00579263_ERZ1643249 | MGnify/ENA primary metagenome ERZ1643249 (study PRJEB29033, sample SAMEA4952264) | chicken gut metagenome | biome: Broiler Chicken; feature: Gastrointestinal Tract; material: Caecum | place: Ireland | collected 2018 | study: Broiler...
TCATTCTTTTCTTCATCACCTACTTGACTTCATACCATTGGACTTCTTCCCTTCAATCTAAAAAATGCTGCACGCAGCGCCCACGCTTCCAACATTGGCTGCGGCGCTTGCATCAGAGCTGATACAACACATATTCCTGCAATTCCTGTATCCGACAAAATCTCAAGATTATTTCGGTTGAGCCCGCCGATTGCATTAACCGGAATTGGAACCGCCTGTACTATTGCCCGAATATCTGAAGGGGATATCTGCCAAGTATCTTTTTTGGTTCCTGTCGGATACACGGCCCCGGCCCCAATATAGTCTGCACCCTGCTGAAAAGCTTCTACAGCTTGCTTCGCCGTTTTTGCTGTAGCACCGATAATTTTTCCCGGCCCCAGTATTTTTCTGGCGTCGGCAACGGGAATATCACTTTGTCCGACGTGTACGCCATCCGCATCCGCAGCCAAAGCAATATCGATTCGGTCGTCAATTAGCAGCGGGATATTGTAACGGCGGACAATCTTTTTGACCTTCCTTGCCAAAGACAAGTACTCTCTTGCGCTGCGCTCCTTTTCCCGTAATTGCAGGAGTGTGATGCCGCCTTCACAGGCGCTCTCTATTTTATTCAAAAACGTTTCTTCCGTCATATTGCCGCTATCTGTCACAAGATAAAGCGTCGTATCAATTTTCATCGTATTTCTCCCGCTTCCTTCCCGTGTTAAGCTGTTTTTTCTTTTTTACTCGTACCTTCCGGTCCACGCCGCAAGATTTTAGGCGTCAGGATCAAAAAGACTGTCCCGGTCGTCAATGAGGCCAATACGTCTGCCACTGGTTCTGCCAGAAAAACCGCAAAAACCTGATCTGCAAAAAAATGCGGCAGGATATAAATAAGCGGGATCAGCAATACGACCTTGCGCAGCAAAGCCAAAACCAACGAAACTTTGGCCTGCCCCAGCGCGACAAAAGTTTGCTGGCAGGCAATCTGGACGCCAAAGACAATCGAGCCCGCCATATAAATGCGCAGTGCCCAAACCGCCTTTTCAAAAAGGGCAGCTTTACTGGTAAACAGTGCGACGAACGCTTGTGGAATAAATATAGATATGCACCAAATAACGGTGGAATAAGAAACTGCCGCAATAATTAAATATCGGAACGCCTGTTTGACCCGATCGTTGCGACGTGCACCGTAGTTAAAACCAATAATGGGCTGGGCGCCTTGTGTAAGGCCTTGGAGGGGCATCATGCAAAACTGCATAACACTGCTCAAAATTGTCATTGCCCCAACTGCCAAATCCCCGCCGAATCGCTGTAAGGAGGAGTTCAGCACAATATTCACAAGACTTTCTGTGCTTTGCATGATAAAAGGCGAAACGCCCAGCGCCATGACCGGAACAATGACGGTTCGGCGCAGGCGGAAATATTTTTTTCGGATCCGGATCTTTGATTTCTTTGAACAGAGAAAATACAATACCCAAAGGGCAGAAACAGCTTGAGACAAAACCGTCGCAAGAGCGGCTCCCGCTACCCCCATATTGAATACGTATATAAACAGCGGATCCAAAACAATATTGATTACAGCGCCAATAACAACTGTTATCATAGATGTGGTCGCAAATCCCTGTGTGGAAATAAAAGAGTTTAGGCCAAGCGCCAGCTGGACGAAAATTGTCCCACATACGTAAATTGTCATATAACGCAGCGCATAGCCAATGGTCTCTTCGCTCGCGCCGAACAGCATCAAAAGCGGTTCTCCAAAAATCAAAAACAAGGCAGTCAATACGACAGAGAGAATGCAAAGCGTAACCACACTGTTGCCAAGAATCTCTTCTGCTTCATCGTTCTTTCCCGCTCCCATTTTAATCGCAACACGCGGAGCGCCACCCATGCCGATGAAAGCGGAAAAAGCGGATATCAACATCAGGATTGGGAAAGTTACCCCAACACCAGTTAACGCAATATCTCCGTTTCCCGGCATATGTCCAATATAAATTCGGTCAACAATATTATAAAGTGCGTTGATCAACTGTGCTGTTATGGCCGGCAATGCGAGACGCACCAGCAGCGAACCTATCCGGTCATTCCCCAAGTCGTTATTTTTCATTTCAACAATTCTCCTTTTATGGGCTGCAGTTTCGATTTCGTCCGCACTCTTGCCATGACCGCTTTTTCATAAAAACCGAATAGCCTGTCTCGCTAAAAGCCAGTCAATCAAAAAGTGGATCGCACCAGAGATCATAACATCAGCAAGAACTACGAAAACCTCCCCGGCGTCAGAACAATAGACATCCGCTAATCCTTACCCGCTGTTAACCGTAAGCCGTCACATACCCAAACAGTATGCACTTTCAAAACAAATGCATCCAGAATCTGCAACGATATTGCGCTGATATTATATCAAACCCTATATGTAAATGCAAACTTGGTATGAAATCGTTACACCCGCAAGCAGGCTCAAAAATCATAGAAGGGTTCAAATAAACCGGTTTCCCACACCTACAACATCAATATCCTGCTTACATGCCGCTTCCCTCATTTTTTTATAGAACCTTCGATCTCGTATCGTTTTTGATTTTAGAAAACAAGTCAAACACAGGAAATACGGCGCATGGCTTTATCGAATGGTTACAATGTCGTCACATTTAAATGGAATCCAATATATTTATAAAAAATGTAATTCTTTTGTAACCAATCTTTCTTAAAATCTGTAATGGAAATGTAACGCATCAAAGGATGGAAACCGGTATAATAAAGAAAAACGGAGAGGATGAGCTCCGTGTTTCGGGGTTATATGAAAAATTTTTTACGACAGTCCAGCCTAACTTTACTGATTTTTGGTCTTCTGCTTACAGCCGCTCTGATTCTGGCTGATCGGCATGTCTGCCGATCCACATCTGATAGGATTTTGACTTATGAAGAGGCCGCCGATGTACATCCAGACTGTATTCTGGTACTCGGAGCCGGTGTGCGCGGTAATATCCCCAGCCCTATGCTGGAAGACCGGCTCAAAACCGGTATTGCGCTTTACCAAAACGGTACGGCCGACCGCCTCCTCATGAGCGGCGATCATGGACGAAAAGATTATGATGAAGTAAATGTTATGAAAAACTATGCGATTGAGCACGGCGTTCCTTCTTCAAATATTTTTATGGATCATGCCGGTTTTTCTACATACGAAAGCGTGTATCGCGCCCGTAATATTTTTGGCGCCCGTAAAATTATTATTGTGACGCAGCAGTATCATTTGTATCGCGCAATTTATGACGCGCAGGCGCTGGGACTTGACGCGTATGGTGTTGCATCCGACAGCCGGGATTATAAAGGTCAGCTTTACCGGGATTTCCGGGAAATACTGGCGCGCGGAAAGGATTTCCTTTATGGAATTTTCCAACCGCCGCCAACCTATTTAGGCGAAACAATATCTTTGTATGGAAACGGAGATGTAACAAATGACAGGTAAAATGAAACGGCGGATGTTTTTGTGCGGCCTTCTTTCGCTTACGCTTTTACTATTGCTTCTGTTTACTGACTTTTTCGGCCTATTGCCCCATAAAACTTATACTGCAGAGGATTTTAATATCCAAACGATAAAGAGTACGGTTGATTTCAATCAAAACGGGATCGACGATACCACTGATCTTCTTTTAGGCGCAAGGGCCGATGCACAGCGGCGTCCAAAATATGACGGACGTTATTGGGGGAACGGAGGATATCCGCCAGATGACGTCGGCGTGTGTACCGACGTTATCTGGCGCGCCTTCCGCAGCGCAGGATATGACCTGCGCGATATGGTTGACCGCGATATACGGGAACACCCAGAGGCCTATCCGCGGGTAAACGGGCATCCAGACCGCAATATTGATTTTCGCCGCGTTCCAAATCTGCTTGTCTTTTTTGACCGTCAGGCCGAAAGCTTGACAACAGATCCTATGACGATATCTGCGTGGCAGCCGGGCGATATCGTCGTTTTCGGCACGCACCATATCGGTATTATTTCAGATAAACGCAACAAAAACGGCATTCCATATCTCATCCATAACAGCGGGCAGCTTCGGCGAGAAGAAGACGCGCTGCTTTCCTGTGGCGAAATCAGCGGGCATTTCCGCTTTAACGCCACAAGGCTTCCTGACGATCTGGCGATTCCGTTTGATTCTCCCGTCAATACCTCTTATCGCGTCTAATTTTTCGAGTATGTCATGTGTTTTCTTCCTCAAATTCCCTTTCCAAAAGCAGTGCAGATGTGCCGTTGGTTCATCTGCACTGCTTCTTTATCCCTATGGCCGCGGTTGTTTTTTGATACTGGCGAAATATCTTGATTTTTAAAAGGGATTGTGCACACGCATAAAATTTTTTATTTCTCCGTAAACTCTCTATTGAAAATCACGTAAGCCCATGCTATGATGAAGAAAAGAGCAGGCCGCTGCAAATCATAACCGCCCATAAAGGAGGAAGCCCATGGAAATCAATCTGAACGCACTGGTTACAGAACAGCGCAATCCCCGTACAGAACATATTGATGAAGTACCTACAGAAGAGTTGTGCCGCCTCATCAATCAAGAAGATCAAACCGTACCAATAGCGGTAGAAAAGGAATTGCCACAAATCGCCAAGGCCATCGATGTAATTGCTGCTCAAATAGAGGTCGGCGGGCGTCTTTTTTATTGCGGCGCAGGCACCTCCGGCCGTCTTGGCGTATTGGATGCAAGCGAATGCCCGCCTACATACGGCGTAGATCCGGGATTGGTTGTAGGACTGATCGCAGGCGGGACGGAAGCTCTTTTCTCCGCAAAAGAAGGAGCCGAAGACTCCGATACGCTGTGTGAGCAAGATCTTCGCGCTTATCATTTTAATAAAAAAGACGTCCTCTGCGGCATTGCAGCATCGGGCCGTACTCCTTATGTAATCGGCGGGATGAAATATGCCAAAGCGCTTGGTGCTCCGGTACTGTCGCTTACCTGCAACCCGGCGTCTCAAATGGCAGCGCTTGCAGACATCTCAATTGCTCCTGTTGTAGGGCCTGAAGTTGTTACAGGCAGCACCCGTATGAAAGCAGGAACAGCCCAGAAGCTCGTTTTGAATATGCTTTCCACCGGTACAATGATTAAACTGGGCAAAACTTATGGGAATCTTATGGTAGATGTCCAGCCTACGAATTTGAAGCTTATTGCCCGTACCCGCCGCATTGTTATGCAGGCAACCGGTGTATCGGAAGAAGAAGCGGAATCCGCCTTATCGCAATGCGGCCATCATCCTAAAACGGCAATATTGATGCTGTTAAAAGGCGTGGACGCATCTGAAGCTGAAACACTGTTAAAGGCATGCGGCGGCCGTATTAAGGAAGCCATGGTGAAATAGGGTATGGACTATATTATCGGTATTGATGCAGGCGGGACTAAAACCGTTGCCGCTGCATTTGATCAACACGGCAAAAAGATCGCTGAGGAAACAGGAAGCTATGGGAATGTAACGGTGCATTTTGATATTGGCATTTCCCATATCTGCGATACCGTCGACCGCCTCTTGGAAAAAATAACTGGTACGTGCATTTATCTTTGTTTGGGCTGTGCCGGGATTGAAACCGGCAATTTGAAAGAAAAGGCTTCTTCCGTTTTAAAGAAGCGCTATCCCTTTCCTTGCTTTTTTACAAATGACGCTGTACTCGGCCTTTACTCTGCCCTTCAAGGTAAAGACGGTATTTTAATCATTGCAGGGACGGGCTCTATTGGGTATCTCAAAAAGGACGGTGCATTGCATCGATTCGGCGGATGGGGCCATCTGATCAATGACGATGGCAGCGGCTATACCATAGCCTGTAAAGCTATTCGCTTTATCGCTTATTCCTTTGATACAAATGCAGAAGAAACCATGCTGAAACGAGAAATCTTTTCAAAGTTAGGTATTGCTCAAATGCGGGAGCTTGTCGATTTTACCTACCGCTCTTCGAAAGGCGAAATTGCGGCGTTGGTTCCCGTTGTTGAAGAGTGTGCCAAAAAAGGCGATCCCCAAGCGCAGGAGATCCTCCGTTGGGCTGGGGAACGGCTTGCCATGCTGGCTGTCGGGCTGTGCCAGCAATACAATGAAAAGCAGCCGCTTATAGCTGTGTCTGGAAGCATCCTAAAAAAGATTCCATTCGTCCAACATGCCTTCTGCGCTTCTTTGAACCGCGAAATCGGCACCTATACGCTTATAACAGAAAATTTTGATCCGGCCAAAGGCGCGTATTACCTTTGGACAGATCAAAAAAATAAATAAAAAGAGAGGGAACTTATGGATATTACAGTTTTAGAAAAAAGCGATGCCGTAAAGGCCGCTGCCTTGTTCAACCGCTATGCCGAATCGGAATTGGTCTATAAAAAGCTATCTGATTCAGATTTTACGGCACAATTTATTACAGATGATGCAAACGTAATAAAGATCAATCTTGCTGCCAAAGCTGAAGACGGTTCGCTTGTCGGCTTTGCAAACGGCTGTATCAAACGCGGTGTCGATATTGGATATATTACCTTTATATTAGTAGATGCCCCTTACCGCCGACAAGGGATTGCACGAAAGCTTTTAACGGAACTTGAAACAGCATTGGATCTGGCCGCTCCACTTTCCAAATATCAAATTATGTTCTTTAACCCTATCGCGTTGACCTGGATTGTACCCGGTACTCCCGGACACGATCATCCAAATGCACCGGGAATCGATGTAGCAAGCGACGCTTACCTCTTTTTTAAGAATAACGGATATCTTGACAACGTATTTCAAAATTCTTTTTATCTCCCGCTTGCAAACTTTCAGATTAAGCCGGATGTCCAAGCCCGGATTGACGCACTGTCGCAGCATGCGCTGTCCATCTGCTTCTACGATCCTAAGAAGCACTTTGGTATGAAGGAATTGTTTGACGATTTGGGCAGCGAGGACTGGAAGGAAATTGTCTTGGGCAATATTGCACGGGAAGACGGCGGCGATCCGGTAATAATCGCGGAGCATAATGGCAAAGCCGTTGGATTCACCGGCCCAATATATGTGCAAAAAAGCGGCCGCGGATATTTTGCAGGCATCGGCGTGCATTCCGAATACCGTAAATACGGTCTTGGGAAAGCGTTGTTTTCCACCCTGTGCCAATCGCTTAAAAACATCGGCGCAGGCTACATGACGCTATATACCGGTGAGACCAACCCTGCCCGTTATATCTATCAGGCGGCTGGATTTAAAATCGTAAAAACTTGGTCTGATATGGAGAAGGTTATTAAAAAATAAAACAGTCCGCTTCATCGGTGTTTTTGCACATGTATCATAAAAATAATAGGCTGAAATATAAAAAGAGAGGTGCTATTTTGAAATGGAAAACAAAAAAGTAATTATGGCTGTAGGCGGCCATGTCGGCGATATGGAGCTGACGGCCGGCGGTGTACTGGCAACTATGGCGCTTAAGGGTCACAAAATTGTAATTGTTTCTTTAACCGGCGGAGAACGGGGATGCCCGCCGCATTTAAGTGTTCCGGAATATCGGAAACAAAAACTTGAAGAAGCCAAAATTTTTGCTGATATGTTAGGCGGAGAAAGCGTAGTATGGGATTATCCAGACTGTGAACTGCCAGTCAACGATGAAACCCGCTTTAAACTCTGTGATGAAATCCGCAAATACAAGGCCGATGTTTTGATCACGCACTGGAAGGGATCGATACATAAGGATCACATTTCTACGCATCAGTTGGTTTTTGACGCGCAGCTTTTGGCAGGCCTCGACAGTGTGAAACGCGAATATCCTGCACAATTCGCAAAAGAGCTGTACTACTGCGAAAACTGGGAAGATCCATATGGATATGTCCCTCACACTTATATGGAAGTTTCCGACGAAGGCTTTGCCCTCTGGGAAAAAGCCATTTCCCATCACTGGTTTACTGTAAATTCAAAAGACTTTAAATATAAAGACTATTATACACACTTGATGCGTGTACGCGGCATTGAAATGCGCAAGACACGCGCTCAGACTTTTATGGTTGAACCTATGGATATGCGCGTCTATAAATCTGAATTTTAACAAGAAAGCAAGGGGGCAGCCTGTTGTCCCCTTGCTTTCTATATAGGAGGAAGCAAATGGACTTGACAAAAAGTGCACAACTTTTAGATCATGCACTTCAAAATGGTGTTTTCCCTTGTTACGCTGCTGCAATCGGACAGGGCAAGGACATCTGGTTTTATAAATCGAAAGGATATCGTACGCTTTATCCGCAAAAGGCTCTTTTAACGGAGGACACCCGTTTCGATATGGCTTCTCTGTCAAAACTTATTGGCACTACAATGGCAGCACTCCGTCTGATCGAAAACGGAAAGCTTTCCCTATTTAATACAGTTGGTGATTATTTTGATCAATGCTACGGAAAAGAAAATATCACCATCCGCGATTTGATGACACATACTTCCGGTATTCCTGCACACATCCCGCTGTACTTGCGGAACATTCAGCCGGAAACAGCAGCAGACGTCATCCTACAAGAAGCTTTGGCCTATCCAACCGGCAGCGAAACTGTATATAGCTGCATGGGATATATTCTTCTTGGAAAGATATTGGAAAAAATTGAATCAGAAAGCCTTGACCGCATTGTCACCCGCTTCGTACTTGAACCGCTTTCTATGGGGCAGAGCGGATATTGCCCCCAAAGCGGCACGCCGTGTGCTTCAACAGAATGGGATCCTGCATCCGGCACCTATCTCAACGGTACGGTCCACGATGAAAATGCACGTTTTTTAGGCGGCATATCTGGGAATGCAGGCCTTTTTTGTACATTGGGCGATGCAGTGCGTTTTGCTCAAATGCTTTCACTGCGCGGAAAAGGATTTCTTTCCTCCCGTATGTTTGAACTTGCTATAACGGATTTTACACCAGATTGTTCAGAGAGCCGTGGTCTGGGCTTTCAGCTTTACGGTGGCAAACGATTCCCGGGCGGAGACTTAATGTCTTTGGGGAGCTATGGACACACCGGTTTTACCGGTACCTCTATTTACGTTGACAATAAAACGGGTATCTATGCTGTACTCCTTACCAACCGTGTGCATCCTACCAGAGAAAATGGCCGCATTATTCCGTTTCGCTGGCATTTTCACAATACTATATTTTCCTCAATAAAGGAGTGATCGCCTTATGCGCAGAACGATTCAAAACGGTATTGACCGTCTTTCTGATATCCTTCCAACTATCAGCGGTGCAAGGATTGGCCTTATCACCAATCCCACCGGTATAGATAAAAATTTCCGTTCCACCATTGACCTTTTACATGACCAAGGACTTTTAAAATGCCTTTTTTCACCGGAACACGGCGTTCGTGGTGATTTGCAGGCCGGCGCGGAAGTATCTTTTTATACCGATAGCAAAACAAATCTACCTGTATACAGTTTGTATGGAAGCTCTCCTCACATTTCTGCGGAGCTTCTTCAATCGCTTGACGTTGTTGCATTTGATATACAGGATGTAGGCGCGCGGTTCTACACTTATTTGTACACACTCTCCTATGCTATGCAGGATTGTGCCAAAGCAGGCAAGGATGTTTTGCTTTTTGACCGTATTAATCCGATTGGCGCTGTAAAGCCGGAAGGCACTGTCCTTGATCCGGCCTTTTCCTCTTTTGTCGGACGATTCCCTCTTGCTACACGCTATAACTTGACAATTGGGGAGTATGCACACTACATTAACGACACACAGCATATTGGATGCCGCCTCACCGTGATCAATGCAGAAGGATGGGAACGCAGTTGCTTTTATGACGAAACCGATCTTCCTTGGATCGCACCCTCCCCCAATCTTCCCTCTATTGACAGCTGTCTCTGCTATATCGGCACCTGCCTTGCAGAAGGCACCAATCTCTCGGAAGGACGCGGCACTACCCGCCCCTTTGAAATAATCGGGGCGCCGTGGCTGGATGCGGATCGGGTATCCGCACAAATCAATGAACAAAAGCTTCCGGGTGTAAAATTAAGGCCTTGCTATTTTACACCTATGTTTTCTAAACATGCTAATGCGCTTTGCCACGGTATCCAGTTTCATATTACCGACCGGCATACTTTCCGTCCCTTTGAAACGGCACTCCGCACTTACGATTTAATTCGTAAAACACATACAGAATTTTCCTTCCTTCCGCCACTTAAAGAAAATGGGAAGCCGTTTATCGATCTGCTTTTGGGGACGGATGCTTTTCGTGACGAAAACTTTGATCCAGATGGCTTCTTAAAAGAACAAGCAAAAAGGCTTGCAGAATATGAAGCATCGATTACTCCATACTATCAATATGGGAAGCTCCTAAAAGACAACTTGGATTGATCTTGTCTTTTTATATCCAGATGTTCTCTTCTTTTGAGGAAACCATGCTTCTTATGTATATATGTTGAGATTGAGCCAACGTTTTTGAACTTACTATAAATCGTTTTAGCGCCCGTGTATTTTCTGCTGAAAATACTTTGAATCGCTGACATTCTGGGTGTCGTTGTGCTGCTCTTTCGCAAACAGCTTTTAGAAGAAAATAGATTAAAAAAGGAGGGGCTTAAGCTCCTCCTTTTCTATCATTGCTATCAGCGTGCCGCAAGTGCTTTTTCAATCGCTTCAATTGTCAAATGCAAGGTTTTAATACGGGCATATTTCTTGTCATTGGATTCAATGATATGCCATGGCGCAGTTTTGGTACTGGTCTTCTGAATCATTTCATTAACCGCTGTCTCATATAGTTCCCATTTCTCCCGATTGCGCCAATCTTCATCTGTAATTTTCCACTGCTTGTCCGGATCATTTTGTCGCGCAGTAAAACGTGTGAGCTGTGTTTCTTTGTCAATATGGATCCAGAATTTTAACAGTACAGCTCCCCAATCCGTTAACTCCCGTTCAAACTCATTGATCTCATTGTAAGCACGTTTCCATTCCCGTTCAGAACAGAAGCCTTCCAACCGCTCTACCATGACACGGCCATACCACGTGCGGTCAAAAATCGTAATGTGTCCGGTTTTCGGAACCTGTTTCCAAAACCGCCATAGGTAGTGCCTTGCGAGTTCATGCGGAAGCGGGCTTGCAATCGGAATAACTTCATACCCACGGGGGTCAAGTGCATTGGTAATACGTTTAATATTGCCGCCTTTTCCTGCTGCGTCCCACCCTTCATAGGCCAAAATAACCGGTATTTTTTTTCGATAAAGCCGGTTATGCAGTGCACTGAGTTTTTCCTGACAGCGTTTTAGCTCTTTATCATATTCTTCATCAGAAATCGTCCGGTTCAAATCGACATCACATAAAAGCGGTGTTGGATTAAGCGGATAATCCTTTTGAATAATGGGACGTTCCTCTTGTGCTTCTCTGTTTTTTACCGCTATATCAATACAATCCGTCAAGATTTTCAGCGCGTCGCGCTCCGCCTCCGGCTTGTGGGTGCTTTCGATGATATGCCAAGGCGCATCCGGCGTATTGGTTGCATACAGATACTCTTCATAATCCGCAAGACACGTATCATAATGCTTGTTTTGCCACACGTCGTGTTCACTTACGCGCCATGACGTATCTTTTTCAGCTAACAGGTCATCTATTCTCTTCTTTTGTTCTTTCTCTGTTATATTCAAAAAAATCTTCACCAATAGATAGCCGTTATCCATGAGCTGCCGTTCAAAGGTGTTGATCGATTGAAGTCGATTTGCATATTCCCCTGATGAAAGTTCTTTATGCTGTTTCTGCCGAATCGTTTCATCCATCCATCCTGAATCTAAAAATAAAAATTTCCCGTTTTCCGGAATGTTTATAAAATGACGCCATAAAAAGGGATGCCTCCGCTCTTCATCTGTCGGTGCGTTTGTTGAAACCACCTTAAAGGAGCGTGGATCAATCGGTGAAATCAACCGGCCAATCAAACGGCCTTTTCCAGCTGCCCCCCATCCTTCAACTAAGACCAATACCGGCAATTTCGCTTTTTTGATGATTTGTTCTTGACGAAACAAAACATCACGCAGTTTTTTGATTTCTTGTTTAACGGTTTCCTTCTCTTCCCGCTCTGTTTGAAAAATAAAATTCCTCAACATAATACGCACCTCCGCTTATATTCTTTTTATTTTTTCGCTCTGTTTTGTATAATTATACTATAAAACAAAATAGATTGTTTTATCAAGATAAATTTTCACTTTTCTAAAAATTATTTTGAAAAAATGAAAAGGGATAAGAAAACGCAAATTAGTACTTGACATTTTTTTAGAATCTGCTATAATAATCAGTGTTGCGATAGAAATATTGGGGTATCGCCAAGCGGTAAGGCAGCAGATTCTGAATCTGCCATTCCGGTGGTTCGAATCCATCTACCCCAGCCAAAGAAAAAGTACCGGTAGGAATACCGGTACTTTTTCTTTGGAAAAAGCAGCCTGTATCCGGTTCTTAATAAAAACCGATCATACCGGCGTTATCCTTAATCAAAATATCCCCTGTACAATGAGCATTCGCCCCATTTTCCTATGATTGCTGAAACTGTGAAAGAATATCACAAGGTCGTTTTGTACATTTCCTTATAAAAAACAGCTCCGTATGAATACGGAGCTGTTTTTCTATTTCAAATTTTTGCTGCCACAGCTTCTTCAAAGAAAGAATCTGTTTCCTCTGGAATAACAGAGTATAATGCATCATCCACTCGCACAGCCACATTTTTTTCCTTGCAGCCATCGTCTTTCTTTTGACATTCGCCCATGCAAAAAGCACCGGCAAGTTCCACTTTATCTTTCAACCCTTTTTCTTCAACCAACTGATGAAGCCGCTCTATGATATAACGGGAACCTTTTACATGGCAATAGCTTCCTATACATACCGTAACCTTCATGCTCATCCTCCTGCACTTTGTACTTCTCCCATTCTTTGTGTCAAATGCTTTGAAAGCACTGCCAGGGAGTAAGCCATATTTTCATTCTGAACCAAAACGTCCTTCGGAACCTTCAAATATACCGGTGCAAAATTCCAGACAGCCATAATCCCACTTTCAATAAGCTGGTCGCAAACAAGCTGCGCCGCTGATGCAGGCACTGTAATAATCCCCATTCGAATTTTCATTCGACGGCACAGTTCCGGCAGCTTTTCTATGGGTAAAACCTGTTTTCCGCCAAATTCTGCTCCAATGATCCGTTTATCCGTATCAAATGCCGCAACTACATCAAGCCCATAATCTAAAAAACCTTGGTAGCATAGCAGCGCCTGTCCCAGATGGCCGGCTCCAATAATAACAGCGCGATCCGCATTGCCATATCCTAAAAACCGCTCAATATCTGCAGTCAAATCTGCTGTAATATAACCGATTTTCGGCCTGCCCCCAGAACTGATCATCGCCAAATCTTTTCGCACCTGCACATCATTTAGGCCCAGTTTTTCTGCAATCACTGTTGCTGAAATATTCGGTACTTCATCTTTCGGCAACGATTTTAAATAATTTAAATAAAGTGGGAGGCGCTCAAGCGTTTGCTTTGACACAGACTGCATACCCATTATGTTCCTCCCGGCCGGCTTATCCTTCTGCCTTTTCGGCCTCTCTCGCTCTGTCTAATTTGACATTGCGGAAGTAAAGTGCAACGTCAATCGCAATTTCAACAAAGTTCAGAACATAGAAGAACCAGCCAAGATAAAAGATAAACGATAAATCTCCGCCTTCGCCAAACAGAATAAATTTACGTACAATCCCGAATATATATCCGATCAGGAGAAAAACTTCGAAGAATAAGCTCTTGCCTTTCGCAGTCCTTGAAATCAGTGATTTGCGGATGGAAATCGGCCAGGAAAGGCCGAAACAGAGAATCATAAGCGCTTCTAATAAATCAGTAATCATTTTATGCTCCTCAATTATACATTTTATCTCTTGTGTGTGTAATCTGGTAAAAGTTTTGGTGATATCATGTCCGTCTTAATTCCAGCTGCTTCCATTTCTTTTGCAAAGGCATTCACATGTTCCAGAGACAAATTTCCAACCTTTGTTTCTTTGCTCTTAGCAGCAGCATTTTTACCCGCGTTGCGTCCAAATACAATAATATCCAGAAGAGAATTGCCCATCAGCCGGTTACGTCCATGAATACCGCCGACAGCTTCACCCGCAACAAACAGATTTTCAACATTGGTTGTCATACCATCCGCCGTAATATCTAAACCGCCGTTTTGATAATGCAGTGTCGGATATACGAGGATCGGCTCTTTCCGAATATCAATCCCGTATTTAGCGAACATACGCATCATGGCTGGGATCCGTTTTTCAATTGTACCCTCGCCGTTTTTCAGTTCAATCATTGGGGTGTCCAGCCAGACGCCCAATCCGCTGCCGGTTTCTACGCCTTCCCCGCGTGCGTTGCATTCACGGATAATTGAAGCAGCCGCCACATCACGCGTCTCCAACGGATGCATAAAGACCTTACCGTCCCGGTTAACAAGTTTTGCTCCGAGCGAACGCACTTTCTCCGTCACCAATGCGCCAAAAATCTGTTCCGGATATGCCGCACCCGTTGGATGATACTGAAGTGTATCAGCGTATAAAAGCTTTGCACCCGCACGGTATCCCAAAACCAATCCATCCGCCGTTGCACCATAGTGATTTGAAGTCGGGAAACCCTGATAATGCATTCTGCCTGCACCGCCGGTTGCAATAATAACGGTTTTAGCACGTGCAATCAAGATATCTTTGGTTTCCATATTGAGCAGCACCGCACCTGCGGCTTTTCCGTTTTCATCAAGAATCAGCTCAATTGCGGAAGTAAAATCCACAACCGGGATCCCGCGGTTTAACACTTCATCGCGCAGTGTACGCATAATCTCGGCACCGGAGTAGTCCTTCGCAGCATGCATTCTTTTTCTGGATGTTCCGCCGCCGTGCGTTGTAATCATGGTTCCGTCGGGAGCTTTGTCAAACTCTACGCCTAAGTCGTTTAACCATTGGATTGCCTCCGGCGCCTCATTTACCAGACGATATAAAAGTTCCGGCTTTGCAGCAAAATGACCACCGCCAAACGCGTCCAAATAATGGATTGCCGGAGAATCGTTTGGCTTATCTGCTGCCTGGATCCCGCCTTCGGCCATCATTGTGTTGGCGTCGCCAATGCGCAGTTTTGTCACAATCATAACATCGGCGCCTGCTTCATTGGCCTCGATCGCAGCAGATGCACCTGCTCCACCGCCGCCAATAACAAGGACATCTACATCGTAATCGACCTTCGACAGGTCAATCTCGGACGGATTAATGCGGGAGTGTGCCTGAAGAATAGCGGCAAGTTCTTTCGGAACTTTCCCACCTTTGTTGGGGCCAACTTTTAAGATATCAAACTCATCCTGCTTATAGTCCGGATGATAGGTAGAAAGGAGGTTTTCCTTCTCCTCTGCCGTCATTCTGGCTGGTTCCAGTACAGCGTTTGCTTCTCTTGCGGCTTCGACCTTTTTGATCGATTCCATCATATTGCTCGGATACATGGACAAGCTCCTCCTTTATTTCTCAATTTCTCTGTTATTATACAGCTCTTTCATCTCTTCGACTGGTTTTTGCATCAAAGCTTCAAGCAGCTCGTTAAAGGTCCCGTCTTTAATCTCCTGTACGCGGTCGGCAAGATGCTGCGATTTTGGCGCAAGATATTTTCCGTTTAAACGGCGCGCTAAAAGCGCGACCTGCGGATGCGAAATGCCAGCCGGACAACGGGAGGAGCACACGCCGCACATTACACAGTCAAATGACTCTTCTGCACATTTTTCGAATTCGCCGCGCTGTGCATAAGCAATATACTGCATAACATTCAGTTCCTGCGTACAGCTTTTTGTACAAGCGTTGCAGCCGATGCAGCTGTAAATTTCAGGATACAGCTGCATCATTATCTGCTCTGTCGGCTTTATCTCATTGATATCATAAACTTGTTTCACAAGCGGGAAAAACGGAAGAGTAGCGACATACATCCCCTCTTCCACCTTGGTCTGACATGCAAGGCAGACTTTTAATTCCTGCACGCCTTTGATACGGTAAATCGTCGCACATGCCCCGCAGAAACCATTCCGGCAGCCACAGCCGCGAACCAGCTGATAACCCGCATATTCCATCGCGCGCATAATCGTAAGCTCCGCGGGAACGCTGTATTTCTTTCCGAACAAGAATACATTGACCATCTGTTCCATATCGGTACCTCTTTCTTTCCTTAATATTCGTTTGGCAGCTCGTCAAGCTCATCGCACCGGAACACCGGGCCGTCTTTGCAGACATATTTTGAACCAATGTTGCAGCGGCCGCATTTGCCGATACCACATTTCATACGAAGCTCCATTGTGGTATATACCTGCGTCTTGTCAAAGCCGATTTCCTGAAGGCCGGCAAGAGTAAATTTAATCATAATCGGCGGGCCGCAGATTATGGCCGTCTTGTTGACATCAAAGCCCAATTCTTTTACATAGTTCGGGACAAAGCCGACATGTCCGTCCCAACCTTCCTGCTCGCGGTCAATCGTGAGATGGACATCAACCCCTTCTGTGTTGCACCATTCTTCCATGATTTCTTTATAATCCACAAGGTCGTCTTTGCTGCGGGATCCGTAAACAATATCCACATGGCCATAATCGGCACGCTTATCGCGAACATAGTTGATCACGGAGCGCAGGGGCGCCAAGCCGATACCGCCTGCGATAAACAGCAAGTCTTTTCCCTTAAAAGCTGTATCAACCGGGAAGCCGTTCCCATATGGGCCGCGGATCGTGATCTGCTGCCCCACATCCATAGAATGCAGCCATGTTGTCAGACAGCCGCACTCTTTAATGCTAAACTCCATAAATTCCTTATTGGTCGGCGAAGAAGTGATTGAAATCATCGCCTCGCCTACTCCTGGAACCGACAGCATTGCGCATTGCCCCGGGATATGTTCAAAGGGCTTTTTCCCTTCCGGCGTCACTATGCGAAAGGTCTTAACGTCAGGCGTCTCAACCCGGATATCCGTAACTGTAACAACCTGCGGTATCAGGGTTTCTTTCATATCGCTCATGCTTTTTTCCCTCCAAGCGTTCTCATGACTTTTACGATATTCATAGATATCGGGCACTTTGCAAGACAGCGGCCACAGCCGACACAGCCGAATTCTCCTTCATTATTCGCTGGGAAATAGACAAGTTTATGCATAAAGCGCTGGCGGAAACGTTCAAGCTGACTGGTGCGCGGATTACCGTGCGCCATCTTTGTAAAATCAGAGTACATACAGCTGTCCCAGCAGCGGAACCGTTTGATGCCGTGGCCAGTGTTGAAATCGCGGATATCGTAACACTGACAGGTCGGACACACGAAAGTACATGTACCGCAGCCAAGGCACGCCTCAGACAGGGATTTCCACTCTGGTGCGTTGAATTTCTCCATCATGACATCCCCGCCAAAGCCTTCTGTCGTAAGCGATTTAAGCGGAAGTCTATCCATCACTTTTTTAACAGCTTCTTTTTGTTCCTTAACCGCCGTATCATCCGCTTCCTCTATCAGATCGGACAGATTTGCAAGAAGACGATCTCCCTTCTCGGTTTTCGCCTCAAAATAAATTGCATCATCCGTTTTCCATGCCGTCACATCGCCTTCCGGATCGGTTGCATCTATGCCAAAAGTCTGGCAAAAGCAGGTTTCGTGTGGCCGAGTACAGGCCAGCGATACAATCGTCCCGTGTTCGCGGCGGTTTTTATAATAGGTATCCACCGGGTCTACCAAAAACACCTTGTCAAGGATCGAAAAGCTTCTTGCATCACAGGCGCGGACACCGAAAACAACAAAGTCCTCGGTCTCTGTACGTGGATCAATAACCTCAATATTTTTACCTTCCATTTTGAATTCCGCAAGATTCTCTGTCTGCGGGAAAAAGAAGTCTTTTGCACTGCGAACCGTATTCAATTCGCCAGTCAGCGTCTTACCCTCAGTAAAGCGCTCAAATCGGGCGCCGCCTTCTGCATCCACCGGAAGGTACAGCGTCTCCTTTTCTGCAATAGCTGCAAATAAAGCCGGAAGCTGTGAAAGGGAAAGCTTTTTCATCTTATTTTCCTCCCCTCTGATATACGATGCTTGGTTCAACATCGTCCATTTTATAATTGGTAAGCGGTGCGCGGGACTCCGTGTCTTCACCGGCCTGATATTCCCCATACAATTCATCGATATCTTTGATAAACTTCCGGTTTAACAGGTGCAGCGGGATCTGCTGCGGGCAAACGCGGGAACATTCGCCGCAGTCCGTGCAGCGACCGGCCACATGAAACGCCCGGATAATATGAAACATATTCTCTTCGAAGGAGTCGGCAGCGGCTTTATTCGCAATTCCCGACGCATCGTTGTCGAATACACACTTCTCACACGAGCACGCCGGACATACATTGCGGCATGCATTGCAGCGAATGCAGCGCGACAGCTCATTTCTCCAAAATGCAAAACGCTCATCCGGCGTCATTGCTTCAAGCTTGGCCACCATATCGAAACGGTTCGATTCTAAAACCTCGCCGTCTTCGCCAATCAATTCGTCATAGGCAACATGCTTTTTACTTTTGCAGGATACGCAGCGTTCTGCCAATACGTCTGTGCGGCTGACATCTTTTTGCCCATAGAGAGTGTCAACATGCAGCGTCTCGCCATCCACCTGTACATCCACAATCCCCTCGGCTGCCGCCTTCATTTTTTCCGCACTGATTTTGCCGTCACACGGAATACCGACAATATAGACATTGTCGCGAAGAATACGATGTTCTTTAATCAGCTGATTAAAACTGTAGGTATCGCATGGCTTTAAAAACGCCAAAACCTTTCCTTCTTTGCGGCTCTCCTTAATCAGATACTTGGACAAATTATTCCCACAGAAGTCGTCATAGACAAAATCACTTTTCAGCTCTTCCTCGGAGGTAAACACAGCCGGCGTAATGTCATAGACAAATTCGCCCTTTTTCCAGCCCAAAACACGATTTACCGTGCCATCTGCCAGAAGCGCCGCCGCGCGTGCAATCATTGTTTCTTGCATCTCAAATCCTCCAGTCTTTTGTTTTCGCCAAGCTTTGTAACAGCTTCTACAAATTCATTCATAGTAGCTGCAAATTTTGCGCCCTCCGCTGCTGAAACCCATTCAACACGGGTGCGCTCTTTTTCAATTCCCAAATAATCCAGCATAGAAAAGAGGAGCGTCATCCTTCTTCTTGCATAATAGTTTCCGGATGTATAGTGGCAATCACCCGGATGACATCCGCAGATGATGACGCCATCGGCGCCGCGTTGAAATGCACGCAGGATAAACATTGGGTTTACACGGCAGGAACAGGGGACGCGGATGATTTTAACATCCGCCGGATAATTTAGACGATTCGTTCCAGCTAAATCTGCGCCTGCGTAAGAGCACCAATTGCAGCAAAATGCTACAATTTTCGGTTTAAATTCATTTACTTGCATATCGCGTCAACCTCCGCCATAATCTGGCTGTTTGAAAAGCCTTTCAAATCCATTGCACCTGACGGGCAGGCAACAGTGCATGCACCACAGCCTTGGCAAACCGCCTCATTTACAGAAGCGACCCGGCGGATTGCAACGGTGCGGTCAGGCATTCTGAATTCCTTGTCAACATAGGTAATTGCACCATACGGGCAGACCTTTTCACAGGAAGAGCAGCCGTTGCACATCATTTCATCCGAATGTGCAACACACGGGTTGCAGGTAAGTTTATCTTTTGCAAGTAAGCCAATTACCTTTGCCGCAGCCGCACCCGCTTGTGAAACTGTCTCCGGAATGTCCTTGGGTCCTTGGCATGTACCAGAAAGGAAAACGCCCGCAGTAGGACTTTCCACCGGACGGAGTTTTGGATGTGCCTCGGTAAAAAAGTCATTGGTATCCATACTTGCGGTCAGCATTGTAGCAAGTGAACGGGCGCTTTTGTCGGGTTCTATTGCCGCAGCCAGAACAACCAAGTCGGCCGCAATATGCAGCTGTTCATTGGCAATTAGATCGGATGCCTGTACCATCAGCTTATCGCCTTCCGGCGCAACCTTTCCGACCATACCTTTAATGTAGTGGACACCGTATTCTTCTACTGCGCGTCTGTAAAATTCGTCGAAATTTTTGCCGGGCGTACGCACGTCAATGTAAAAGACGTATACTTCCGTATCCGGGTACTTTTCCCGTGTGAGCATTGCGTGTTTTGCTGTATACATGCAGCAGATTTTTGAGCAGTAAGGTTTTCCACATCCAGAGGTGTCACGGGAACCGACGCACTGCACAAATACAATAGTGTGCGGATGCTTGCCGTCAGAGGGGCGCAGCAGCGTACCAGCCGTTGGTCCGGCCGCATTTGTCAGCCGTTCGAATTCCAAGGACGTAATGACATCCGGGCTTTGAGAATAAGCATACTCGTCAAAATTATCAAGTTTAATCGGATTAAAACCTGTCGCTACAACAATTGCACCATACTCGCGTTCGACCAGTTCATCCTTTTGCTTATAATCAATGGCTCCTGCTGTGCAAACCTTGGAACACACGCCGCATTTCCCTGTCTTCAGCATCGTGCAGTAGTTCGCGTCGATTGTGGCAACCTTTGGGACGGCCTGCGCAAACGGAATATAAATTGCGCGGCGGTTATCCATTCCGAGATTAAATTCATTCGGCACTTTTTTCTGCGGACATTTCTCAGTGCAAAGGCCGCAGCCAGTGCAGACGTCCTCTTTGACATAACGCGCCTTTTTACGGATTGTTACGTTAAAGTTGCCGACAAAACCTTTTACCGAATCAATTTCGCTGTATGCAAAGATGTTAATTTTATCGTGCTGTGCCACATCCACCATTTTAGGCGTCAAAATACATGCCGCACAGTCCAGTGTCGGAAACGTTTTGTCGATTTGTGCCATTTTTCCGCCAATCGTTGCGTTCTTCTCCACAATATCGACTTCAAAACCTGCGTCGGCAATGTCCAGTGCCGTTTGAATACCGGCAATACCGCCCCCGATGACCAATGCACGCTTTTTGACCGGGCTCTCGCCTGCTGTAAGCGGAGCATTTAAGCAAACCTTTGCTACCGCGGCGCGCGCTAAAATGATCGCTTTTTCTGTTCCGGTCATTTTGTCTTTATGTATCCATGAACACTGCTCACGGATATTGGCAACTTCAAGCATATAGGGGTTTAGCCCAACAGAAGCAACCGCCTTGCGGAACGTTGCCTCATGCATGCGCGGCGAACAGGAACAAATTACAACGCCGGTAAGCTTGTGCTCTTTCACTGCGTCCTTTACAATATTTTGACCCGCTTCAGAGCACATATATTGATAGTCAGTGGAGAACACAACACCCGGCTCGGACCTGAGCGCCTCGGCAACTGCCTTGACATCAACCGTAGCGGCAATGTTGCTTCCGCACCAACATACAAACACACCAATTCTCTGCATGATGTTTCTCCTTCCTTACTTACTGTATTTCCGATAAGCGCTGACAATCGCCTGCTGCGGCAGATCTTCGTCCAAAAGTTCCGGGATCTGTTCTGCCGTCAGATGATTTTCTCCCTGCTTGCGAATCACCATCAGCCGAATTGCTTCCACCAGCTTGGCCGGTTCGACACTGCGCGGGCAGCGTTCTACACAGGCAAAACAGGAAAGGCATTTATAAATCGATTTCGATTGCATCAGCTTTTCAATTTCGCCTTTTTCCACCATGTAGACAAATTGATGCGGATGATACTCCATTTCGTCATAAGACGGACAGGTTCCGGAACATTTGCCGCACCGCATGCATTTTAAAGGATTGACACCGCTTGTGCGCAGGACCTGCTCCTTCAACCGGTCTTTATTCTCTGCCATGCCTTATTCCTCCTTTACTCCCAATGCCTCTGCCAGAAGCTCTGTAAAATAGACAACTGGTACATCGTGTTCCGTGGCATTCTTACGAAGATTGTAAAGGCAGAGCGGACATGCTGTAACCACCAGTTCCGCACCCTTTCCTTCTGCGCTTTCGAGCACTTTATTGCTCTTTTTCTGCGCTAGCGCTTTGTCCTCCAATGTGACGTAACCGCCGCAGCACTCGTTCCGGTAGGCATAAATGACCGGCTCGCCGCCCAATGCACGGATCAGATCCTCGATAATAGAAGGATTTTCCGGATTGTCCATCTGCATAACAGAAGAAGGCCGCAGGAGAAGGCATCCGTAATATGCCGCAACTTTTTTCCCTGCAAGCGGCTTTTTCACCGCTTCTTTGATTTTTTCATAGCCCACTTTATCACGCAGGATCTCCAAAAAATGATATACCTTTGTTTCTCCCAAGTAGGGCTCGTCAAATTTCAAATAATTGTTCGCGCGCGTCGCAATGTCTTCATCGGTCTGCATGTCGTTATTGACTTGTTTGATAACGTTATGACATGCGGAACACATCGTACACAAATCCTGCCCGCGCTCCTTTGCTGCATTGAGCGCACGGACAGAAGAAAGCTTGGTTGCGATCTCGTCTTTGCCCATTGGATAGACGCCGCCGCAGCACTGCCAATCATCCAGTTCCAAAAGCTCAATGCCCAGCGCCTCCGCGCTGGCACGGGCATATTTGTCCAGATCTTTCGCTTTCGTCCGAAGCGTACAGCCTGGGTAGTAACTAAAAGTCATATGCCAGATTCCTTTCTGTATTATTTAATATGATTTATACCATTTGTTCTGGATGGAACACCTCATCAAACCGCTCTGCCGTCAAAAACCCCAACGCAACACAAGCCTCTTTCAATGAAATATTCTCTTTAAATGCTTTTTTGGCCGTTTTGGCGGCATTTTCATAACCGATATATGGATTGAGTGCGGTAACCAGCATCAGGGAATTGTGCAGATTATGATGCATTTTTTCTTTATTCGCTGTGATTCCAACAGCACAGTTTTTATTAAAGGACACAATGGATTCAGCTAGAAGGCGCGCAGATTGCAGGAAGTTATACGCACAAACCGGCATGAAGACATTCAGTTCAAAATTGCCTTGTGAAGCCGCCATACCGACAGCCACGTCGTTGCCCATCACCTGAACCGCTACCATAGTAACCGCCTCGCACTGCGTCGGGTTGACTTTCCCCGGCATAATGGAGGAACCCGGTTCATTTTCCGGGATATGGATTTCTCCCAAGCCATCGCGCGGTCCGCTTGCAAGCCAGCGGACATCGTTTGCTATTTTCATCATATCAGCGGCCAACGCTTTCAATGCGCCGTGAGCAAATACAATTTCATCTTTTGATGTAAGCGCATGGAATTTGTTTTCTGCTGTACGGAAATGCTTTCCCGTAATTTCAGAAACCGCCTCGGCTACTTTCACGTCAAACCCCTTTGGCGCATTCAGCCCCGTTCCAACGGCCGTTCCACCGAGCGCAAGTTCCTTTAGTTCTTCCACTGCGATCAACAGCATTTTTTTATCCTTTTCCAAACTGCTTCTCCAGCCGCTGATCTCTTGGGAAAATTTAATCGGTGTTGCGTCTTGCAGGTGGGTACGCCCGCTTTTTACAATCCCTTCATTTTCTTCTTCCAAACGTTTAAAGGTCGCAATCAGGGTATCTACAGCAGGTATCAGCTTATCTTCGATCGCAATAACTGCAGAAATATGCATTGCTGTAGGGAACGTATCGTTAGAAGATTGACTCATATTGATGTCATCGTTAGGGTGAAGCAGCTTCTTCCCGGCTATTTCATTGCCGCGGTTTGCAATCACCTCGTTCGCATTCATATTAGACTGCGTGCCGCTTCCCGTCTGCCATACGACAAGTGGAAAGTGTCCGTTTAACGCACCGCTCATCACTTCATCGCATGCTGTGGAAATTGCAGCCAATTTCTCTTCTGTCATTTTTTCTGGCTTTAGCGCATGATTTGCAATTGCCGCCGCTTTTTTCAAGATGCCAAACGCGTGCGTAATTTCACGGGGCATGGTCTCAATCCCAACGCCGATCAAAAAATTTTCATGGCTTCGCTGCGTCTGCGCAGCCCAGTACTTGTCTGCCGGGACTTTTACTTCTCCCATGGAATCATGTTCAATACGATATTCCATTTTCCTTACCTCTTTTCTTACCAATATGCGGGAATTTCCTGCAAACAAACGGACGCGAACGACCAGAGGGACGCTCCCGCCTCCCCTATCGTTCGCTCCGTATTTTTTCATCAAATTGTCAGATTGCGGATGACATCCTTTAAGCTGTTGGCGCTCTTTTGTAAAAGGGCAGTCTCTTCATCCGTAAGCGGGGAAAGGATTTTTCCGCGCAGCCCCTCATGTCCCACGATATTAAGCGTGCTCAGACATACATCGTCAATGCCGTATTCGCCGTGCATCATAGCAGAGACCGTCATTGTCGTATCGATCCCGCTGAACAGGCATTTACAGATATGACATACTGAAATGGCCACCGCATAAAACGTTGCGCCTTTGCGCTCGATGATTCTTCCGCCGGACTTACGGATATAGGTTTCAATCTCCGCATGGTCAAGCGGCGGATAAAGGCCTTGCTTATTCGAGATGGAATTCTGGTATTCATCAATCGGAATGTTTGAGATATTGGCCAAAGACCACGGCACAAAAGAACTATCGCCATGTTCGCCGAAAACATATGCATGTACGTTCTGCTGGCTGATAGCGTAATACTCAGATAGTCTTGAACGGAGGCGCGCAGTATCTAAAATCGTACCGGAGCCTATAATCTTGTTTTCCGGCAGGCCGGATACCTTGTTGAAAACGTAAGTAAGAATATCAACCGGATTGCTTACAATAATATATGTAGCGTCCGGCGCATGACGGGTCACTTCAGGAATAATTTTCTTGGTAATATTGACATTGGTCTGTGCAAGATCCAAGCGAGACTGACCCGGCTTACGCGCAATGCCGGAGGTGACAATCACAATATCAGACCCTGCGGCGTCACGATAGCTTCCCGCATAGATGGAAACCGGCGCGCAAAACGGCGTTCCCTGTCGGATATCCAAAGCTTCGCCCAACGCCTTCTCCTCATTGATATCAATCATCACGATTTCAGATGCAATGCCAGTAACCGCCATAGTGTAGGCAATCGTGGAGCCGACACTTCCTGTTCCGATAATGGTAACCTTATTCATGTGCACTCTACCTTTCCTAATTGTTAGCCCTATTGATCTGATAATATTTTATCAAAAAAAGCGCGGCGGTTCAATATAAAAGAAGTATATCGATATTCTGTTATCGATATACTTCTTCTTTCTTTTTCCGCATCAAAACAGCTGCTGTTTCAAACATCCTCCGCAAAAGCCAACAGAGAATAAAGGAAAGCTCCGCTATGGAATTCCTGACTTTAATAAATATTCCATTGAAAATACAGTACTGCACACTACATTTTTTCATTTTTTTTGACAAATCAAATTTCAATATATAAAGCTTAGAAAGTGTCATATAAAAAACAATATAGTTTAATATAAAAAAACAACAGCATTTTTTGCCGCATAAAGCGTATCAATAAACTGCAACGAGAGCTCTGTCAATTTCCCCTCTTTCGGATAAATCAACAAATCCGTATAGCGTACGGCATCGCTGTAGGTTTTCTGTATCAGCGGCGTCCCTTCATAAGTGCTTGCCAGTGCCGGCGGCACGAACATATACGCTTTTTCAATCCGACAAAGGAGTGCCTCTGTATCCGCACAGCCATAAAGCCGCACTCCTGTTTTCTCTCGCTGTAACGTTTTATCTGCATTCCAAACTCCGCCTGTTTCCCTGCAAAGTTCCACACATTCTGCTAAACTGTCTTCCGTAATCGCGCCAAAAGAGGCAAGGGGATGGGAACGCGCCATAAGAAGAACGCAAACGTATTCCCAAACCGGTTCAAAAGCAAGTTCTTTCTGCATCAGATAGTGTTCCACCTGATTCAGATTTGCCGACCTGCACCGTATCAACCCTATATCTGATCGTTCTTCTGTAACGCGCGAAATTACTTCAGCCATATCCGCCTCACGATAGGAAAGCCGTACTTCAGACGTGGAAAGGCTGTTGCAAAACCGTGCAAAGGCATCCATGATATATCCGCCGTAAGGTACTGCCAGATCAAAAGAGCGCAAATCCGCATCCCCAATATCACGCAAAGCCTCCATTTTATCAAGCTGTGCTAAAATTTTTTTCGCATACCCTAAAAATTCTGCTCCTTTTTTTGTCGGCAAAACGCCCTTTGACGTTCGTTCGAAGATCGTAATCCCCAGCGTATCTTCCAGTTCCCGGATCGCCTTACTCAGGTTCGGCTGCGCCATATACAGATTGTCGGCGGCTTGCGTAATCGAACGTGTTCTTTCTACCTCAACCGCATATTTAAGATGCAGCGTATTCATCCGGATCCCTCCTGATACCATGATTTTCTATATTATATCGCGCCGCTGTTATTGCTGTCAACGCATTGGAGGAACCTTACTGCTATGAAAGGCCGGACAGCTGCATTTCTATTCTGTAAACTTTCGTATACACATCCTCAAACCTGTTTTCCAGCTTTTTGATAAAAGCTGGATTCATTATTCCTAACTGTGTTCTGAACGGAGGGAACCACCGTATATTAAACGCCGCAATATTCTTTTCCTTCTAAAAGCGCAAAAAGGCATCACGGATTTTGCCCCTTTCTATTTATAAATATGCCCAAAACCTATTGAATAAATGCTGTTAAGACAGCTACAGGAATTTAATAAAGCTGTCGCTCCCAGTACATAGAAAAACCCGATTTTCTTTTAAACTATATCACAGAGCCCTCGTCCCACTTCCCCACCCTGTCTCTAAGCGATTACTATTCTCAAAAGATACGCGCTGTTAAACTCTTGTAAACGGAGAGTATAGGAGGGGTATAAACCCTTGGTAAAAAACAAAGGAGGCAATAAAAAAATCTGTTTGCCGTACCGACTGTTTTCCCGTTGCTCCGTCAATTTTTTCTTTTCCCGATTAGGGTAGTACCGTTTATAGGACGTATTTTGCAGAAGCGGATTGAAGCATACCAAAAAATATATGATGATACATCGCTTTTGGCACTTCTTTTGACATAGTAAAGCACCTCACTTGTTAGACAGTGTAGTACACTATCTAACAAGTGAGGTGCTGTTCATATGCGGAAAACGCTTTATTCCTTTTTTATCCTTTTTCTATTGGAAGCCACTTTAATACGCTTTGGATTTTTTCATCCCAACAGCTCCACATATGATCGCCCGGCGACTCTTCATATGTCAGATCATATCCAAGCTTTTGCAAATGATCACGCATTCTGACATTCTGTGCATAAAGAAAATCTTCTGTCCCGCACCACATATAAAGTTTCGGCAATATTTTTCCGGACTCTTTTAGCCGCTTTGATACGGCAAACAAATCGTTATCACTGCCCGGGACATCTTCCGCTTTTCCGAAAATCTGCCCCCAAATCGGCGCCTCATTGATCTGGCAGCACTCTGCTGCATCCAGACCGCCTGAAAGCGATGCAACCGCAGCAAATCGGTCGGGACAGCGCAGCCCAAGCTTAAAAGCACCGTATCCTCCCATAGACAAACCTGCCGCAAACGTATCTTCCCGCCGGTCCGACATGTTATGGAAGAAAGAACGGCATTTTTTCGGAAGTTCCTCCGAAATAAACGTCCAATAGCGATTTCCCTGCGCCATATCGGTATACCAGCCAAGATGGGTTGTCGGCATGACAACCGCAAGCCCCATATCACTTACATATCGTTCAATTGACGTACGTCTCTGCCAAATGGTATGGTCATCACTCATACCGTGCAGCAAATATAATGTAGGGTACGGCTTATCCGAGGCTACTCCCTCCATCCCAATCTGGCCAGCTGTTTGTTCCGGCAAAATTACATCCATTGACGTCGCCATTCCAAGTACGTCGGAGAAAAAATTGACATGTAGCAGCGCCATCTTCCAAATCCCCTTTCTTTGCATTCTTAGCTTAAAAATGTGCCGAAAGCGTTCAAATAGAACAGCAACCGGCCCTTTGACCCTTTTCCCTATATGTTATTGCAATCCTAATAGATTAGACCCATCCGATAAAGCAAGTGTGTACCGACACAACAAAGCCGTTCTTTCCGTACTATAAAAGCCGTTGCGCGATGTGGCCTTAGGAACGAAGCCTGTACACGAAATACGATGCATCCCATATAAGCATATCCCCACCAAGACTCCTCGGCTTAAACTCCGATAAACGGTAAACTGTATTTCCTTAAAAGAAAGCACCTGTATAGGGCAGCCTTCTTCCTATCGATACGCCGATTCTATGAAGGACGCTCTAAATATACTTGCCGCTCTTAAACAACGCAAAAATCTGCACGCAGCGGCAAATCTCCCGCATGGGGCCCAGCTAAAACAGAGAAGCTGCCTTTTTCCACTACCCAATGATACGTTGCATCCAATAACCTAAGCTCTTTAAATCCCAATTTAAAATGGACGGTTTTGGTTTCGCCAGCTTGCAGCTCCACCCTTTCAAACCCCTTCAATTCTATAATTGGTCGAACGACCGACGTATAATGGTCGTCTACATAAATTTGAGCGACAGTAGCACCTGCACAAGAACCCGTATTGGTGACATCAAGGCTAACCTCAATCTCTCCATCTGCGGGAATTTCCGAAGCTGATAACTTTATATTGTTAAACGCAAATGTCGTATAAGACAAACCATATCCGAAGGGATAAAGCGGATTCCAATCCATTTCGACATATTTCCGTCCGCCTGCTGGTTTACGCGAATAATGGCAAGGGATCTGTCCAACGGAACGAGGGTAGCTCATCGTGAGATGTCCTGATGGATTGATATCGCCAAACAGGATCTGTGCCACTGCAAGGCCGCCCTTTTCCCCGTTGAAGCCAGCCTGCAAAATTGCCGGTATATGCTGATCTTCCCATACGCAAGAAACAGGGCGCCCGGTATTCATCACAAGCACGACAGGTGTGCCTGTCTCATAAACCGCCTTCAAAAAGTCAAGCTGTTTTCCCGGCAGGTCAAGTGTTGTACGGTCAAAATTCTCACCCGATGTCTCGGTTGAATCGCCAAGCGCTACAATTGCCACGTCGCTTTCTTTTGCCAACTGGACGGCGCGGTCTATGGTCTCTTCGCCGTGGTCATACCCCAAAATAACACGGACACCACGTGCGTCATTGCGGAACTCCACACAGACATCGTATTTTTTCCCGCTTTGGAACGAAAACGGCACCATTTGATTGGCGTCCTTTTCCTCCCATCCGTCAATCAATAATTTGCCGTCAATATAAAGACGCATACTGTCCGGACTTGAAAGGCCGATACGCCCTTCAAAATTTTTCGGGCTGCGCATGGTTCCTGTCCAACGGACACAAAACTGTTTAGAATCGACTGCATCATCCGGCTTGTGGTAAATCCAGTTGAAATTAATTTCTTTATCAAGGCGTGTTAAAACCGGTTCGCCCGAAAAATCAGGCCCATTAAAATATTCCCCAGTAAAACCATAATCAATTTCTTGGATTCCTGCCTCCGGACGCGGCTTTGCATTGATCCACCAGCGCTCAATTGGTTTTATCTCCGCACCAAGGATATTGCAGCCTTTATCATATACAACCTCAGTTTCCGGGGAAACCACTTCTTTAATTCCATCAAGAAGCGTATAGGCGTGATATTCCGGCTCCACACAATAATCGCCCATCACCGGCGTGTTGGCATTGGGGCCTAAAACTGCAATTTTTCTAATCGTTTTGGAGAGCGGAAGCATTTGGTTTTCATTTTTCAAGAGAACCGCTGTTTTCTGCGCAATTTCGAGTGCCTTTGCCTGATGGGCCTTACAATGCACTACCTTTTTCTCCAGATTTTCATCGACATAAGGATTTTCAAACAGGCCAAGCATAAACTTTACACGAAGCATGCGGGAAACAGAAGTATCCAGATCCTCCATTGTAATCCTGCCTTCATCTAAAAGTTCTTTCATAAGGCGCCGGTATTCTTCATGTGAGTAGTCTGCAAACTGAACGTCTACGCCGGCTTTTACTGCCTTACAAAGTGCCTCTTTGGGGGTCGCGGCAGAATGATGCGCGGTATGCTGCATAATAATTGCCGTCATATCTGCGCGCACAAACCCCGGCATACCATATTTTCCGCGCAGCACATCAGTCAAGATTTCCCGGTCGGACACCACAGGGATCCCATCGATTGAGTTATAAGAACACATCGTGTTGGTTGCTTTTCCTTCAACAAAAGCTTCCTCAAATACTGGCATGCAGTAAGAAAAGACGTCATGCCGCCCCATTGTAGTAGGAGCACAGTTTAAGCCGCCAATCGGATTGCCATAGCCGGTATAATGCTTTAACTCCGACAAAACGGTATTATCTGCGGTCAGATCGTCCCCTTGTAAGCCTTTCACTACTGCTGCGCCAAGTTTTGAGGAAAGATACGTGTCTTCACCGTAAGTTTCCTCCGTCCTGCCCCAACGGGGGTCGCGCGCCAAATCAAGA
>ERZ1643249.954-NODE-954-length-30347-cov-10.683712_pt1 | contig 30347 bp, 24 predicted proteins | sample MGYA00579263_ERZ1643249 | MGnify/ENA primary metagenome ERZ1643249 (study PRJEB29033, sample SAMEA4952264) | chicken gut metagenome | biome: Broiler Chicken; feature: Gastrointestinal Tract; material: Caecum | place: Ireland | collected 2018 | study: Broiler...
CTTTAAATATAAATTCCTATGATTATTCTAACATAATTTTCTAAAAAAAAGAAGTGTCATTGACTATTTTCATATTTAAGTCTTATTTAATTATTCATCTAACATTAACTTTGTTTTCTTATCTTTTAATCTTTTCAATTGTTCTTTTTCAACTTGTTTGATACTTTTTTCTGTGTTGCTCCTGCTTCAACGATTTTGCTGACCTCAGCAAAATCGTCATCAATCATTCTTCCACTATTCTGGCAAGCTAATTTTGCTCTATCTATTACTTTTGCAAAATTTCTCCATTGCTTGTACTCCAAAACTTCACTTAATTCTCTTGCACTCCAATATTCTGTTCCATCTTCTTTAGTTCTTTTTATCTCTTCAAAACTTTTGTATTCTTCTGCTTGTAAATTGCTCATTATTATCATCTCCAATTTGTTAATTTTTATTTGTAATTTTGTAATATTGTATCAAACATTTGTTTATTTTGCAAGTGTTTATACATAAAAATTATAAAAAATAAAAGCACTATTTCTAGCACTTTATTAATTATATCTTATCTCTAAAAACACAAATTTTATTTATCTCCTATTATAATTTTTTAAGTGTTCAACTGTGTGTATCAAGTCATGACTCTGGTTCCCATGTCCTCCTTCATATGGCCTTTTAAAAGCGAAGCCTACTGGTATAGGACCTCCAAAAATATATCTTTGACTATTCCAACTCTGCATAGTTCTCTTAGTTGTCCATAAAATATTACTTTTACTTGATCCTCTAAATTCTCTTACTCGTAGTGTTCCATTTGTATTATATGGCATTGGGTCAGCTTCATTTCTGTAATAGGTTTCCATTCTATCTGTGTCATTGTTAAATACTAATATTTTTGCCATAGAAAAAATCCTCCCAAATATATTTTTTATATATTATGAGAAGATTTGTTTTTTGTTACTATATTAATTAACTATCTATAACTTTTTTATTTGTTTCATTGAAATCGGACCTGATCGTAAAATCTGTATTTCTTCTAAAGTGCAATCTACTATTGTGCTGGCTTCTCCAAATACTACTGTACCTTCCATCATTCCATCTAAAGTCGGACATGCATTTTCTATTTCCTTTAGATTAGTACATGTTGGTTTACCACTTTGATTAGCGCTTGTCATAAAAATTGGACTTTCAGTCCTTTTAATTAAATTTTCTAAAGCTTTTGAAGTTGCCATTCTTATAGCAATAGTATCCTTTCCATTACTTACATAGTCTGGTATTTTATTATTTTTCTTCAAAATCAATGTAATAGGTCCAGGCATGAAAGCATGAATTAACTTTTCTGCTTTTTCATCTACTATTGCAATACTTTTTATTTGTTTTTCATCTGCACACATGATTGGAAAAGCTTTATTAGTAGGACGATTTTTTACTTCTATTAATCTATCATGTGCTTTTACTGAATTTATTCTAGCACATACACCATAAACCGTATCAGTAGGAACACTTATAACTCCATCATGTTTCAGTATTTCTGCTAATTTATCAACTTCATTTTGTTTGTATCTTTTTATCATATATTTCCTTCTTTCTATTCTATAAGCTATTAATTTATTTAACTGTATCACAAAAATTAAAATTATTCCAGTATTTATTTTATTTCTATATGTGAATTAGATTTTTAAAATTCTTAGATAACCCCAAAAGTCAGCAATTCACTAATTGCTGACTTTTGACATTGTTCTAAAAATTGTTCTACAAATAATCACATAACAACTTCTATATTAAAAATCCTATTACCACCATCTAACTTAATTTTATTTTCCACCTCTTGACCATTCAAAAAAACTTTCTCAACTCCAGTATTTTTTTTATTTTCATTTATAACCTTTATATTATATATACTTTCTTTCCACTTATATCTTATCAAATACTCTTTCCAATCTTTTGGAATACATGGCTCTATCTTTAAATACTCCTTTTCTATCTTTAATCCCAATATATATTTAATTCCTGCATCATAATACCAACTACTAGACCCCGTATACCAAGTCCATCCTCCTCTTCCTGCCAAATTATTTGCTCCATAAATATCTGCCGCAATTACATAAGGTTCTACTTTATACTTTGTACTAGCATCTTCTGTCCTTGAATGTTCGATTGGATTTATCATTCTATATAATTCTAAAGCCTTGTCACCAAATCCTAAAAGTGCTTCTGCAATAATTGCCCAACAACTAGCATGTGTATATTGACCACCATTTTCTCTAACACCTGGCAAATATGCCTTAATATATCCTGGTTCCAAATTTCCTTTATCAAATGGTGGATCTAAAAGCTTAATAATTCCATTTTCCTTATCTACTAAATGATTTTCTAAACTTTCCATTGATATATATTTTTTATCATTGTCTCCTGCTTTTGAAATAATACTCCAACTTTGGGCAATACTATCTATTCTACATTCATCATTTCCCATACTTCCTAACACACTACCATCATCCATAAATGCTCTTTTATACCATCTTCCATCCCATCCATTTGTGTTTAAAGCTTTCTTTAATTGCATCTTTATTCTTTCAAATTTTTCTATTATACTTTCTTGATGTTCTTTCATTAATTCAGATTCTTGTATTTTATTGTTTTCCATTAAAACTTCGGAATCATTATTTTCTGACATATTACTTATTAGTTCATTTTCTTTGTTTATATCTTCTAAGTTTTCTCTATTACTTGTCTCTACATTTTTACATATATTAATAAATTCATCTAAAATCTTATATAAGAAAAATCCAAGCCATACACTTTCACCTTTTCCTTTATTCCCTACTGTACTAAATCCATCATTCCAATCACCACTACCGATTTTAGGTAAGCCATTTTCTCCAAAGTTAAAACTTTTTTCTATTGCTCTTATACAATGTAAATAAATGCTTTCTTGTTTTTCGCTTTCTAAATATTTATCATATCTTTCATCTACTCCTGTTTCTAAAACAGCACCTTTTAAATATGGAGTTTTGATATCTAAAATAGTATAATCTCCTGTAAAGTTTATATATTCTATTACAAGATATGGTAACCATAATAAATCATCTGAAAATCTTGTTCTTATACCTCTTCCAGTTTCTTCATGCCACCAGTGTTCTACATCTCCTTCTTCAAATTGATGTTTACTATGCTTTATAATTTGTGTTTTTAAATATTCTGGTGAAATATATTTTAGCGCTAAAGTATCTTGTAATTGGTCTCTAAATCCAAAAGCACCTCCTGATTGATAATATCCACTTCTTCCCAAAAGTCTGCTTTCTAAAGTTTGGTAAATACACCAACCATTTAGTAATATATTTGTTGATTCTAATGGTGTATATACTTGCAATCTTCCTAATAATTCTTTCCAATAATTTTTTACCCTATCTAGTTCTTGTCTACAATTTTGTAATTTACTATATTTATATGAAATATTTTTACAATCAATAATTGTTTCTTCAGCACCTAGTGTAAATGAAATTTCTTTGTTTGCAAAACTTTCTATTTCTACTTCTATTTCAAATACAATACAAGAATTTCTTCCTATTGAATTACTATTATTTAATCTAATTTTCTTTATTCCATCAGGATTTGATAAACCATTTTTTCCTAAGAAAAATTTTTTATCTCCTGTATAACTTTTTATTTTTTCACTTGAAGAAATATATATTTTTGTATTATCTATTTCACTTATATATAAATTATTAGCAGTTATGATATTACTATTTCTATCAAATTTTATATTAATATTTTTTCCTGTTTTGATTTCATCTTCTCCAATAACTGGTTTTATATAATAGTATAATTTTAAATGTTTTCTATTAGGTGTTTTATTTTTCAAATGTAATATCCCTATTTTACAACTATCTTCTCTAGGTACAAATACTTCTAATTCTTGTTCTATCCCTAAATTATTATGAATATATTTGCAATATCCAAATCCATAAATCACATTATAGTTTCTATCATCAGGCATAGGATTTAATCCTAAAGACCATGCTTTTTTTGTTTCCATATCTTTTATATAAATAATTTCTGATGGAATATCATGACTCGGATTATTGTTCCAAGTTGTTATTCTATTTAATCTACTATTTTTGTACCAACTATATCCACCCATATTTTCTGTTACAATGGTTCCAAACTTTTCATTTGCCATAATATGTGACCATACTGTTGGTAATCTTTTTTCTTTATTTACTTTTATTAAATATTCTTTTCCATCCTCTGAAAAGCCACCATATTCATTATAATATTTTAGATTTTTCTTGTTTTTTAATATATCTATATCTTCTACATTTTCTTCAATAAATATATTACTATTTTCTTCTTCGCTTATTTCTTTATATCTTTCTAAATATTCCTCTTCTATATCTTTTATATTGTTTTCAAGATTACCTTTTGCACAATTAATTGTAATTACAGATATAAATTTTAAAAGTTCAAAATCTTTTTTATCAATTTCCTCTTCTGATAATATGAATATCCCACCTTTAATATTTTTTAAATATCCCATATGATGGTTTAATATTGTTGTTTCAATTTCTTCTCTCATATAATTTTCATAACTATATTTTTCTTCATCAATAATTACAATTTCTGTTTCTACATTTTTGGTTCTGAAATATTCATAAGCTTTTAATACCTGTTTTAAACATTCTGAATCATTTACATTTTTCATTTCTACTAAAATGATTGGCAAATCTCCTGATATACCATATTTCCATAAATCATTTTGCCTATATGTCTGATTTTTTAATCTTTCCCTTTCTATACTTTTTATAGAGTTATCAAATATTATATATGATAATATTTTTTGATAAGTTTCTATATCTTTTCCTTTAATATTTAGATATCTGCTTTCTGCTTCAACTCTTGCTTTAGATAAGTCAAATTCATTTTTTACATTTTCAATTAATTCATATTTTTCTAGGTTTTCTATTGATTTTTCTTTTTCTTCTTCTACAGATAGTATAAAATCTATAATTACTTTCTCATTTTTCTTTACTTTTACATTCCTTTTCATTGCAACAATTGGCTCTGTAACTAATCCTATTTTTTTAGAAAATGGCAATGAATCTTTTACCATTTTTGGTATTTTTAAATTTCCTCTTCCTATAAATTTTTCTTCTTCTATTTCATATTCTAAATCACCTATTACATTTTCTTTATTTACATTTAAAGTTGTTGATAGATAAAATTCATTTTCAGTTATATCTCTTTTCTTTCTTTTTACAACTAAACAATTCTTTTCTTCGTTATATTCATAAATTAAAAATAAATTATTAAATGCAGGGTGTGCATAATATTGCTCTTTTGGTGCTAAAATTGGTTCAAAATATCCTGTTACTTCTATAATCTCTTCTTCATTTCCCATATTTTCTAATGTAATTCTTCTTAATTCTACTGGTTCATTTGATGCAACAGTTACTTCTATTTTTGCTTTTATATTTCCACTAACTATTTCTTGCTCATTTTTATCTGGCATAAACCTAATTTCATATTTATTTTCCTTTTTTAAATTTTGAGAATAACTTGAACTTATAATATTTTTATTTTTGATACTTTTGATATTAAATATAATTCCTTGAATATAATCCTCTGTATTTTTAAATTTATTGATATAAATATTTTTATATTTACTAATTCCTTCTCCTTTTTGATTTAATGCAACCATATAATTTTCATTTGATATTACATTTCCTCTAATTAGTCTTTCATCTATTTTTGAATATCTTCTTTCTATATAATTTTCATAATCTTTATATTTTAATTTTTCTACTTTTTCTTTATCTTCTTTAGTTGTTATTGATTTTTCAGGCATTGTTTCTTGCAATAATACACTTATTGCTTGTATCTCTGGATTTTTAGTAAATCTTTTTTGTAAAATATTATTGTTAAATAGATTATTTATTGATAATAATATTAATCCTTGATGGTGTGCCATATATGCTTTTACAACTTCTGCATTTTTTCCTTTTCTTACTCTTTCTGGAGTAAAATCTAAAGCTTCATAAAATCCATATTTATTATACATCCCATAATCTTCTAAAACTTTTAAGTTTTTTACCACTTCTTTTGGTTTATCATTTACAGCTAAAATACTACCATATGAAGATACTACCATCTCATCTGCTAGTCCTCTTTTTAACCCAAGCCAAGGTATTCCAAAAGCTTTATACTGATAATTTGATTGTAGGTCTTTTAAGTTAAATGCTGCTTCAGATATTCCCCAAGGTATATTTAAATGTTCTGCATATTTAATTTGACTCATAATCATAAAATTACAAGATTCATCTAACAAGCTACCTTCGTATTTAGGAATATTTATATTTGGCATTAAATATTCAAATGCTGTTCCAGACCAAGATATTAAACCTTTATATTTATCTAAAATTGTTAATGTTCTACTTAAATGATTCCAATGTTTAGCTGATACATCTTTTTTAGCAATTGCAACAATGCTAGCTTGCCTTGCTTCTGATGCTAACAGGTCATAATATGAATCTGTTAATTTATTTTCTTCTATATTATATCCTATAGAAAATATTTGGTGTTCTTGACTGTATAATTGTGAAAAGTCTGTTGTTTCAATTGTTCTATTAACAATTTCTATCATTTCTTCCACTTTATCAAAAATATTCCTATCTGAATTTTCTTTTACATTTTCTAAAAATGTTTTTGTAACATAAAGATATCCTATAAAATTTCCACTATCAACAGTTGAAATATATCTAGGTTTTAATGGTTCTTTAGTTTTGGTATTATACCAATTATATAGATGTCCATTCCATTTTTGTAGACTATCTACAGATGTTAAAACTTTATATAATAATTCTATTGTTTCTTCTAAATTGGAGTAATTTAAATCATAACTTGAAATAATAGCTAATATAGATAATCCTATATTTGTTGAAGATGTTCTATTAACAATTTTTTCTTTTCTATCTTCTTGATAATTATCTGTAATTAAATAATTATTTTCTTTATTTATATATTGTTTAAAAAACTCCCATGTTTTCTCACCAATTTCTAATATATATTCTTTTTCTGGCTGATTTAATTTTTGTACTGGTTCTATATCTTTTTTCTCTTTACTAATATACCACATCATAAAAGGTGAGAAGCTCCATATTAATCCTAATATTATTCCTAAAATACTTGGCATGCTTAGAGCTATTAAAATAGTTATTACTCCAAATATTATATTAAACCACATTTGTCTTAAATAAGACATAATGTTATTTTTAGCTTGTTTTTCTGCTTCTTCTGAAGTCATCCATTCTAATAATTTTTTATGAGATATGCATTTTCTATAAATTGTTTTTATTATAGCAATTAACAAAGTATATGCTTTATATGGCAATACTCCTATTGTTATTAAAATCCTTAATATAATTCCTTTATATCCTGATATTCTTGGAGAAAATTTCTTTTGCTTATGTTCTCCTTCTTTTTTAAATAATAAATTATTTAAAATCTCTAATATATTAGATATAACAACTGCTCCAATACTTATAATAACAAATGGATATATTTTTAGCATATATACTTTATTTAATAAAACTAAAAATATTAAAGCTATTACTACAGAAATTTCTATTAAAGTTCTTCTCAAATTATCAAATATTTTATATTTTGATATACAATTTAGAGGATTTGATATAATCTCTTTTCTGTCAATTATTTTATTTCTTAACCATCTAGATATTTGCCAATCTCCCCTCGTCCATCTAGCCAATCTATTCATAAAACTATTATATTTTGTTGGATATCCATCCATTAGCATAATATCTGTGGCTAAACCACATCTTAAATAACATCCTTCTAGTAAATCATGACTTAATACAGTATTTTCTGGTATTGCATTTTTTAAAACCTTTGAAAATACTTTTAAATCATATATTCCCTTTCCTGTAAAAATGCCTTCCCCAAAATTATCTTGATATAAATCAGAAATAGCATTTGTGTATGAATCTATTCCTCCTGCACCTGCAAAGATCTGTGTAAATAGTGTTTTATATGTTATATCTAAATTAATACCAATTCTAGGTTGAATAATTCCATATCCTTCTGTAACAATATTTTTTTCTTCATCAATAATAGGTTTATTTAAAATATGTGCCATTGCTCCAACTAACTCAAATGCCGAATTTAGTATTAAATCTGTGTCTGCATCTAATGTTATTACATATTTTATTTTTGGAATGCAATCTTTATATGGTTCTATAGTATTTACTCTAAATTTATTTTCTTCATTTCCTAAGATGTATTCATTAAATTGTGTAATCATCCCTCTTTTTCTTTCTCAACCTAAATAAGAATTTTCTTTTTCATTCCATTCTCTTTTTCTATATATAAAATTAAATATAGGAAATTTATTCTCCTCAGAATATTTTTTATTTAATTTTTCTGTAAGCTCTATTCCTGTTTCTATTACTTCATTATCAGCTGTTTCTTCCCTTTTATTACTTTCTGAACAATCGCCTAACAAAGTAAAATATATATTTTTCGATTTATTAGCAATATAATATACTTCTAATTTATCAATTAATTCTTCTACTTTTTCTTTGTTTTTTACTATTGTAGGTATAATTACCATACAAGAATTTTCTTCATCAATTCCTTTTGAAAAATCTATTTTAGGTATTGGTTTTGGCTTTATTACTTTACTTAAGATATATTGGATAATTTGTATTATAATTTCTGACGAAGGAATTAAAAATATAAGTATATTAAATATATATATTCCTATATTTTTAATATGCATATTTATTATGCTACTAATAATTATAGACAAAAGTAATGATAACAATATATTTGTAGTAACATATATTTTTTGCTTACTTTTACTACTTAGCGTTTTAGGTGTTTTATATTGTAATTCCTGATATGTTTTTGTTATTCCTTTATCAATTATATAATAACCTATATGTGATTTTTTTCCATTGTTTTCATTTTCTTTTGCTAATGCTAATATTTTTCTGGCTATATATATTTCAGATATCTTTGTTTTTTTAGCTATTTCTTTAATTTTATTTCTATAGTAGTCTTTAGTATCACTATCCATTTTTCTATATACATCTGCTGGATCTTGTTTTAATATTTCCTCTACTCCATTTATTTTTTCAAATATTTCTAAAAAATTAATTCTCTGGATTTTCTTTATACTTGTAATACTATTTCCAATAGATACTTTTTTTACTGCTATATCAAAATGCTCTTTTTTTATAACCTCTTGTACTGTTGTACCTGTCATTTCTACAATTTCGTCTAATACTTTTAAATAACTATATCCTTTTTTACCATATCTTTTTAAAATATATGACATATATTCTATAAATGGATATTTTACATCATTTAAAATATCTTTTTTTACATTTTTTATATTATATAAATTGTTTTCTTTATTATTATTTTTGTCATCAATTAATTTTTTTGCGATGTTTTCTGCTTTTACTTTTTGTATTTGACTACTATATATTTTTTCACAAATTTCTCTTATATTTTCTATTATTGCAATTTGAATAAATATCCCTATATTCCAAATTTCTTCCATACTTAATGTCTTTTTGGTTTGATAACTTAATAAATAATCTTCTAAATCTCCTTTTTCAATTTTATTATCTGTATATGCTACAATTTCTGCTGCCAATACATATATTCTTGCAAAACCTTTATATTTTCCATTTGCTATTCCTAAAAAATTCATATATTTTTTTAATGTTAATTCTTTTTGTATTTGTTTAACAGTTTCTTCTATTATATAAAAATTGTCTAGTAACCACTCTCCCGCTGGATGTGTACTAATTCCAAGTTTTACATGTTCATTTAACAAATTGTACACTACTTTTATTGTTTCAAAATTATCTAATAGTTGTGGAATAGGATATGTTTCTTTAGCTGGTTTATTTATTAAGTTATGATTTGCTGCAATCTTTTGTAAATGATTTTCTAATTGTTTTTTATCTAATAAAGTTCCATCAATTTTTAATATTTTATTTGTCTTCAAAAAAATTCCACTCCTTGCAAATATGTTTTACACATATTGTTTGCAAAGAGTGGATATTTTATACAAATTTCATTATCTTTTATTAATACTCCAATTCATCATCTGTTTTTTCTTTTACATTTTCTGCATATTTTTGATTTTCTAATTTATTTAGTCTTTTATTATAATAGTTTTCAAAGTTTTTATAAACATCTTTTGTCTTTACATTTTCTGGTATTCCTACATATGTTTCATCATCTTTTAAATATTCTTTTCCATTTTTTTCTATTGATTGTACTTCAATTTCGTGATATTCGTCGCCTATTTCTATAACTCCTGCTAATGTATTTTCTTTACTATTATCAACTAAAGTATATATTTCCATATTACTAATTGCATTATCTTCCATGAATTCTTGTCCTTCTTCTAAGTCTTTTGCTGTTTTATAATAATTTTCTATATATGAAACTTCTCCATCTTCTGCTACATCTTTAATAACATGTCCATTTCCCACTTCTTCTTGTAATATTATTCCCAAATCATCTTCAGTTATTTTTTCTTCTTCTGGCAAATTAGCATTATATTCAACTAAAATTTTATCTACTATCGTTGTATCAAATTTTAGTCCTTCTTTAAATGTACCTTCAGAAGTTTTTCCTGTATTTGTACTTTCTATCTTTGTCTTATTATCTTGAACATTGTTACTTCCATTATTTAATAATGCATGTCCTCCTACAGTAGCTACTCCTAAAGCTCCTAATATAGCTATAATTCTTGTTCTCATTCTTTTAAAAATTCCACTTTTTTTATTTGTATCTTTCATTTTTATTTCCTCCCCATTGTATAACTTCTATTATATTATAGCAAAACAAATTTTACTTAGCAAGAACTTTTTTATAGTTTTCTAAATGTTGCAAATTTATTCATATATAAAAGAAAAAAGAATACCAAATTTGTTTTGATATTCTTCACAATTTTATTTTATATTTTCTATTCTATATTAATAATTTCCAATAACCTTTTCTGTCTGATCCCACTCTTTCAATTATCTTTTTATCTTTTAATTGTTTTAAATTCAATGTTATAGCAGGTCTACTTAAATTTGTTTCTTCCATCATTATTTTTTGTGTGATATTTGGATTAGATTTAATTAACTCTATGAGTTTTCTTTGTGTTTCATTTATATTTTCTGTATAGTTTTCTGTATAGTTTTCTGTATAGTTTTCTGTATAGTTTTTATCACCGATATTTTCTATTTCTCTACTATAATTTTCATTCATCAGAGTTACTTTAAAATCTGTTCTGTTTGAATAAAATTTTATTTTATCCTTATCTCCTAGCGCCTCATAAATTTTCTTAAATCCACTTCCACGTCTTTCCATAAAGTCTAATCTTTGAAACATATCTGCAATTATTGGATTTCTTCTTTTTGATGGAATATTTAAAATATCTTGATTTTGAATTACGCTTCCATCATACATTCCACCAGGAGATTCTATTTCTAACCTATCATCATAAATATCAATATGAATTTCTGCTCCTACTATATCATACATTCTATGAATCAAAGCATTTACTAAAAGTTCTGTTATAACTCTTTCATTATAATCATAATATTCTACTCTTGTCCTTGGTAACTTTTTCCATGCTTTTTTGTTATAATTTTTTATGAAATTAAACCCATTTTCTAAAAGCATTATTAAGTCATTATCTAGTAACATTGTGAGTATTTATTGTTACAATTTGACAAAATTCAGCATATTATATATTAAAACAACTTACGTTGTTTTAGAAAGGATGATTTTTATGGAAAATAATAAAAAACCATGTCAAATACTAGATATTGATGGTGTAATATCTGGAGGAAAACAATTTGACCTTGACATCACTTTACCAGAAGACAATAGAGATGTAATATATGGAGTAGTAAAAAATTGTTTTAAAGAACCAGTTACAGATGCAGTTGTTAAACTAGTAGAAATAGTTTATGATTGTGGTAAAGAAGAACGTAGACCAATAGGTCATACTTTCACAGATTGTGAAGGTGAATTTGTTTTTGGACCTTTATGTCCTGGAAGACAATATGCACTTCAAATTTGGGTAAATAACACAAAAAAAATTAAAATCTGTGCTAAATGTCATCATGAAGGAAGATGCTTAAAAGGCGATAAACATGAAAAATGTGATTGCTTTTTAGAATCAGATAAATGTGAGCACAAATGTAAAGACAAGAAAGACAAAAAAGAATATTACGAAAAAGACGATTGCAAAAAAGAAGATTGTAAAAAGGATGATTGCTACAAAAAAGATGATTACTACGGCAAATAAATTAATAATATAATCTTAATTTTATAACTGACTTCTTTTTTATAGCGAAGCAACATTCTTGAATAGGAAAACTTGATTTTTCCTATTCAAGGACAACAACCCAAAAATCCAACTTTTTATAAAGTTAAATTTTTGGGTTGTTAATTTATTGTTACTATTTATTCATATACGCTATTTTCTATACTATTCCCATTTTTCTTATCATTTGTCTTCCTTTTTTCATCATTTTCTTTTTACTTGTTTTTCCCATTTCTGTATACATCATTGCTGCTCCTGTAACTAATAATCCTCCTATAACAACACCTTTTACAAATTTCATATTCATCATCCTCTCTAAAATCTTATTTTTGATTTTCATTTTTACTGTATTCTTTAACATATGCTTTTTTCTTATTATCTCGTATTTTATTTTTTTTATACCATTTTATAATGGTATATATTTCATGAATAGCTATTATTGCTAAAAATATTCCAAAACATTTTCTTAAAATATTCACTTCTATTTTTATAGATATATTTGCACCAATAATTGCTCCAAGTATTCCAAAAACTGAAACAAATATTGCTGTTTTTAAAGCTATATTTTTATTTTTTAAATTTATTATAATTGCTATTATTGAGGTTGGTATAAAAAAAATTAAATTTGTAGCTTGTGCTATATGTTGATCTAGTCCTATTACATATACAAGAAGGAAAATTAATATTGTTCCTCCTCCCATACCTGTTCCACTAATAATTCCAGATAATATACCTATCAAAATTTCTAACATTTTTTTCCTCTTACTTAAAAATCATTTTATATGAAGCATATATTAAAAAAATTGTAAATACTATTTTTAAATATTGAACAGGAATCTTTTTCAAAACTTTTGCTCCAATATATCCTCCTATCATCCCTCCAATGGCACATAATATTGATATATTCCAATCAATATAATTACCTCTATAATAGAAAAATCCACTAGTTACAACCATTGGTAATATACAAAATATTGATGTTCCTCTTGATTTTTTATCCTCCATATTTAATAAATATATAAAAGCTGGAACAACAATCATTCCTCCACCTGTTGAGAAAAGTCCACTTACAACTCCTGCTAATAATCCTATTATTATTTTCTTTGTTATATTTTTCATACTTTTATTATTTTTGACAATTATTACTTTTTTATTCGTATAACTTTATTTCTTTTCTAATTTTTGAAATATCTCTTCTGCTAATTTTGTGATTATTCTATCACATTTTAACATTTGTGCTATTACTTCTTTTTTTAACTCTTCATCTTGTATATTTTCTGAAATATCTAAAAATTTTTGCAATTCAAATAGATATTGTTCATCTTTATTTTTCCAATTAGTATCTTTATTATCAAAATTTTCTTTTTCTATTTCACTCATTTTTACTTTATCCTTTCTTTAATATACCATTAAACTATTTTTAAATAAATCTACAAACTATTATTTCATTTAGTCTAAATAATATACCAAAAAAAAATAATAAAAACGACACTTTTTTTATCAAATGTCATTTTTATTATACTTATACATAAATTATTATTACAAATCTATATTTTCATCTTTTATATAATATTTTGTACCAACCATTTTATCAGGCAAATATTGTTGTTCTACATAGTGACCAGGAAAATCATGTGGATATAAATAACCTTCATGATATCCTAAGTTTTTCATATCTTCAATTGGTGCATTTCTTATATGCATAGGTACTTCTCCTGTTTCTTTTGTTTTTACATCTTCCAAAGCTTTATTTATAGCCATATATCCTGCATTTGATTTTTTAGATAATGCTACATATAAAGCAGCTTCTGATAATATTATCCTAGCTTCTGGCATTCCTACCATATGTACAGCCTGCATTGCTGAATTAGCCAAAATCAATGCTTGTGGGTTTGCTAATCCTACATCTTCTGATGCACATATAACAATTCTTCTTGCTAAAAACATAGGATCTTCTCCTCCATTTAGCGCTCTTGCCAAATAAAATACTGTAGCATCAGGATCAGAGCCTCTCATTGATTTTATAAATGCACTTATATTATCATAATGTGATTCTCCATTTTTATCAAATATTGCCTTCCTATCTTGGACACTATTTTTTATGATTTCATCAGTTATATGTATGTATCCATCTGAATCCATATTAGTTGTTAAAACTGCAACTTCTAATCCATTTAAAGCAGTTCTCACATCTCCATTTGCAATTATTGCTAATTTTTTTAATGTTTCATCTTCTACTTTTATATTATATTCTCCTAAACCATCTTTTCTAGTAATTGCATTTTTTAATATTGTAAAAACATTGTCTACTGTTAGTGGCTCTAATTTTATTACCATTGACCTAGAAATTAAAGCCTTATTTACTTCAAAATATGGATTTTCTGTTGTTGCTCCTATCAATATTATTGTTCCATTTTCTACATATGGAAGTAATGCATCTTGTTGCAATTTGTTAAATCTGTGAATCTCATCTATAAATAATATACTTTTTCCTGTTGGATTTAGCATAAAATTTTTTGTCTCTTCTATTACTTTTTTTATTTCTGAAACACCAGAAGTTACAGCATTTATTTTATAAAATTTATATTTAGTTGTAGCACTTATAACTCTTGCCAAAGATGTTTTTCCACACCCTGGTGGTCCAAATAATATAATACTTGATAATCTATCTGCTTTTATTGTTCTGTATAGTATTTTATCTTTTCCTAAAACATGTTCTTGTCCAACATATTCATCTAATGATTTTGGCCTCATTCTAAATGCTAATGGTTCATTACTATTCATCTTTACCTCCTAAGAATTAATTTGATAATATAATTAATCCTTTTTTTATTAAATCTTCTGTTTCTAAAGATGTTTTATCTATTTTCATAAACGCTTTTTCTATCTCTCTTTTATTGTATCCTAAAACTTGTAATGCTGCAATTGCTTCTTGTACTTTATTATCATCAGCAACAGCCACTTTTATATCTTCATTTGTTTCTTTGCTTATACTTTCTTCTTTTTTAAGCTTATCCTTTAACTCCAAAATTATTCTTTTGGCTGATTTTGGACCAATTCCTGGTATCCTAGTTAATGTTGCTACATCATCTGAAATTACAGCTAATGCAAATTCAGATGGATTACATACTGCAAGCATTGTTAATGCTGTTTTCGCCCCTACTCCACTAACTGATAACAATAATTCAAACATTCTTAATTCTTCATTTGTATTAAATGCATATATACTTATATCATCTTCCCTTACTCTATAATAAGTATATACTTTTACCTGATTTCCTATATCTCCTAACTTTTCCATTCCTATACTTGACATGAATACTTTATAACCTAATCCCCCTACATCTATAACTACATATTCAGTCATTTTCATTTCTAAAGTTCCTTTTATATATGCTAACATTTTGTTCTTCCTTTCTTTATATTTGTAACTATTTAGATGTTAAAAAATTTATTTCTTATCTATGTATCATAGAAATATGTTGCTTCTAAATCAGCTTCATGTGTTAATAATGCAATTGGATATTTTGTATATGTTGCCCCTATTGCATTATATGATTCTTTTGGCTCTGTAAATCCCATATGCCACCTAATTGCGTATTTTTCTTCTGGTGTTAATTTCATATATTCTGTAATCATCATTACTGACTTTTCTCCATGTCCATAAGGTATAGTATCTTCTATTTTATAATATGGTACTTTTTCCCAAACTCCTAATGCATTTTTTGCATTTCTATAATCAACTTTATAAAAGTTTGTTTTACATATATCATGTAGTAATCCTATTATAATAATAGATTCTTCTGGTATAGTTACTCCTTTTATATTATTTTCTATTTTGTGTTTTAAAATCTCATATACTTTTAAACTATGTTCTACTAAACCACCTTCATGATTCCCATGAAATCTTGTACTAGCTGGTGCTTTAAAAAAATCTGATTTTTCTAAAAAACTAATTAATTCATCAATTCCGTCTCTATTTACTTTTTTTAATAAACTTAAAAATTCTTCTTTCATATTTTGCTCCTTTTCTTTTTATATTTTTCTCATTATATAAATTTTATTTTTAAAAGTCAATATTTTTTCGAACTTTTGTTTTTGTTTTGTGACTAGATAATGGTTTTGGATTATATTATTTACTAAACCATTATCTAGTAACTTTGTATTATTGCTAAATGTTACAATTTACAGTATAAACTCCTCGTATATATATCCTACCCTAAATTTCTTGAACTTTTAAAATAACTTTTCTCATTATAGCCATATCATTTAAACTTATTGAACCATTATTTTCTAAATCTGCTGCTTTTTCATATTCTCCTTGTAATAATTCTACTTTCAAATAATGCTTCCTTAACATTGAAAGATCTGAAATGTTTATTTTTCCGTCACTATTTAAATCTCCTATAACAATAAGTGTATATTCTTTTCCACTATCTGTTATCAATTTATATCCTGTTCCTATTAAATCTGTATTACTTATTTCTTTTCCTGATTTATCTATTACTTTATATCCTATCTCAGTAAAAATTTTATTTTTAAATGTAGATAAATTTGTATTAGGAGATATTCTATCTATATTTCTAAAATTCTCTTCAATTACTTCATAGTCAGATGAAGTAATTGTATCATCTATTGGGTTTTTTATAGTAAAGTTTACAGTTTTTTCATTTCCTGCTTTATCTATTGCTGTCAATTCATAATTTCCTTCTTCACTAATCTTATTTCCACTTTTATACTCTTCTTGCATTACACCATCTTTTGTTAATATTATTTTCTCTATATTTTTGTCTGTTATTATAGGTGTTACTGTTTGATACTCTTTTCCATTTTCCACACCAGTTATTGATGGTTCTTCCTTATCAATTGAAAATTCATATGTCTTTATTCCTCCATATTTTTCAATATTCTCAGAAGAAGATATATCAATTCTATATTTTCCATCTTCTACAAATTGATATGTATATATATTGTCAATTGATTGATTTTCTATAATTGCTTGATTATCTTTATATATAGATACTGTATTCTGAGCTGAATTATTTTTATCTATTTTAAAATTAAGTATTTTATTAGAAAAATGATCATTTGTAGAATCCATTTCTCTAAATAGGTTTTCATCACTACCATTTTCTTTTAATGATGTATTTGATATTACATAATTGTAATCATTTAAATATGGCGTCAAATTTGTAGTTCCTATTTTCAATGTCGAAATTTTAGGAGAATTTATAATTTTATAACCATTTATATAAATAGAATTTGGCAAATATTTTTGAAGATACTTTGTAGTATTTTCTAAATATCCCTCTTCTTTTTTAATACCATTTACTCCCATAATATAAAAATAATCATAATTTGTATTATTTTGCATATCTATTGTTAAATTATAAACTTTTATATTTGGCATTTTACAATCATATCCAAAGTCATGTAAATCATAATTATCATAAGATAAAGAGGCACTTACTAATTTTGGTGCTGATGTCCCATCATATTTATAAACACAATCTTCTATATTTACATCTCCATCCCATGTTGAACCATAATCATTTCTTAATGGAATGAATGTATTTGCTTCTATAGTTGTTCCTATTACATTTAATTTCCCTTGTCCTGTTAAAGTTAAACCTTTTGTACCTATATTACAATTTTTAACTGTTAAATTATAAATGCCTTGGTGTGCATCTATTCTATTTAATGTACAATTCTCAAAAGTTACATCTTTAGAAAAATAACTAGCAACAATTCCCCATCTATATGTATCATTTATATTATTTGAAGTAATATTTTTACAAATAATATTTACATTTGCATTAATATTTAATCCATATGTACTTCTTCCACTAATACTATTTTTTCTTGTAAATAGTGAAGAATCACTAATTTCAACGTTTGCTGCTGTATTTGTATAAATAAAACCTCTATAAGAACCACTCATTTCGTCTTTATCAAGTTCATATGATAGTTTATGGTTTATTCCTGAAACTTTAATATTTGCTGCTTGGTAAATAAAGATATTTCTTGCAAAATAAATTCCTTTTTCTGAAGATGATTTTCTAGAAGGTGTTTCACTTTGACTGTTTAATGCATTACTTATAAAATCACCATTTTTTACACTAATACTTGTATTTGGAATTGGGTAAATAGTAAATCTTGTAATTTTGTCAAAATCCCATTGTATATCATTTAAGACATTAGCTTCACTATCTATAATAAAATAATCTTGTTGATTATCTCCAGAATTAGCATTTGAACCATATCTTATATATTGTTTTTTATCTGAATTTACTGCTGCACATAAATATGTTTTATATCCTTTCTTATTTAATTCTTCTAATGTTGCAGATAATTCAGATATTTGTGTTGTGTTTTTCCCTATCGACCAATTTGGATTATCTATTATAATCCTGTCTTCAGTATTCATGTTTGTAATTCTAAAAAGATTTTGAAATCTTCCTGAAACTTTTTCTATTTCTTCATCATGAATTATAAAAGTTGCATTTTTCCAATCCACATTAGTTTTTATTCTTACTGCATCTTCATAATATTTAAATATATGATATGTTTTTCCTACTGTAGCTCTTACTTCACATCCATGTTCATTAGCATAAATATGAGCATTTCTTATTGCAATAAAGTCATCATAAACTCCATCACATTTTGCTTCAAAATCATCATAAGTAACATAGGCAACTCCATTACTATCATAATGAGGTAAATTATCAGTATTTGTTATATACTCATAATTCAGTTCCTTTACCTTTTCATTTAGCAATTCTATTATCTTAGCATTATTATCAATTCTAGTTGTAGAACCACTACTTTGTTCTGTTGCATACAATGTATAAATATATTTATTACTTGATAAGTCCAATTTTTTTAGATTATTCCAAACTATAGAATATGTATTATTTGTCTTGTTGCAAAGTTCGGTAATATTTCTTAAATCATTATTTCCAAGTATTAATTCTTCTAAATCAATTAATTTAAATAGTTCTGTAGAAAATGTTTTTATACTATTCCCATATAAATTTACTTTTTTTAATTTTATTAAATTTCCTAATTTAGATATATCTGTTATTTCATTTTCTTGTAATGATATTGTTTCTAGATTTACTAAGTTTGTTATATTATCAATTATTGTATCTGTCCTATTTTCAGAAAAGTCCAAATATTTTAACTTTACTAAATTATTCAAAGACTCTAATCCTGTAATATCGCATTTGGTAGTAGTTTCGTTGTTTTCACCAAGATTTAATTCTGTTAAATTTGTTAATGTTGAAATTCCTTTTAAATCATGGATTGCATTATCATATAAGTCCAACTTTGTTAATTTTGTTAATGTATTTAAACCATTTGTATACCTCAATAAATTATGAGACATATCCAATTCTATAAGATTGGTTAATGAACTTATTTTTTTAGTAATATTGTTTTCTGACTCCTCATTAGAATCTTCTAATTTGTTTTTAGCAATATTTAAATATTTTAAATTACTTAAATTACTAATAGCAGATAAGTCAGAAATTGTATTTCCATAAGCATATAGTTTTGTTAAATTTGTTAAAACTGATAAATCACTAATATTTGTTATATTATTATTGCTTATATTTAATTCTGTAAGAGCTGTAAAATTTTCTATTCCATCTATATTAGTAATATTGCTATTATTTAATTCTAATTTAGTTATCGTAGCTAAATCACTCGAACTTAATGATATGGCATTTGTGCTATCATCACTTTGTATAATTTTATCTTGTATTTCTTCACAAATTTTATTATACATATTAGAATCTACAAATGTAATAGTTGTTGTTCCTGTGCTTGAATTAACTTTAACTGTTGATTCTGTAATATTGTTACTATTTTCATTAAAACTAATAGTTTCCTCATTCATACTATCTATAGCTTCTTCATATTCTGGTAATGTTTCACTTTCGTAGTTTGACATCTCTTTTGCATTTGATAATGAACTATGTTTATCGTTCTTTCTAAAAAATCCTACTTTTACTACAACTGTAATAATTGCTATAATCAATATTAACGTTAGCAGTCTTACTTTTTTTCTTTTGATTTGCTCCATCTCATCCTCCTACTTATTCTCTAAATAAATTGTACTAATAAATTTTAATATTTTCAATATTTTTCTATTATTTTTTCATTTCCAAAATTACCAGATGTTACTATCTACAGCTATTACTAGCTAATAATAATATAAGGAAGAAGTATTATAATTACAATACTTCTTCCTATTTTATCAATAACAATCATTATCTAGTAGCTTTCCAATAACTTTCGGCTTAATTAGATAATTTTTTACTGTAAATTATTTAAATTTTTATATTCCAATTTTTTATTCTATCTATTGCTTTTATAGTGTTTTCTTTAGTCCCAAATGCAGTAAGTCTGAAATAACCTTCACCATGAGGTCCAAATCCACTACCAGGAGTTCCAACTATATTTACTTCATCTAATAACTTGTCAAAGAAATCCCATGAAGTCATACCATCTGGTACCTTTAACCATATATATGGTGAATTTACAGCTCCATATACTTTAAATCCTTGTTCTTCTAATCCCTCTTTTATAATTCTTGCATTTTCTTTATAATAATTTATATTTCCTTGAATTTGTTTTTTCCCTTCTTCTGTATAAGTAGCCTCAGCCGCTCTTTGTACAACATATGACACTCCATTAAATTTAGTACAAGTTCTTCTGTTCCATAATTTATTCAATTCAACAGTATCTCCATTTTTAGTATATCCTTTTACATTTTTAGGAATTACAACATATGCACATCTAACACCTGTAAAACCTGCTGTTTTTGAATAACTCTTAAATTCTATTGCAACATCTTTTGCTCCTTCTACTTCATATATACTATGTGGTATATCGTCTTCTTCTATGAAAGCTTCATATGCTGCATCATATAGTATAACACTATTATTTTCCTTTGCATAATCTACCCATTGTTTTAAATCTTCTTTTGTCAATACTGTTCCAGTTGGATTATTTGGGAAACATAAATATATCATATCTACTTTTTCTTTTGGTAATTCTGGTTTAAAATCATTTTCAGCTGTTACTGGTAAATATACTATATTTTCATATGTTCCTTTTTCTTCATTATATTTTCCACTTCTTCCTGACATAACATTTGTATCTAAGTATACTGGATATACAGGATCTGTAATAGCAACTTTATTGTCTTTTGCAAATATATCAACTATATTTCCACAATCACATTTTGCTCCATCTGATACAAACACTTCATCCGGTTCTATATCAACACCTCTTGCTTTATAATCATTTTCAACAATTGCTTTTCTTAAAAATTCATATCCTTGTTCAGGACCATATCCTTTAAATCCTTCTGATGTTCCAATTTCATCAACAGCTTTATGCATTGCTTCTAAACATGCTGGAACAATCGGTTTTGTAACATCCCCTATTCCTAATCTAATAATTTCTTTTTCCGGATTTTTTTTAGTATATTCATCTACTTTTTTAGCTATTGTAGAAAATAAATAGCTATCTTGCAAATTTAAAAAATTTTCATTTATTTTACTCATAAGATCACATTCCTTCCTCATTTTTTGTTATTTTAAAACTTAATTAGTACATTTTATTACTATATAGTTTTTATATTACTACACTAAACTAATAGTTCTCCTTCAAATACTGTAACTGCTGGTCCTGTCATATATACATGATTGTCTTCTTTGCTCCATTCAATCTCTAAAATCCCACCTAATAACTCTACATTAACTTTATGATCAGTTAACTCATTTAATGCACATGCTACTACTGATGCACAAGCACCTGTACCACATGCTAATGTTTCACCTGCTCCTCTTTCCCAAACTCTCATCTTAATATTATTTTTATCTATAATTTCAATAAATTCTACATTTGTTTTATTTGGAAATACTTTATCAACCTCTAATACTTTTCCATATTTTTCAACATCAAAATCCTTTACATTTTCTACTATTGTAATGGCATGTGGATTTCCCATTGATACACATGTAAAATTAAAATTTTTATCTTCTGCTTTTAATTTTAAATTTTTAACTGGTTTTTCATTTGCAATTACTGGTATCTCTTTAGGCTCTAATATAGGTTCCCCCATATCTACCTTTACAGTTTCTACCTTTCCTTCTTTTACATTTAATTTTAATGTTTTAATTCCAGCTAAAGTTTCTATGGTAACTTCTGTCTTTTTTGTAAGCCCTTTATCATATACAAACTTTCCAACACACCTAATACCATTTCCACACATTTCTGCTTCACTGCCATCTGAATTAAACATTCTCATTTTAAAATCTGCAACATCACTTTGGCATATTAATATTAAACCATCTGAACCAATTCCAAAGTTTCTATTGCTAACAAATTGAGCTAGTGATGATTCTTCTTCTATATTTTGATGTATTGCATCCATATAGACATAATCATTCCCTAGCCCCTGCATTTTCGTAAATTTAATCATTTTTCTTCACCTCTTTTAGGTATTAATAACAAATGAAATATATTTATATTTCATTGTTTGAAATTCTATCATATATTGGTTTTTTTGTAAAGATTTATTTTTGACGACTATAACTATCAGATTAATATTATTGTTCAACATATCGTTCGAAGATATATATATTATATTTTTCGCTATCCTAACACTTTACATACTGTAGATAAATCAATTCTTCCAAAGTCATCATTGATTTATTAACAGTATGTATCGTGTCGGTCCCCCCTACCCCGCTTAAAATATAATATATATATCTTCGAGAAATAAATCGAACAAGAGCAAAGAAATTATTCATAAAATCTTAATTTTTTGATTATTGTAAAAACACATATCTTGATATATAATTAAAAAAAAGATTATTAAAGAGGTATCTATGAAATTTTTTAGAAAACTTTTATTATTCATTATTATAATAATTTTTATAGCAGTGATTGTCCTAGGAATAATTGGTTTTTGGTATTATTCCAGAGCTTTGTCAGAAAAGCCACTATTAACTCGAACTGACGAAGTAACTAAATCTGAAAACTATACACCTTTTAGTGAGCTGTCACAAGATTATATTAATGCTGTTATTTCTGTTGAAGATAGAAGGTATTATGAGCATGGTGCTGTTGACTTTAGAGGTATAGCAAGAGCCATTTGGACAAACATTAGAAATGGAGAATTACAAGAAGGAGGAAGTACAATAACTCAACAAGTTGCTAAAAATCTTGTTTTTTCTCAAGAAGAAACTTTACAAAGAAAGCTTGGTGAATTTTTTGCTGCATATGATTTAGAAAAGAAATTTTCTAAAGAAGAAATTTTTGCATTATATGTTAATAGTTCTTATTTCGGTGAAAATTATTATGGTATATATGAAGCAAGTATGGGGTATTATGGTAAAGAACCTAAAAACTTAAATTTAGATGAAGCCTCTATGCTTGCTGGAATCCCTAATGCACCTTCTGTTTATGCTCCAACAGTTAATCCTGACTTAGCTAATCAAAGACAAGCTCACGTTTTAGAAACCATGGTGGAAAACGGATATGTTACACAGACACAGGCTGATGAAATCATAAATAGTAAATAGTTTGTTGTATAAGAAAAAAGGAAGGAAAATCTAATCATGATTTTCCTTCCTTTTAGTCAATTTTCCCTCCACCTAAAACAATACCATCTTCATCATAAAACACAACCGATTGACCTGGTGTTATTGCTCTTTGTGGTTCTTGAAATATTACTTTTATTTTATCAAATTCCTTTACAACTTTTGCTCTTGCCTCTTTTGCTCTATATCTAATTTTTGCAAAACATTCTATTCCATCGTCTAATTTATCTTCAATATCTACAATCCAATTCAAGTTAATAGCCTCTAATCTATCATTATATAATTCTTTTTCTGCACCAACTATTACTTGATTTTTATTAATATCTAATTTTATTACATATAATGGCTCTTTATATGATATTCCTAAACCTTTTCTTTGTCCTATTGTATAATTAATCAAACCATTATGTTCTCCCAAAATCTCTCCTGTTGATAAAACAATCTTTCCTTTTTTAGGTTGATTTTGCATATGTTGTTTTAAAAATCTTTGATAGTCATTATCTTTTATAAAACATATCTCTTGACTATCTTTTTTATTTGCTATTTCTAGTCCATATGATTCAGCTAGTTTTCTTGTGCTTTCTTTACTTATATTATCTTGTAAAGGAAATATTATATTTTCTACTTTTTTCCTAGGAATTGTATACAAAAAATATGTCTGGTCTTTTTTCTCTTCATTTGATTTTCTTAACACATATTGATTATATTTTTCTGAATATTCTTTTTTTGCATAATGACCTGTGGCTATATATTTACATCCTATTTCCTTAGCTTTATTATAAAAAGCTCCAAATTTTAAGTATTTATTACATTCCACACATGGATTAGGTGTTTTTGCATTTTCGTATTCTTCAATAAATTTATTAATTACATTACATTTAAATTCGCTTTTACAGTCTATTATACAATGTGGTATTCCTAGTTTTTCACAAACTTTTTTTGCATCCTTTATAGCTTCTTGATTAGATTCTTCTAATAAATTCATTGTACAACCAATAACTTCATATCCTTCTTTTTTTAATAATATTGCTGATGCAGAGCTATCCACTCCACCGCTCATTCCTAATAATACTTTTTCTTTCATAAATACCTCATTCTTTTACTATTTATATCTATATCAACAGCTTTATATTGTGTTATTGTTCAGAGTATTCCTCAAAGATATATATTATATTTTAAACTTTTCTTTTATTTCTTCTAATGCTTTTGATAATTGGTCTGGACATGATGTTCCTTTAACACCACATGGTATTCCTTTTAACCTTCTTATTGCTTCATCTATATTCATCCCTTCTATCAATCTTGAAACTCCTACGGTATTTCCTGCACAACCTCCTATGATTGTTAATTTTTTTATAATATTTCCATCTAATTCTATTATCATTTCTCTTGAACAAACTCCATTTGGTTTATATCTATATTCCATTTTTTTCCTCCATTTTTATTATTTATTACATTTATTTAAGTTTTAAGAAAAAATATATGAGATTTCTCTATACATCTATTCTATTATATCAATAAATACATAAAAAATCTAGCTCAATGAGCTAGATTTTTTTATTGTATAGGAAAAATCAGCTTTTATCTTGACGATATATAGGATTTTTCCGTATACAAAAAGCAAAATTTGTCCTTTTTGGAGGTTTTACTTTAGAATTCTCGCCTGGCCACTTCTTCAACTTCTTCAGGCAAGTTTTCCAAATATACTTCATTTAAATAGAAATATTGCTTTTTCTCTTCTGTAATATTTCCGTCCTTTATTTCTATTATGCTAATCCACATAGATGTGGGTTCTTTGGTTGTTCTTATTATTATAAGATTTTTAGTTTCTAACAATTCGTTGTCACTATAGATTTCTTGATATTTACCACCAATATCAAGATACATAATAACAGCTGTTTTGTTGTATTTTTTTAGTTGGATTTTTTGTCCTTCTAATTGTATTTCTACACCACCAGTTATTAATCTATCATCCTGATTTCTTCCCTTTGTTTTTTTAGATTCTTTATTCTCTGTTAGTTCTTTAACTTGTGGTTTAGAATTTTGTTTATTCTCTTTTTTATCAGACGATTTAAAATTTTGAGTTTTCTTATTAGGTCTTTCTAAAACAAATTTATCCGGATTATATAATATATATTCTAATCCAAAGCACTTTGCTTTATCGCAAAGATCTGCGTCAACCGTTAAGATAGTTGGTCTATCTTTTACTGACATCATCATAAGATATTGAATGATTTTATCGTCATGATAGTCATCTTTTTTTGTTCCATCAAATGGAACCATTTTGTATTTATCTTCTAGTAAAAATTTTTTGGAGTATAACCGTATATTTTCTGCTAGAAATGCGTTACCTTCTGTTTTTATTACCTTGTCTATATTTTTCTTGGCATCCATTTCTTTTATAGTTGCCAATAAGACTGTTACTTCTTTGGCCTTTTCTATTACTTCTATTGTCTTTTCGTGTGCCAATGCGCAAGTATCTATTATTATATTTTCGGAATCAGCATTTCCTGAAGAAATAAATTCAAACTCTTCTTCTTCGAGTTTTTCATCATTCTTTTCCAAGCTCTGCTTATATTCTCTAGCAATAGATTCGTTATAACCTAACTGCATAAAATATTTTATGGTTGGCCTGAATGGAAAACCATTTATTTCTCTCCGTATTTCCGGTGAAGTTTTACCCCTTTTAATTAATTCTCCAATTCTTGAATATTTCATTTTAACAACCTCCTTTACAAAAATATTTGTAAATACTAATCAACTTTTATCTTGCTTATTATATCACATTATGTTAATACTCGCAAGGAGAAATTTTACTTTTACATATCTAACTTAATATGCACATCTTTTAATTGTTGGTCTGTTACTACTGAAGGAGCTCTCATTAACAAATCTCTAGCTTTCTTATTCTTTGGGAAAGCAATTACTTCTCTTATATTTTGAGAATCTGCAATTAACATTATCATTCTATCTATTCCTGGTGCAGCACCAGCATGTGGTGGAGTCCCATATTGAAATGCATTATATAATGCTCCAAATCTTTCTTTTATATCTTCTTCTTTGTAACCTGCTATTTCAAAAGCTTTTACCATTATTTCAGGATTATGATTTCTTACAGCTCCTGATGCCATTTCATATCCATTACAAACTAAATCATATTGATATGCTAATATGTCTAATGGATTTTCATTTTCTAGTGCTTTTAATCCACCTTGTGGCATTGAAAATGGATTATGACTAAAATCAATCGTTCCTTCATCAGATAATTCATACATTGGAAAATCCACAATAAAGCAGAATTTATATACACCTTTTTCAATTAAATCTAATCTTTTTCCTAATTCAATTCTAACTAATCCAGCAATTTTTTGTGCCTTTTCAAATTCATCTGCAATAAAAAATATACTTGCATTTTTTTCTAACCCATAATCTTTTTCCAAATTTTCTTTGATTTCTTCTGTTATGAATTTAGCAATTCCTCCTTGTACATTTCCTTCATTGTCTAATTTTGTCCAAGCTAATCCTTTTGCTCCTACTTCTTCTGTAGTCGCAAACTCTCCCATTCTATCAAAGAATTTTCTTCCTTGTTCTGCTCCATTTGGTACAACTATTGCTTTAACGGTTTTTCCTTTAAATGCATTAAAGTCTGAATTTTCAAATAATTTTGTTACATCTTGTATAATCAATGGATTTCTTAAATCTGGTTTATCAATTCCATATTTCTCCATAGCTTCTTTATATGGTATTCTTAAGAAAGGGCCTTTATCAACTTTCCAATTAGTAAATTTTTCAAAAGTATATGGTACAACTTCCTCTATTACTCTAAATACATCTTCTTGTGTTGCAAAGCTCATTTCGAAATCTAATTGATAAAATTCTCCTGGTGCTCTATCTGCTCTTGGATCTTCATCTCTAAAACATGGTGCTATCTGATAATATTTATTAAAACCACTTACCATAAGCAATTGTTTAAATTGTTGTGGTGCTTGTGGAAGTGCATAAAATTCTCCTGGATTTAATCTACTAGGCACCAAATAATCTCTTGCACCTTCTGGTGAAGAATTAGCAAGTATAGGTGTTTGTATTTCTGTAAATTCAAGTTCATCCATCTTATCTCTTATTGTCTTTAATATTTTGGAACGCAATAATATATTGTTATGCAATTTTTCATTTCTTAAGTCTAAAAATCTATATTCTAATCTTAAGTCTTCTCTTACTTCTTGATTTGTATTAATTTCAAAAGGAAGAACATTTTTGCATTTACCTAAAATCTCTATATCAGTTGCAATAACCTCAATATCTCCTGTTTTCATATGAGGATTTTTACTGCTTCTTTCCACAACCTTTCCCTTTATATGGATACAGCTTTCTGTATTTAATTCCTTGATAATATTTTGTAATTCTTCATTATTTACAACAATTTGTGTGATTCCAAATTCATCTCTTAAATCAATGAAAGTCATTCCTCCTAAATCTCTAATTTTTTGAATCCATCCTGCTAGCTCTACACTTTCATCTACATTTTCTATTCTTAATTCTCCACAATTATTTGTTCTATACATGATTATTCCCCCTGTTTGTTTTGTCTTACCTATATTACCATATTATTAGCTATTTTTCAATGTTGCATAATAACTTTATTTATAATTTTTATAGGAAAAGAAGTCAGATAATCTGACTTCTTTTTTGAGGTTTACCCTTTCTGTTGCCTTTTTACTACTGTTTCCAGTACATTACTGATAGATAATATATGGCTTTGCATAATTTCTATCTGATTTGCATATTCTGGATAATGTAAAATAGCATACTTACACATAGGAGTCATATATTCTCTATTTTCCCTTGTGTACGCAATTATCTGTTCAATACTTGCATTCGCTAAAAAAGTACAAGTATGAACTCTGTTAGAAAGTTTTACAAGTATAGCCTTTGGTTCTTTTTTTATTGTTTCATAATATTCATTTAAAGGCTGATTTTTATTGGAGACTATCTTTAAGATATCTATTACTTTTTCATCGATATCATAATCTCTAATAAGTGCATTCATATCCTTTAAATTACATTTTTGCGGAATTTCATGAAGTAGTGCCGTAGCACATGTGTAATCCTCATGGATTCCTAATGATATAAGATATGAACAAACTCTAAGTGGATGAATTATAAATGGATCACCACTCGTTCTAGTCTGTCCTTCATGTAATTTTTGTGAAATGAACAATGCTTTATATGTATTAGGCATCTCATTTCTACAAGCACCTTCTAAAAAGTGCACTGTCTTTTTGTAGGCCTCTTTTTCATCCATTATTGTATCTGACATTCCTAAAATCGAAGCCAATGATTCACAAATCGAAACTATCAGATTTTTCAAAATTGTAATAGTATTTGAAAATTCTGGATATCTCAATTTTCCATTACTGCATAATGGATAAATATACTCATTGGTTTCACGAATATATTTTTTCATTCTTTTTTCTTCAAATACTTGCATTGTACTACAATTGTTTGCTCGGTCAGCAATCTTTATAAGGGTTGCTTTCCAATCATTTAATATGTTTCCAAAATATATTTCAGGATCATATTTAGGTTGCCACGGTAACTTATTATTTTTAGGTGGCTTAGAAAGTAATAATACAACTTCCCTAACCTCTTTATCTAAATTATATTTAGTTACTATTTCTTTTCCTTTATTTTTCAACTTGCAATCTTCTATGACATCATGTAAAATTGCCACCGCATACATAATATCACATTCATGTTGAATCTGATAAATACTTTTTTCTGGATACCACTCCTTAAGAGATTCTTCCACCTTTAAGAGTATTAAAGTTTTGCATACCATTAATGGATGTATAATATATGGCTCTCCACCATTTCTAAATTGTCCATCATGGTATTTAACAGCTAAACTTAATGCGATTAAAGTGTTCCGCATTTTATGAATTGTTGCATATCCTTTAATAAAATAAAATTCCTTCTCCCATCTCTGTAAACTTTTTAACATTTTATTTACCTCCCTTTCAAAAAGCTTAGTTTTCTAAGTTTCGCCATCATTATATATCTTTTCACACATTATGTCAAATTCTGTTTTATTTCTTTAGCATTCCTGTAAATATTGAATAGTAACTACTTGTTACTCTAATTGTTACTAGATAATGGTTTAGTAAATAATATAATCCTAAATCATTATAATTATAATATTTGAATTAATTGCGAATGTGATTGGAGAATTATTTTAGAGTTTCTTATAATTCGTATTGAGCCGAGCAATTTAATGAAAATATTATAATTACAATGATTTTGGATATTTAATCTATAAAAACCATTATCTAGTAACCTTTAATTGTAACTATTCAGAGGTAGAAAAAAGTTATTCATAAAAACCGAGAAAATAAAAC
>ERZ1643249.955-NODE-955-length-30342-cov-4.529402_pt1 | contig 30342 bp, 26 predicted proteins | sample MGYA00579263_ERZ1643249 | MGnify/ENA primary metagenome ERZ1643249 (study PRJEB29033, sample SAMEA4952264) | chicken gut metagenome | biome: Broiler Chicken; feature: Gastrointestinal Tract; material: Caecum | place: Ireland | collected 2018 | study: Broiler...
AGTATTTCCGATATTAAATCCGGACTTTGCGTCGGATATCCTGCTTTATTTTGAAAAGGAGAGAGGTGCGGTAGAGTGGCTTGCCGTACATTGGAACAGTGCGGTTGTCGCAGACGGACTTCTGACGCTTGTGATCTTTGCCACTCTTCTGGAGATCGGGACGACAGTGTATAAGACGTTAAGGTACGCGTAGAAAGCGGAAACATGTTTGCACCGAATTGTTTTTTCATGCATACAATGAAGAAAAAAAGGAAAAAGACAGATTGAGAGCAGGTTTTTATAAGATCGCGGTGATTGGCGGCGACAAGAGACAGGTGTATCTGGCACAGATCCTTGCGGCGAGAGGGTATGATGTCGCGGCATGCGGACTTTGCGAAAATGTTCATGGAGAGAGGATACGGGAGACAACAGCATTGTCGGAAGCTCTGGAACAGGCGGATGCTGTAGTGTGTCCCGTACCATTTTTACGGTCAGGCAAGATCACGGGATCGTATGAAGCTGTGGATATGAACACGGAAACGCTTTTTGGAAAGATGCCGGGGCCGACAGAAATTTTTGCGGGAAATATCCCTGATAATATCAGGGGATATGCAGAGAAACAGGGCCACAAAGTATATGATATGATGCAGGAGGAACAGGTGGCCTCCATGAACGCTGTTGCTACGGCAGAGGGGGCGGTGGCCGAGGCAATCACAAGAAGCCCTGTCAACCTGACTAAGAGCAGGTGTCTGATCCTTGGATATGGGAGGTGCGGCAGTGCATTGACGCGGCTTTTGAAGGCTTTCTTCTGCCAGGTGTTTGTTTTAGAGAAAGATAGAATGAAAGCTGCAAATGCTTCTGTCCTGGCGGACGGGATTGTATCCCTGGAGGAACTGGCAGATGCAATGGAGAGTGTTGATTTTATATTTAACACGGCGCCGGAGATGATCCTGACAGAAGAGAGGCTTCGGCATGTTGGGAAAAAAGCGTGGATACTTGATATCGCGTCGGCGCCGGGCGGAGTGGATTACAGGGCTGCGGAGACGCTGGCCGTGAATGCTGTCCTTCTTCCCGGGCTGCCCGGCAGATATTCGCCCTGGTCTTCTGCCGAGATCCTTGCAGATTTTATAGAGAAGCGCCTTGGGCTGCACTGAATCTGTCACAGCATAGAAGGGGTAACTGCATTATGAAGTTAAAAGGAAAAAAGATTGGCGTGGCGCTTACAGGTTCGTTCTGTACCTACGAGAAAGCATTTATACAGCTTAGAAAACTGAAGGAAGAGGGGGCGCAGATTGTAACGGTTTTTTCAAATGCGGCCCAGACTACAGACAGCCGTTTTGGCAGGACGGAAGATTTTATGAAGGAGGCAGAAGAGATCACCGGCTCCTGCCCGCTGCTGACAATTGACCAGGCGGAGCCTATCGGCCCGAAGAGTCTGCTGGATCTTCTGATTATCCTTCCGTGTACCGGAAATACTGCGGCAAAGCTGGCCAACGGCATTACGGATTCACCTGTTCTTATGGCGGCAAAGGCACATTTGCGGAATGAAAAACCTCTGCTCATATCCATATCGACCAATGACGCCCTTGGGATGAACATGAAAAATATCGGGCTTTTGATCAACGCAAAGCATATTTATTTTGTTCCCTTTGGGCAGGATGATCCCAAGAAAAAGCCCAATTCCATGACTGCAAGGATGGAGCTTTTGATCCCTGCAGCGGAGGCGGCGCTGGAGGGCAGACAGTATCAGCCGGTCATCCAGTAACCGGAAATCAGAAGATCTTGAAAGAGGAGAAGGAGATATGTGCGGAATTGCGGGATTTTACAGCAGCAGACACAGCTATACGCAGGAGAAAGAACGGTGGAACAAAATCCTGGAGGGGATGAACCGCGCCCAGAAGCGCCGGGGGCCGGACGAAGAAGGAATCTGCCTTGACGATCACTGCGGGCTTGCTCATGTGCGGCTGTCTATCATTGATCTTAACAGAGGCAGACAGCCCATGACGAGGACCGTAGAGGGAAGGACCTGTACGGTCTCTTTCAATGGGGAGATCTACAATATGCCGCAGCTGCGCAGGGAGCTGGAGCGGGAAGGAGCAGTGTTCGAATCTGACAGTGATACAGAGGTGATTCTCCAGGGATATCTTTATCATGGAGAAGAGTATGTAAGAGAGCTGAACGGGATCTTTGCCATTGCGCTGTGGGACGCCCTGGAAGAAACTTTGTATCTGTTCAGGGACAGACTGGGCGTGAAGCCGTTGTTCTATACCCGGCAGGAAGAAACGCTGGTCTTTGCGTCCGAACTGAAAGGCATCTTCGCTTTTCCGGGTGTGCAGCCGGCGATCGACAGGGAAGGACTCTGTGAGATATTTGCCCTTGGTCCTGCAAAAACATACGGAAAAGGTGTTTTTAAAGGCATATCAGAAGTGCTTCCGGGCCATTATCTTGTCTGCAGAGAAAAATCAGTAAAGGATATCAGCTACTGGGGGCTGGAAAGTCATCCTCATGAGGAATCCTTTGAGAAAACAGTGGAGAAGACGGCATGGCTTGTGGAGGATGCCGTGAAGAAGCAGATGCTCTCGGATATTCCGATCAGCACATTCCTGTCCGGCGGTGTGGACAGCAGCCTTGTGACAGCGGTCTGCGCTGCGGAGCTGAAGAAACAGGGGAAGATTCTTAATACATTTTCTTTTGACTTTGAGGGAAACCAGAAGTATTTCCGGGCAAATTCTTTCCAGCCCAGCCAGGACAGACCGTGGGTAGACAAAATGGCGGACTACTGTGGAACAAATCATCATTATCTGGAATGTGACAATACAGAACTGATCGAGTATCTTTTCCGGGCAGTGGATGCAAGAGACCTCCCGTGTATGGCAGATGTAGAATCATCTATGCTCTACTTTTGTTCAAAAGTGGTCGGATACAATAAGGTTACACTGACAGGAGAATGTGCAGACGAGATCTTCGGAGGGTACCCGTGGTTTCACAGGAAGGAAATGCTTGAGACAGAAGCATTTCCCTGGTCTAATGATATGGCGGCACGGCAGACGCTCCTTAAGAGCGAGCTGGTCAGGGAACTTCCGATGCAGGAATATGCATCAGCGGCGTATGAGAAAACAGTGCGGGAGACTCCGGCATGCAGTGAGGATACCCCGGAAGAGAAAAGGCGGAGAGAGATTGCTTACCTGAACCTGAAATGGTTCATGGCTACTCTTCTTGACCGGATGGACCGCACAAGTATGTACTCGGGACTGGAAGCCAGGGTTCCTTTGGCGGATCACCGAATCGTAGAATATGTGTGGAATGTCCCCTGGGAGATGAAGTGTCCGGACGGCCTTGTAAAAGGACTGCTGCGTTATGCAGGAAGAGGGAAACTTCCGGACGAAGTGCTCTTCCGGAGGAAAAGTCCTTATCCGAAAACCTATCACCCGGAATACGAGAAACGTCTCGGCGAAATGCTGTTTGAGGTTATGGCTGATCCTGCTGCGCCGATCCGCAGTCTGATCGATGAAGAGAAACTGAGACGCTTTCTGGCTGCTCCGTCCGATTATGGACGCCCTTGGTACGGCCAGCTTATGGCGGGGCCGCAGATGCTGGCATATATGCTTCAGATTAACTATTGGCTGGAAAAGTATCAGATCCGCATCATTGTTTGAAGATTTTACCGGCTTATTGGGGGTAGGGATAAAGGTATGACGGGAAAATAAATAAAAACGATGTTAATTTAAAAAATTCTTGACTGTCCTGTTACTATACAGTGTATACTGTCTAAAGTGACGACTTCACAAAGAGAGTCTTAAATTTAGTACAGATTGTGCTGTATTTAATATTTTACTGGAGGATGAGGAAATGGATTTTTTGAATGGAAAGATAAAAAATATTTATTTTAAATACTTGTCAGCGGCGTTTGGAAGTGCGTTGATCACTTCTATTTACTCCATTGTGGACATGGCGATGGTCGGACAATATCACGGGCCGGACGGCGCTGCAGCGTTAGCGGTAGTGGCGCCGGTCTGGAATATTATATATAGTTTCGGACTTTTGATGGGAATTGGGGGATCGGTCCTGTTCAGCACGATTCGCGGAAAGGCAGACGGACAGATCAGAAAGTCGAACGAATACTTCACTGCATCTGTGATCGGCTCTGTGATTCTGGCGGTGGTCATCTGGCTTATTATTATCTTTTTTGACAGGCATCTGCTTGTTTTTTTCGGAGCGCAGGACAACACGCTCACACTTGCGAGAGAATATGTGCGTCCAATCAAGTTGGCAATTCCGTGTTTCCTGTTTAACCAGATGCTGGCGGCATATCTGAGAAATGATAAGAATCCGGCACTTGCAACGGGAGCGGTACTTGCAGGCGGTATATTTAATATTTTCGGAGACTATTTCTTTGTGTTCACATGTGATATGGGAGCATTCGGAGCGGGGCTTGCGACTGCCATCGGTTCTGCAATCAGCTTCCTGGCCATGCTGTCACATTTCTTCATGAAGAAAAATACTCTTCGTCTGGTGCGTCCGGAGGGAGTACTGAGAAAGCTAAAAGAAATTACGACAACTGGATTTTCTACCTTTTTTATTGACGTGGCAATGGGAATTCTGACGATTTTATTTAACCGCCAGATTATGGTATATCTCGGTACAAATGCCCTTTCAATATACGGTGTTATTGTGAATATAACGACTTTTGTACAGTGCTGCGCTTACAGTGTGGGACAGGCGGCCCAACCGATCATATCCACCAATTTCGGCGCGGGAAAAGGGAGCCGTATCAGAGAAACGTTGAAATATGCTCTCGGAACAGTGGCATTTTTCAGTATATTCTGGACCGGACTGTGTATGCTGATCCCGAATTCCTTTATCAGGCTCTTTATGACCCCCACTGCAGAAGTGCTGGAGATTGCACCGGGAATTTTCCGCTCTTACTGTTTGGCCTTTATGCTCCTGCCGTTTAATGTATACTCTACATATTATTTTCAGGCTTTGATGAAGCCGAAAACTGCTTTTATTGCATCCGTTGCAAGAGGACTGGTCATCAGCGGCATTTTGATCTATATACTTCCGGCAGCGTTTGGCGGCAGCACAATCTGGTTTGCAATGCCGGTCACAGAATTGATCGTTGCAGTATATGTCATCTATGAGATGATGAAATACACAAAACAACTCAGTACAGAAAAGGAGGAGTAAGTCATGTACAGAATCATTACAATCGGACGCGAATTTGGAAGTGGCGGACGTGAGCTGGGGCGGCGTCTGTCGGAAAAACTGGGATTCGCTTATTACGACCAGGAGATCATTAGTGAGATAGCGCGCAGGACGGAACTCTCAGAACAGTATGTGCAGTCCGTTATAGAGCATCAGCCTGCGTTTTCTTTCCCGATCCACATCGGGAAAAGCTTCTATCCGGCACCCACTCCTGTATTTGACCAAAGTATGGCCGTCTATCAAGAGCAGGCGCGCATCATCGAAGAGATGGCGCTGAGATCAGACTGTGTGATCGTCGGGCGGTGCGGAGATTACATTTTAAAAAAATACAATCCGTTCCGCATCTTCGTGTATGCGGATATGGAGAGTAAAATAAAGCGCTGCCGGGAAAAGGCGTCTGAAGAAGAAAAGATGACGGACAAAGAGCTGAAACAGCACATTCTGGGAATCGATAAGAAACGTTCGAAATACTACGAGTTTTATACCGGTCATAAATGGGGCGATAAGCTGAACTTTGATATCTGCATTAATACTTCTCGAACAGTAATTAAAGAGATTGTTCCGGCGCTGGCAAAATTATTCGAAGAATAGAAGAAAGCTGAAACGATGAAAGCTGCTGCATCAGGTAAGTACTATAGATATGTACTCCTTATGCAGCAGCCCTGAGTCATAGTTTTTTATGGTTTTTATCCTCTTGTTCATTTTATGAATTCATTATTTCTAAAAGTACTAACCCGCCTTTTGGCTGATACGGATTCGTACCCTTGTGATCTGGTAGTCTTTTTTTGAACTGCCGACTTCATCAATGAGACGTTCCTCATAAGCATCTCCTGTAATAAGATAATTTCTTTCTTTTATAAAAGTGAATAAACGGTCATATATTTCTTTCGTAGCTTCCAGACCACCTTTTCCGCAGGCTGATACATAATATCCCTCGGGAATTGTATCGTTCGCATATTTCCGGTCATTAATATGCACCATGATATTGGAAACATCGGAGATCTGTCCATTTAAAAGATTTTCCATTTTTATGAGATATCCTTCAGGGTATCCAAAAGAAATATGCTGTTGTTTACACTGCATGTAAAAACTGAGCCATATATCATCGGGAATATAATTGCGGTCAGCCGAAAAAGGATCGCTGATGAAAACAGGCGCTTCCTTGAAATACTGTATCTGTACTATATCGGTTTTGGAAGAAGCGCCTTCTTCCAGCTTTTGCAGTTTGATTTCCAACATATCCTGAATTGACCGGAGTTCTTCAATTTTATCATTTAAGTTAATTTCCTGTTTTCTTAAAAGAGCGATTGCATATTCCGGAGTAATATTCGTTGTATATTCTTTAATTTCAGACAGCGGCATCCCAAATTCCTTTAAAACATTGATTACAGCAATGACATAAATCTGATCATGTGTATAATAGCGGTAGCCGTTAGAGGCAGTGTGCTTTGGAGAAAAAACTCCGATATTGTCATAAAAAATCAAAGTTTTTCTTTTGATTTCAGAGATGCGGGAGAACTCACTGATTGTCAGATAATGGTCTTTTCTCTGTGTTTTCATTTTTTAAAAATCTCCTCTTGACTGTCTAGTATATATACAGAATATACTGTGTTACGTCGCGATTGTCAAGGAAACAGCTTAAGCAAAAAAGAGGTTCCTCGTTTCCGGCTCCTGCAAACGAAGATGGATAACATGACACGTATTCTCCGGGAAGTATTTACAGGTGTAAGGGTGATTCGTGCCTTTAACCGTGAAAAATATGAGAATGACTGTTTTGCAAAGTCAGCCGGGGAATATTGTGATGTGTCGGTGCGGACAGGGAAAATATTTGCAATTCTGCTTCCAACACTGACATTGCTGACGAACCTGGGAATTGTTATTATCCTCTGGTCCGGCGGAACGGAGGCTTCCAGCGGAGCAATCGAGATCGGAGAGATCTTTGCATTGATCGAGTATCTGACGATTATTCTTTTTACAGGTATCATGGCGATCCTTGTTTACATAGAATTTCTGTGCAGACGAGTATTAAAAATATGAAAGGAAACGTAGCGTTTCAGCATATCCGCTTTGGTTATGACAATATCCTTATGCAGGATATAAATATCCGTCTGAAATCGGGTGACAAGGTGGCGATCGTAGGACCGACGGGAGCCGGGAAGACAACGGTTGTAAACCTGCTGATGCGTTTCTGCGATATACAGGGAGGCAAGATCACCATAGATGGTGTGGATATCCATTCTCTTCGGCGTGCAGATCTGCGGCGGATGTTCGGAATGGTTCTGCAAGACGCCTGGCTTTTCGGCGGAACGATCCGGGAAAATATTGCGTACAAATTCTTGCAAATCCGTCTCTGCTGATCCTGGATGAAGCTACATCAAGCGTGGATACCAGAACTGAGCTGGAGATTCAGAAAGCGATGGATAACCTGATGCGCGGCAGGACCAGTTTCATTATTGCACACAGGCTGTCTATAATCAGAGACGCAGATCGGATCCTTGTCATGAACCATGGAACAATCATCGAGCAGGGAACGCATGAGGAACTGCTGGAGAAGAAAGGATTCTATGAGAATCTGTATAACAGCCAGTTCGCGCATGGAAATATTTGATATTGCGAATATAATTCTATAAAAGAAGTGCAGGAGTGTTTTGAAGAAAACCGCATAGACGTAGATAGAATATCCGATGCAGAGTTGAAGGAATATATTGAGGTGTTCCCTTTACCGGGCGGAGGATACCTGATTGTTGAGGGCGAGACTGTATATATGGATATCGAAGCTGTAATCATTAAAGATTGCTTATATGCTATGGAATTATTTATGGAAGAAGTCTTTCCGCAAAGTCGGGAAGAAAAATACTACGACTACCCTGATCTAAAGGAAACAGACGAGGCAGCCGAGGAATATTTAATGGCGGCTGATATTGAATATACCCAAAGTTACAAAGGAGCACCCTCCGGGTATACACTATGCCCTGAAAAGACGGACAAAGTTAAGGAAAGGATTTTGATATGGACAAATTTGTTTTAAAGGCCCGTATCAGCCCACAGGCGACCAGCCGCAGGTAATCAAGGCGCTTGTAAAAGAATTCAAAGATGGTAATCAGTGTCAAACATTATTGGCAGTAACTGGATATGGAAAGACTTCTACTATGGTCAACATAATTCAGAAATTAAACAAACCAACCCTCATAATAAAACGTTAGTGGCACAATATTTTGTGGGCGAGATAGGACTACAGAAAAAAGTACATGAAAGCAGAGTGAACTTTGAAAAAGAAGTTGCCCAGATAATAGAGAAACTATATCCAGATAGTAAGATAAAAGAGTCCGTTTCTAATATTGGGGGAAAAGAATTACCCGGAGAAATAGATGTTATGTGTTGCTGTAAATATGACAATGATATACTCCTATTATGAAGCAGGGACAATGATTGTTGAAAAAGAACAAGGCGGAAAAGAAATGTTAAAAGATATGTTTAGTATAGAAAAGAGCATTGATAGCGGACAAGGTATAGTTAATGCTGATATATAGTGCTAAAAGAAAATTTTAATGAAATTATATAAATTAAGAGGAAATAGTAACAGTGTATAACGCTGTAGCTCTTTCTTTTTTTGGTGTGACTAGTTTGTAGATGGCGGATATATATTACTAAATGAAACAGAACGTGCATTCGAAAAAATGTTGCGCTGGATCAATAAGTGTAGTATATTAGAGTCTGAAAAAAGAGCGTACATTTATCGTTTCTTTTGTGCCTATACTTATGAAAGAGGGTTTTTCAAGTTATATTAAAATATAGCAAAAAATACGAATTAGTGCGGACTGTATTGATTACTGCTATGAAGTAGGGAAATCTGTGCTGGGTGATCAAATTCGTGTAATTGCAGTTTTGAGTTCATTTATATGGATTTTGGACGAAAATAAATATTTTTTTGCCCTAAATTACACGAATTTTGTGGCTGATAGAGTAAATAGTAGGAGGGATTTTCAGTGGATAAATTTCAATTAGCATCAGAATACGCCCCCACGGGCGACCAGCCCCAGGCTATCGAACAGCTTGTGAAAGGTTTCCAAGAGGGCAATCAATGCCAGACTTTACTGGGGGTTACGGGCTCTGGGAAGACATTTACCATGGCAAATGTAATCGCAAAATTAAATAAGCCAACGCTGATTATTGCACATAACAAGACGCTGGCGGCGCAGCTCTATGGTGAATTTAAAGAATTCTTCCCGAATAATGCGGTTGAATACTTTGTCTCCTACTACGACTACTACCAGCCGGAAGCCTATGTCCCTTCCTCGGACACCTATATCGCAAAGGACTCATCCATCAATGACGAGATCGACAAGCTTCGTCTCTCCGCTACTATGGCTTTGACGGAGCGGCGCGACGTGATCATTGTTGCCAGTGTGTCCTGTATCTACGGGCTGGGTAACCCGGTGGACTACCAGAACATGGTGATCTCCCTGCGTCCGGGCATGGTGAAAGACCGGGACGAGGTAATGGCAAAGTTGATCGAGATTCAGTACGACCGCAATGATATGGATTTTCACCGTGGAACTTTTCGTGTGCGTGGGGATGTGCTGGAGATCATTCCGGCGTACGAGAGCGAGACAGCAGTGCGGATTGAATTTTTCGGGGATGAAGTGGACCGCATCACAGAGATTGACATACTGACGGGGGAGATACGGGATGAGTTAAAGCATGTAGCGATCTTCCCGGCGTCCCATTACGTTGTGGATAAGGAGAATATCAAGAGAGCTGTCAATGACATCGAGGAAGAACTGGATGAAAGGGTAAAGGAGTTCAAGCGGCAGGACAAGCTTTTAGAGGCGCAGCGCATTGCGGAGCGGACGAACTTCGACATTGAGATGCTCAAAGAGACGGGATTCTGCTCGGGAATTGAGAATTACTCCCGCCATTTGGCAGGTCTTGCGCCGGGACAGCCGCCTTACACGTTGATTGATTATTTTCCTGATGATTTTATTATGATGATCGACGAGTCGCACAAGACGATCCCTCAGATCGGAGGGATGTACCACGGGGACCAGTCGAGGAAGTCAACACTTGTGGACTATGGTTTCCGTCTGCCCTCGGCGAAGGATAACCGTCCCTTGAATTTTGAAGAATTTGAGAGTAAGATTAATCAGGTCATGTTCGTGTCCGCGACGCCTGGACCGTATGAGGAGGAGCACGAGCTTCTCCGTGCCGAGCAGGTTATCCGTCCGACAGGACTTCTTGACCCTGAGGTGGATGTGCGTCCGGTGGAAGGGCAGATCGATGACCTGATCGGTGAGATCAACAAGGAAGTCTCTAAGAAAAACAAGGTTCTCGTGACGACTCTGACGAAGAGAATGGCAGAGGATCTGACAGATTATATGCGTGAGGTAGGTATCCGCGTGAAATATCTTCACTCAGATGTGGATACACTGGAAAGGACGGAGATCATCCGCGACATGCGGCTTGATGTGTTCGATGTGCTTGTGGGGATTAACCTTTTGCGTGAAGGGCTTGACATTCCGGAGATCACCCTTGTGGCTATTTTGGATGCGGATAAGGAAGGATTCCTGCGTTCAGAAACGTCTTTGATTCAGACAATCGGACGTGCTGCCCGTAATGCGGAAGGCCATGTTATCATGTATGCGGATACGATTACGGACTCTATGCAGATGGCGATTGATGAGACAAAGCGCCGCCGTGAGATTCAGATGAAATATAATGAAGAGCATGGCATCACTCCGCAGACGATCCAGAAGTCTGTCCGCGATCTCATCAGCATTTCCAGGAAGGTGGCCGCAGAAGAAATACGTATGGAGAAGGACCCGGAGTCTATGAGTGCGAAAGAGCTGGAGAAGCTGATCGGAGATCTGACGAAGCAGATGAAGAAAGCGGCTGCAGAGCTGAACTTTGAGGCGGCCGCAGAGCTGCGCGACAAGCTGGTTGATCTCAAAAAGATGCTTAACGATATGGAGTAGCCGTATCCATCAGCAGTATAAGCAAAAGCTGCATTCAGTACTATAAGAAAAACAGAGTTAACTTAGATCAGGAAGGAATCAAAGAACATACATGGGAACGAAAATGGATGCCCGGACATACATTAAGATCCGGGGTGCAAATGAAAATAACCTGAAAAATATTGATGTGGACATCCCCCGAAACGAGCTGGTGGTGCTCACAGGGCTCAGTGGTTCGGGGAAATCGTCTCTTGCCTTTGACACGATCTACGCGGAGGGACAGAGACGATATATGGAATCGCTCTCCTCTTATGCGAGACAGTTCTTAGGGCAGATGGAGAAACCGGATGTGGAGAGCATCGAAGGGCTGTCTCCGGCTATCTCTATTGACCAGAAATCCACGAACCACAATCCGCGCTCTACAGTCGGCACGGTGACAGAGATCTACGATTATTTTCGTCTTCTTTACGCAAGGGTGGGTATTCCGCACTGTCCGAAATGCGGTCGCGAGATCGTGAAGCAGACGGTGGATCAGATGGTGGACCAGATCATGGGGCTTCCGGAAGGAACCAGGATACAGCTCCTTGCTCCGGTAGTGAGAGGGCGCAACGGAACACATGCCAAGCTGTTGGAGCGTGCGAAGCGCAGCGGTTATGTGCGTGTGAGAGTGGACGGCAATATGTACGAGCTTTCTGAAGAGATCACACTGGATAAAAATATCAAGCACAATATTGAGATCATCGTGGATCGTCTTGTTGTGAAATCAGGGATCGAAAAGAGGCTGACAGATTCTGTGGAAAGCGTTCTCCATCTGGCGGAAGGACTGCTTGTGGTGGATGTGATCGGCGGGGAGCCTATGAATTTCAGCCAGAGCTTTTCCTGCCCGGACTGCGGGGTCAGCATTGAGGAGATTGAACCGAGAAGCTTTTCATTTAACAATCCATTCGGGGCCTGCCCGGAATGTTTCGGTCTTGGTTATAAGATGGAGTTTGCGGAAGAGTTGATGATACCGAACCCCACCCTGTCTGTCAACGAGGGCGCGATCGCGGTGATGGGATGGCAGTCCTGCACGGACAAATCCAGCTTTACACGGGCAATACTCGATGCTCTCTGCAATGAATACGGCTTTGATCTTGACACGCCTTTTGAAAAATACCCGAAGAAGATCCATGATGTCCTGATCCACGGGACAAACGGAAAATCGATCAAAGTATTTTATAAGGGACAGCGCGGAGAAGGCGTTTATGACGTGGCCTTTGAAGGTCTGATCAAAAATGTAGAGCGCAGATACCGTGAGACAGGCTCTGAGACGATGAAAGCGGAGTATGAGACCTTCATGAACATTACGCCCTGTTCTGCCTGCGGCGGGCAGAGGCTGAAACCAGGCGCTCTTGCCGTGACGGTGGGAGAGAAGAACATTGCGGAACTGACGGCGCTCTCTATAGAGAAACTGCAGAGATTTCTGGAGAAACTTACACTGACGGAGACGCAGACGCTGATCGGAGGCCAGATTTTAAAGGAAATCAAGGCAAGAATTAAGTTCCTCATGGATGTGGGGCTTGACTATCTGACGTTGGCGCGGGCCACTGGATCGCTTTCGGGCGGCGAGGCGCAGAGGATTCGTCTTGCAACGCAGATTGGATCAGGTCTGGTTGGTGTGGCGTACATTCTGGACGAGCCCAGTATCGGACTTCACCAGAGGGACAACGACAAGCTGCTGGCGACGCTGAAGCATCTCCGTGATCTGGGCAACACTCTGATCGTAGTGGAACATGACGAAGACACCATGATGGAAGCGGATTATATCGTAGATATCGGACCGGGCGCCGGAGAGCATGGCGGGGAAGTGGTTGCTGTGGGAAATGCCCGTGAGATCATGAAAAATAAAAACTCCATTACAGGGGCATACTTATCAGGTAAGATCAAGATACCGGTTCCGGAGGAGAGAAAGGAACCTGCCGGATGGCTGAAGGTGACCGGAGCACAGGAGAATAACTTAAAAAATATCAATGTGAATTTCCCCTTGGGAGTGATGACTTGTGTGACTGGCGTTTCCGGTTCGGGAAAGAGTTCCCTTGTTAATGAGATCCTGTATAAGAAGCTTGCCCATGACCTGAATCATGCGAGAACTATTCCCGGAAAACACAAGAAGGTCGAGGGGCTTGATCAGGTGGATAAGGTGATCGCTATCGACCAGTCGCCTATCGGGCGGACACCACGCTCCAATCCGGCAACGTACACGGGTGTGTTCGACCTGATCCGCGATCTGTTTGCGGCTACTCCCGATGCAAAGGCCAGAGGGTACAAAAAAGGAAGATTCAGTTTTAATGTCAAGGGCGGACGCTGTGAGGTGTGTGCCGGAGATGGCATCCTGAAGATCGAGATGCACTTTCTCCCCGATGTGTATGTACCGTGTGAAGTCTGCGGGGGCAAGCGGTACAACCGTGAGACACTGGAAGTGAAATATAAAGGAAAGACGATCTATGATGTACTGAACATGACGGTGGAGGAAGCGTTGGAGTTCTTTGCCCATGTGCCGAGCATCCGCAGAAAGATGGAGACGCTTAACGACGTGGGTCTTTCCTATATCCGGCTGGGGCAGCCGTCTACGGAGCTGTCAGGCGGCGAGGCGCAGAGAATCAAACTGGCCAGCGAGTTAAGTAAGAGAAGCACCGGAAAGACAGTATATATTTTGGACGAGCCGACGACGGGCCTTCATTTTGCAGATGTGCACAAGCTGACAGAAATTCTGCGCAGACTGTCCGGCGACGGGAATACTGTCATTGTCATTGAACACAATTTAGATGTGATCAAAACAGCGGATTATATCATTGATATCGGGCCTGAAGGCGGGGACAAGGGCGGAACTGTGGTTGCGTGCGGCACGCCTGAAGAAATAGCCCGGAATGAAAAGTCCTATACAGGAAAATATATAGATGCCGTGTTAAAGAGATAAAAAAAGGCTTTCCATTTTCTGTAAAGTCGATTATACTGTTTATGCAGACAGACAGGATGAGGGAACTGCTTGTCTGCTTACATGGAAGGACAAGGCCCGCAGGGGAGAAGATACAAGATTCCGGTACAAACATGACGGGCTGTGCCGGGAGCGGCTTACGGGAAAGAGTATGAAGATTTAGAAGGGAGAATAAAATATGTCGGTAGATATCGGGATCGATCTGGGTACTGCCAGCGTGCTCGTGTATGTGCGGGGCAAAGGCGTTGTCTTAAAAGAACCTTCTGTGGTTGCATTTGACAGAGATACGAATGTGATAAAAGCGATCGGTGAAGAGGCCCGCATGATGCTTGGAAGGACGCCGGGCAACATTGTTGCAGTGCGCCCGCTCAGACAAGGCGTCATCTCGGATTATACAGTAACAGAGAAAATGATCAAATATTTCGTCCAGAAAGCACTGGGAAAGCGTACATTTAAGAAGCCACGCATCAGTATCTGCGTGCCCAGCGGCGTGACGGAGGTTGAAAAAAAAGCAGTAGAAGAGGCAACATTTGCAGCAGGAGCAAGGGAGGTCCACCTGATTGAGGAGCCGGTGGCGGCAGCCATCGGGGCAGGGATTGACATTGCGAAGCCATGCGGCAATATGATCGTAGACATCGGCGGCGGGACGGCAGATATTGCGGTAATTTCACTTGGAGGCACGGTGGTGAATACCTCTATTAAAGTTGCAGGAGATGATTTTGACGAGGCCATTGTGCGTTACATGAGGAAGAAACATAATCTTCTCATCGGAGAGAGGACTGCGGAGGATATCAAGATCAAGATCGGGACGACTTATCCTCTCCCAGAAGAGGAGACCATAGAAGTCCGGGGCAGGAATCTTGTGACTGGTCTTCCAAAGACAGTCACTGTGACATCATCAGAGACAGAGGAGGCTTTGAGGGAAGCCACCAGCCAGATCGTGGAGGCGGTTATTTCTGTCCTTGAGCAGACTCCGCCGGAGCTTTCGGCGGACATCCTCGACCGGGGGATCGTGCTGACAGGCGGAGGCGCGATGCTGAGAGGTCTGGAAGAACTGATCGAGGAGAAGACCGGGATCAATACCATGACAGCTGAGGATCCGATGAAGGTTGTCGCTATCGGGACCGGGCAGTTTGTGGAGTTCATGAGCGGAAGGAAAGACTTTTGATCGACGGGAATGATTTCAGCAGGGATGTGAGAGGCACACACATCCCTGCTGTTCTGTCATAAGTAAGTGTTTGACTTTTTAATGGAAAGCCCGGCACAGGAAGTCCGGCAGGGGAATCACAGCGGTGAGAAAAGTCGGAGGAGAAAGGAAAAGGATTTGGAGAAAGTAACAGGATATGTAGGGCACATTGTGTATCGCAATGAAGAGAACGGCTATACAGTATTTCATCTGGAAAATGACGATGGAGAGGTCACCTGTGTAGGGAATTTCAACTTCATAAATGAGGGGGAAATGATGGAGCTTGCGGGAGAGTATGTCAACCATAACGTATACGGAACTCAGCTTAAGGTGTCCTCTTATATGGTGAAAGAGCCGGAAGATCTGGTATCCATCGAGCGGTATCTGGGATCCGGGGCCATTAAAGGTGTGGGAGCGGCGCTTGCCGGACGGATCGTTAAAAAGTTTAAGGAGGATACTTTCCGTATTATCGAAGAGGAGCCGGAGCGTCTCGCTGAGATCAGGGGTATCAGCGAGAGAAAAGCGCGGGAGATCGCGGAGCAGGCGGAAGGGAAGAAGGATATGCGCAAAGCGATGATCTATCTTCAGAAGTATGGGATTTCCACAAAGCTTGCGGCAAAGATATACCGGCATTACGGTATGCGTGTATACAATATATTGGAAGAGAACCCATATCAGCTTGCAGACAACATTGAAGGTGTAGGATTTAAGACGGCGGATGAGATCGCGTCGCGTATCGGGATACATACAGACTCGGATTACCGGATCAGGAGCGGTCTTTTTTATACGCTTCAACAGGCAGTGGGGGAAGGACATATCTATCTCCCGCAGGAAGCGCTCTTAAAGCGCGCCGGAGAGCTGCTTGGTGTAGAGATTCATGATATAGAGAAACATGTGATGGATCTTTGTATCGACAAAAAAACTGTTATGAAAGAGTGCGATGGTGAGGTCAGGATCTACCCGGCACATTATTATTATCTTGAGTTAAACACGGCAAAGATGCTTCATGATTTGAACATTGACTGCGAGATGCCGGAAGATATGATAGAGCAGCGGCTCAAAAAGATCGAGGATACAGAACAGATCGAACTGGATGAGATGCAGCATCGGGCGGTGATTGAGTCCATCAAACACGGCCTCCTCGTCCTGACCGGAGGGCCGGGTACGGGCAAGACGACTACTATCAATACAATGATTCGTTTCTTTGAGAGTGAAGGGATGAGTTTACTCCTTGCGGCGCCTACCGGACGCGCGGCAAAGCGGATGACAGAAGCGACAGGGTATGAGGCGCAGACGATTCATCGTCTTCTGGAGGTGAATGTCAATCCGGAAGATAAGGAAGCTGCGGGCGGCTTTATGAGGAACAGGCAGAACCCTCTGGAAGCAGACGTGATCATCATTGATGAGATGTCCATGGTAGATCTGTCCCTCATGCACGCCCTCCTTTCTGCGGTAGTGCCGGGGACAAGGCTTGTGCTTGTAGGCGATGTGGATCAGCTTCCGTCTGTAGGACCGGGCAGTGTGCTGCGGGACATTATTTCCTCAAGATGCTTTCCGGTGGTGACGCTGACCCGGATATTCCGGCAGGCAGGAGAGAGCGATATTGTGGTGAACGCCCACAGGATCAATGCGGGAGAGCCGGTGATACTGGATAATAAGAGCCGGGATTTCTTCTTTTTAAGGAGGCAGGAGGCGGACACCATCATTGGCGTGACCATCATGCTTATTCAGAAGAAGCTGCCTAAGTATGTGGGTGCTCTTCCGGGGGAAATACAGGTCATGACACCGACGAGGAAAGGGCTTCTCGGTGTGGAGCGCCTGAACATGATTCTGCAGAGATATCTGAACCCGGAGGATAAGAAAAAGTCGGAGAAAGAAATAAACGGCCGTTTGTTCCGTGAGGGAGATAAGGTCATGCAGATCAAAAATAATTACCAGCTTGAGTGGGAAGTGACGACAAAATTCGGTCTGGCTGTGGATAAGGGAATGGGTGTATTCAACGGCGATATGGGCGTGATCACGGAGATCAACCAGTACACAGAGACCATAGAGGTGGAGTTTGACGAGGCACGAAAGGTAAAATACGGGTTTGACATGACGGAGGAACTGGAGCTGGCCTATGCGATCACGGTACACAAGTCGCAGGGAAGCGAATATCCGGCGGTTATAATCCCGCTTCTTCCGGGACCGAGGCTGCTCTATAACAGGAACCTATTATATACGGCAGTGACGAGGGCAAAGAAATGTCTGATGATTGTGGGGAGTGATACGGTATTTCAGGAAATGATACAAAACAAAAACGAACAGGCAAGATACACGAGTCTTTCCGAACGAATCAGGGAGTTCAGGGACAGTCTGTGACAAGGAAAGAATCGGGGCGGCTGGAACAGGGGATGCCGGGGAGAGTGGCCAAGAAGCTTCTTGATCTGCTGTATCCGCCTGTGTGCCCTTTTTGCGGAAGTATTTCTCCGAAGGGCATCTGTGACAGATGCAGAAAGAAGATTATCTATGTGAAAGAGCCTTACTGTATGCACTGTGGAAAACCATTGAGCGATGAATCACAGGAATATTGTCATGACTGTGCCCGCCGCATGGATGCCGATGCCCGGCATGGTGATGGGAGAGAAGGATGCTGTATCACGCAGGGCAGAAGTCTTTGGATCCACCGTGAGCCGGTATCGGGCGCAGTGTATGGGCTGAAATATAAGAATAAAAGAAACTGGGGCAGAATCTTTGGTGCGGAGATGGAAAAGGTTTATGGCAGGCAGATCAGACAGTGGAAGATACAAGAGATTATTCCTGTGCCGCTCCATGCTTCCAGACAAAGGGTCCGGGGCTTTAACCAGTCGGAGATCATCGCGCGGGAGCTGAGTCGTCTTACAGGAATTCCCTGCCGTACGGACGTGCTCTTTCGCATCAAAAAGACCATACCACAGAAGCTTTTAGATAACAGTCAGAGGCCGACAAACTTAAAAGGCGCGTTTGCGGTGTCAGGGGAATGGAAAGCTGCTGTAAATGTACTTCTCATAGATGATATTTACACTACCGGCGCCACTTTAGAGAAATCCGCGAAAATGCTTAGGAAGGCAGGGGCGCGAAATGTTTACTTTTTGACAGTAAGCATTGGACAAGGTATCTGAGTATATGATATACTAAAAAATAATGGCTTAAATTAGTGTGAAAGTACATAGGAAGGACGTGCGAAAGCGTTATGTTAGACAAGAGAAAGATACGTCTTATGACACGCGCCTCGATCTATGAGAAGAGGCATGGGGAAGAAGATCTAAAGATCAGCGGATATTATAAGAAAGACTATGCCAGTCTGAACACGTGGATCACGCTAATCTGGATTACGATAGGATATGCGCTTTTAGGGGGAGTGCTCTTCCTTTGCTATGGGGATGCCCTGATGGAAGGGATTACAATCATGCGTTTACTTCTTTATGCGGCTGTTGCCATAGGCGTCTATCTGGTTCTGCTGATCATCTATGGGATAGGCGCGGGAAATTTCTATTCTAAAAAGCATGCCCAGGCAAAACAGAGGGTTAAGAGATATGTGAGAGATATATCCCGCCTTCAGAAGATGAATGACAAAAAGGAGAAAAACAGATCATGAGCACATTATTAATTTGGAGAGAAAGGCTGCAAAAAATATATGCGGCATATTCCATCTATATCCTAAAGGGACTTCAGTTCTTAATGGGGCTGATCCTGTTTGCACTGATCAATTCCAATATCGGATTTATGAAAATTGCATCTTCTGTTTTCTGTACGATCGGTCTTGCGGTGGTCTGTACGTTCTTTCCTATGATTGTGATGGTAATGGCAGCAACAGTGCTGATGTTAGTGCATTTTTACGCACTGTCTCTTCCGATCACGATCGTAGCGGCGGTTATTTTCCTTATTATGTATATATTCTATTTTCGGTTTACCCCGAAGAAGGCATGGATTGTTCTTTTGTCGGCAATGGCTTTTGGGCTGGAGATTCCCTTCGTCATACCGGTCGTATTCGGCCTTTTAGGAACACCGGTATGGATCATCCCGGCAGCATGCGGGATCATGGCTTACTACATGGTAGATTTTGTGAAAAGTTCGGCAGCGGCACTGAAAAGTGTAGATGCTGAGGGGATTGCAGGAAGCCTTGTCAGTTCTACGAAGCAGATTCTTGGCGGCAGGGAAATGTGGCTGATGATCATAGCTGTGACGATCGGGATTTTGGTCGTGTATTCAGTCCGCACCCGTTCCGTCAATCATGCATGGAAGATAGCCTCCGCGGCAGGCGCGGTGGTATGCGTGGTTGCTGCTTTGGCGGGAAATATCATTTTAAAAGCAGACATGGCCTATGTCTCAATGATAGTGAGCGCCTTTCTTGGAGTTGCTGTGGGGCTGGTGCTTGAGTTCCTGTTTTTCAGTGTAGACTATTCCAGAACAGAGAATATCCAGTTTGAGGATGATGAATACTACTATTATGTAAAAGCTGTCCCTAAGGTGGGCGTGTCTGCGCCGGAGAAGAGGGTAAAACATATCACAGAGGATACGGGGAACGTAAATGAGAATACGGACGATATCCTGCTTACAAGGAGTCTGAGTAAAGAGCTGGGGCTTGAGAAAGAGGGGCGCGAGTAAATAAGGCGGTGACACACAGTATGATAGACTGGATGAAAAATTTTTTCGACAATTATACACAAGACATGTATTTCCCGTCGATTCAGGTGATGGATGTGGTTGAGATCTTGATCATCACATTGATCGTATATGAGATCATGCTGTGGATCAAGAATACAAAGGCATGGATGCTCCTTCGGGGGATCATTATGCTGGCTCTTTTTATTCTTTTAGCGTGGATATTCAGGATGCACACGATCCTGTTCCTGGCGGCCCAGACCATCAATGTGCTGGCAATAGCGGCAGTGGTCGTGTTCCAGCCTGAACTTCGGCGCGCTCTGGAGAAACTGGGTGAGAGGAATCTGTTCAGCAATATCAATCCTTTTGATAAAAACAGAGAAAATGAGCGGTTTTCAGACGCTACGGCCGAGAGCATTGTAACCGCGTGCTATGAGATGGGCAGCGTATGCACAGGAGCCCTTATTGTCGTTGAACAGGCAATCCGCCTCAATGAGTATGAGGTGACAGGGATCGAACTGGACTGTAAAGTGTCCTCTCAGGTGTTGATTAATATCTTCGAACACAATACCCCCCTCCATGACGGGGCGATCATCATCCGGGGTGACCGGATCACCTCAGCTACCTGTTATCTGCCCCTCTCGGACAATATGACGATCAGCAAGGATCTTGGTACAAGACACAGGGCAGCACTTGGCATGAGTGAAGTGTGCGATGCCCTTGTAATTGTTGTTTCAGAGGAGACCGGGATGGTGTCAGTGGCGATGGGCGGCAGACTCACACGAGGGATCAGCCGTGAGGAGCTGCGGCAGAGGCTGAGCCAGATTCAGTATAGAAAATCGGAACAGAAAAGATTAACTATACGGAAAGGATGGCGCAGATGATGAAAAAGTATAAGCTGACAAAAAATCTGGGACTGAAAGTCATCGCGTTCTTCTTTGCGGCGATTCTCTGGCTGGTCGTAGTTAACCTTGACAATCCGGTGGTGAGCAGTGCGTTTAGGGAGATTCCCGTGACTATAGTCAATGATGATATCATTACCTCTGCGGGAGACGTGTATCAGGTAGTGGGCGAGCAGACTGTTTCAGTGGTGGTATATGCGACCCGTGATGTAAGCCAGGAGTTTGACGCTGAAGATATCATAGCCACTGCGGATGTCACAGAGATGGATACGACGACAGGACTTATTCCTATCAAGATATCTCTTCCTGATTACACCGGAAAATACGAGTCAGCGGAGGCGATTCCCCGGAATCTGACGATCCAGAGGGAGAAATCCGGGAAGAAGGTGCTTCCCTTAAGCATTAAGTCTGACAACGAACCGGCTGACGGATATATTCTCGGTGATATGACTGTAGAGCCGGAGCAGGTGACCCTTTCCGGGGCAGAGTCGGTGCTGGCACAGATCGACCGCGCGGAAGCGAGAGTTGATGTCGGAGGTATGACATCAGACCAGAAGAAAACAGCGGAACTGAGGCTGTATGACGCGGATGGGAATGTGTTGAATCCGCCTCAGATTGAGAATGATCTGGGAGAAGACGGAATTACAGTCTCTGTGGAAGTGCTGAAATTGAAAAGCGTTCCCGTCATGCTGGAGGTGTCAGGAACTCCGGCAGACGGATATAAGTATACCGGCGGCACGAGTACTCCGGAGAGCCTTCAGGTATGCGGAAAGAGTAATGCTCTTGAAGGCTTTGACAAGATCGAGATACCAGGTTCAGTGCTCGATATCAGCGGAGCATCGGGAATAATAGAGAAGACAGTGGATATCTCGGAGTATCTCCCCAAGGACGTAAGACTTGTGGAGGAAGGTTCGGGAAGCATCAAGGTCACCCTGAAAGTCGAACAGGAAGGCACACGATCAATTGATTTTCTGGTGAGCTCGCTCAGGATCAATAATCTGAATGAAAATCTTCAGGTGAATTATGAGACGGGGGCAGAGATCGTGATCCGTGTAAGCGGCGCTGAGGAGCGCCTCAATACGTTGGATATCAGCAATGCAGTGTCTGTCGACCTTGCAGGATATACAATGCCGGGCACATATGAGCTTCCGGTAAAGGTAGAACTGCCTGACGGGATCACGCTTGAGGGACAGGTGACCGTCAGTCTGACACTGGAGGAGAAGACAACGGAAGAAGTTCCGCCCTATGAGACGGATCAGGGGGAAGAAAACAGCTGACAGACTTTTGTGAAAAACTGTACAGAGAAAATACAAGGAGTGAACATAGGATGGTTAACGGAAAAGTCAGGATCAAGAATCCGACCGGGCTGCATTTAAGACCGGCGGGACTGTTCTGTAAGACGGCGATGCAGTTTGACAGCAAGATCACGATCCATAAAAAGACAAAAAGCGAGGATGTGACGGCAAATGCAAAAAGCGTTCTCAGTGTCCTCGGAGCATGTATCAAAAGCGGGGACGAGATTACTGTCGTCTGTGAGGGGGCAGATGAGGAGGCAGCTTTGGAAGAACTGGTACAGCTCGTGGAGGACGGACTGGGAGAATAGGAGGAAGTTGGTATGAGCAAAGCTACGCTTGTGATTATGGCGGCAGGGATTGGAAGCAGATTCGGTGGCGGGATAAAGCAGCTTGCACCTGTAGGGCCAAACGGTGAGATCATCATGGATTATTCGATTTATGACGCCATTGAGGCAGGCTTCAACAAGGTTGTTTTTGTGATCCGTAAGGATCTGGAGAAAGACTTTAAAGAAGTCATTGGCAACCGGATCGAAAAGCAGGTTGAGACAGCTTATGTCTATCAGGAACTCAGCGACATACCTGAAGCATACAAGGACAAGTTCTCCGGAAGGATAAAGCCATGGGGGACGGGGCAGGCGATCCTCTGTTGTAAAGATGCGGTTGATTCCCCTTTTCTTGTAATCAATGCGGATGATTATTATGGGAAGAGCGCGTACCGTGAGGCATATACCTATTTGACAAGTCTTGCTAATACTGGTAAAATACAGGCTTGTATGGTCGGCTTTATACTGGAGAATACGCTCAGCGACAACGGCGGAGTGACGCGCGGACTGTGCATGGTTGATGAAAATGATATGCTCACAGGGATCACGGAGACACACAACATCGAAAAAGATGGGAAACTGGCAGTAGTCAGGGACAACGGAGAAAAGAGAATGATTGACGCCGGTTCTCAGGTTTCCATGAATATGTGGGGACTTACACCAGAATTTTTTGCAGTCTTAGAAGCAGGATTCGATGCCTTCTTAAAAGAAACTTCTCCTGAAGATCTAAAGGCAGAATATTTGCTGCCGACGATTATAGGAGACCTTCTTGAGAAAAAAGAGATCCGTGTGAAAGTGTTGAAGTCGGAAGACCAGTGGTTTGGAGTGACATACAAAGAGGACAGAGAATCTGTGATGGATTCTGTAAGAAGTTTGATCGCGGCTGGGCTATACCCGGAGAAATTGTATGGTTAACATACTTTTTTAAGAGTGTTAAGAAACGATACACTCAGGGGACAAAGATAAGTAAGAAAAGGGTTTTATAATGGCAAAACAGCAGACTGCCGAAAGGCGGACCGGTAAAAAGAATCGAAATACAAGCAGACGGCCTTCACGTCCGGTAAAGAATCAGCTTGGAACATTTTTTCTGTTCCTTCAGGCTCTGATCAGCGTTGTGTTTATGGGAGTTGTCTTTTTGCTGGATATGCTTCCGCTGAATTATCTGGCATTAGTCGCGATGGTTTTATTCTTTCTGTGGTGTCTTGCCTTTATGTCTCAGGCGCTCCGTAAAAAGCGGGGGCGCATTGGGAAAGTCTATAGTTTTCTTGTGATATGCGTTCTGGCTTATGGGGCGTTTCATATCATGGAGACGAACAACATGATCGCGAGAATCACAAGCGGCGGCTTCAAAAATGACACAATATTTGTGGCAGTCCTTGCGGATGATCCGGCCGAAACACTGGAAGATGCTGCCGGGTATAAGTTTGGCGTTCAGTTCGCAAAGGATGCTCAGAATATGCAGACAGCGGTGACTGATATTCAGGAACAGTTAGGAACAGATATTGATATGGAAGAGTGTGCTTCTATCGAGGAACAGGCAGAAAGCCTGATTAATGGAGAGGTAGAGGCGATCATTTACGACAGCAGCTATACGGATATGCTGGAAGCAGCAGTTCCGGATTACAGCAGCAAGATCAGGGTTATATATCAGCATGAGATTAAGACGGCGCTCAACCTCGGCGGTTCCGGGGAAGATGACAGTCTGATAAAAGAACCTTTCACTGTGTATATAAGTGGGATCGACACTTACGGAGATGAAAGGGATGTGGCGCAGGGACGTGAATCGGAGCGCAGCGATGTGAATATCATTGCAGTTGTGAATCCTACGACCCGGCAGATACTTCTTGTGACCACGCCAAGAGATTATTTCGTTCCCATACCGGGAATTTCCGATGGAATGGAAGATAAGCTGACCCATGCCGGTCTTTATGGAGTGGACGCTTCCATGAATACCCTTGGAGAACTGTATGAGACTGACATCAACTATTATGTGAAATTAAACTTCACATCTCTGATGGAAGTGGTAGACATCCTGGGCGGTCTGGAAGTGTATTCGGAATATGCCTTTACTACAGGCTGGGAGTCAGGGTATGAGACGGAAGTCGTGCAGGGAGAGAATCACTTCAACGGTCAACAGGCGCTGGCATTCTGCCGCGAGAGAAAGAATCTTGAGGGCGGAGATAACCAGAGGGGGAAAAATCAGCAGGCGGTTATCACGGCGATGCTGAAAAAAGTATTATCCCCGACAATGCTTCTGAAAGCGAGCAGTATCATCAACCAAGTCAGTCAGGGTATAGAGACGAATATCTCGCAGCCCCAGATCAACGCTGTGGTCAAGAATCAGCTTGCTACCAACGGGGAATGGACGATCCAGTCTGTTGCGGCGACCGGCATAGATGGCAGAGGCTATCCATATTCAGCGGGCAGCACGGAGGTTTATGTCATGTATCCGGATCAGGATTCTGTAGATGAGATTATCAGTCTGATTAATACTGTTGAAAACGGCGGGCAGCTGGAGAACGGAGAACAGTTGAATTAATGATATTTCATAGAAAATGATATTTGGTATATGGCGTGGATTCTTAATCCATATAAAAAGCCGGAATCTGCGTTTTTGAGCAGATTCCGGCTTTTTATTGACGATATGGGAAGAATTGTTTATGGAAAGAAAGTGTAAAATGTGCAATAAAATGATGTAAATTTTGGGTATTGAATAATAGAAAAGATGAATATATAATTAGACCTAGTGCGAGCAGATCATTTATTAAAAAGTAGAAGAATTATACCATTTAATATGAAAAAAGAAAAAGTATTTTTGAAAATTATCTGTAAAGTTTTATTTCTTTTCGGAGCGGTATTATTGATTTTATTCGGAGGTATAAGCGCTCTTTTATCGGCAAGTATAAAGTGGATGTTCGAAACCTGGCCGAATCTGTCTATGCAGGAACTGATGTTCCAGTTACAGTCGCCTATGGAAGGAACAAGCAAAGACATGATCAATAGCTATATCGATTCATGCGTGCCTGTCACAGTGCTTATAATCTTTGCGATAGTGATTATTCTTATCTCATTTCGGAAAAAGAAGAAAATGTATTTTGCGATGACGGCTGCGGTTGTGCTGACGTCCGTGATCATTATCGCCTCAGACGTTCATACGGTATGGGCTCGTCTGGAGGTCAAAGACTATGTTAAAAATATTAATACGGACTCTAGTTTTATTGATGTCAATTATGTTGATCCGGCAGAAACGGAACTTGTTTTTCCAGAACAGAAACGAAATTTGATATACATTTTCCTGGAATCTATGGAGACTACATATAGCAGCAAAGAAAATGGCGGTGCATATAATGAGAACTATATTCCTGAATTGACGCGGATTGCCAAGAAAAATGAGGACTTTTCCGGTGCAGACCAGGAATTAAATGGTTCTTATGCCCTGAAATATACTACGTGGACAGCAGCCGCTCTTTTTGCACATACATCAGGCCTTCCGTTATCTATTCCTATTGAGGATAACTCAATGGATACACAAGAGAGTTTTTTGCCTGATATGACAGCCCTGGGGGATATTCTGGAAGAGCAGAATTATAATCAAACGATCCTTCTGGGATCAGAGGGAAAGTTTGGGGGACGCAGTCTTTATTTTACGGACCATGGGAATTACAATATAAAAGATTATTATTACTATCGGGATAACGGAAAACTGCCGGGAAATTACTGGGTTTGGTGGGGATATGAGGATGAAAAGCTTTTTGAGAATGCGAAGGAGGAGCTTTTATCTCTTGCCTCGAAGGAGCAGCCTTTCAATTTTACCATGCTGACAGCCGATACCCATTTCGAGGACGGATATACATGTAAACTGTGCGGCACAGAGTACGGAGATAATTCGTATGCAAATGTGCTGGCATGCTCCAGCAGCCAGGTGAGCAAGTTCATACGTTGGATCCAGCAGCAGGACTTCTATGAAAATACTACGATTATTGTGTCAGGGGATCATCTTACTATGGACAGTGATTTCTGTGAGGATATTGATGATAACTATCAAAGAAAAGTATATACTGCATATATTAATTCCGCAGTAGAACCTCAGGATCCGGATCGGCGGAGAGAATATTCTACGTTTGACAGCTTTCCGACGACGCTTGCCAGCCTTGGTGTGAAGATTACGGGAGACAGACTTGGCCTGGGCACTAATTTGTTCTCGGACGAGGAGACACTTGTTGAGCTGTATGGCGTAGATGTGGTCAACAGCGAACTTATGAAAAGGTCAGATTTAATGGACAGACTGACAGAAAGCATTGACGAAAACAGTACGGAACTTTTAATACGTGAAGGTCTTATACCGAGAGCAAAAGCAACAGCTCTGCCATATGACTTTACGACAGGAATATTACAGATTGAGATCTCAGATTTTACGAATGCAGATAACGGGATTGCAATGATCACAGCAGCGGTCTGGACAGCGGAGGATCAGAGTGACCTACAATGGGTTGAGGCAGAATTGCAGACAGATGGAAGTTATCTTGCCAATATCAATGTTTCCAATTTTGACTTTACAACAGGAGAATACAATGTTGACGTATATCTCACGGATGACCTTGGAGATCAATATCTCGTGGCAAGTACAACAGGAAACGTTCAGTAGAAAAAACAATTGAAAAGTTATAATTTAATTGCTATATTATAGAAGAGTGAGTATAAAAGTTTATATAAGGAAGGTGGATTATATGAAAAAGCGGAAATGTGTATGCATGATTATGATATTGTGTCTGGCTGCTTTTACACTTGCCGGGTGCAGCAGAGATCAGGAGGAGAACATCAGCACAGAGACTGAAGAGCTGCAAGAGGAAGATAAGACGGCAGATATAAAAGAGAATGATGAGCCGGCGCAGACAGGGGCTGTTTCTGAAGAGACTGATACAGATATTCAGATTGACAACGCTGCGGGAAAAACTGCCACTATATATTATGTAGATGCTCAGACAGCAGAAATTACAACAAAGACAGCAGAAGTGCAGGATGAAAAAGATATCTGGAATATTTTGAAGGAAGAGGGAATTCTCTCAGAAGATTGTGAAATCCTCAGTTTTAAGATAAATGATACAGATAAGAAGATTGATCTTGACTTCAATTCGGCAACCGGCGATCGGATACGCAGCATGGGGACGACCGGCGAGACAGAGATCATCGGCTGCATTGTCAATACATACCTTGAAACGTATAATTGTGACGGGATCAGACTGACAGAGGAAGGCAATGCCCTTCAGACTTCAAGCGGAGCTGATTTTGACGGGTACAGCGGAAAGATCACATTTTAAATAAAGTAATCATGGTTTGAGGATAAAGGAGCAGGAATATGAAAAAGAAACTGATGAGAATGATGGCGGGAATACTTTTCATGTGCATGATACTGGGATATATGCCCGCCGCTTATGGCACTGAATTAGGTACAGAAGCCGGACAGAAGGATGGTACGTCTGTTAACGACGATGTGGCAGGAGACGGCACGTCTGTTAACGATGATGTGACAGGAGACGGCACGTCTGTTAACGACGATGTGACAGGAGACGGCACGTCTGTTAACGACGATGTGACAGGAGACGGCACGTCTGTTAACGATGATGTGGCAGGAGACGGCACGTCTGTTAACGATGATGTGGCAGGAGACGGTACGTCTGTTAACGAAGGTGCGACAGGAGACGGTACGTCTGTTAACGAAGGTGCGACGGGAGACGGCGCTCCGTCTGTTGAAGAGTATGCGACAGATGAAACAACTGGCAGTCAGATAAATTTTGTTTATATTGAAAGTCCTTACCTGGAGACACCGGGGACGCAGAGGATTGTTTTTTCTTTCGAAAATGCGCTCTCGGCGACAGCAGTTACCCTTGTTGTTGCAGACGAGACCGGAAATCAGGAAGAATGGCAGCTGACAAGGCAGGAGGGGAACCTCTATCTGTTTGAAAAAGAATATTCGGGTGATGCATATACAGGTACATATCATGCAATTAGTCTGAAAGTATATAAAGAGAATGCGGAAGAAATGATCATACTGGAGGATGAAGGCGTGGCGGCTGAATTCGGCGTCAATCAGGAGTATGCGGGAATTGAAGAACTGCATCCGATTGAAGAGGACACGCAGGATGCCGCACCGGTCGGTGCATCTGTTGTAACGATTGATGAGAATGGAGTCGCAGAGGCACAGGATAACATTGAAGATGCATTAAATGCTGTCAGTGCGGACATGATGGCATCGAACGCAATAAGTACATACAGCGTAGGCGCCGCTTCACGTTCTGCCAGATCAGGCAACATTGTGGTTGCGCTTGATCCCGGTCACGACAGCACGCATGCCGGAGCTCAGGGAAGTGGGTTGAAAGAAGAAGATCTTACGCTTAAAATTGCGAATTACTGTAAAGCGGAATTAGAGCAGTATTCAGGTGTGAGCGTATATATGACTCGTACAGACGCGGCATGCCCTAACCCCGGTTCCAGCAGTTCAGGGGATGATATAGGAAAACGTGTGAACGCGGCAGCCGACGCGGGCGCACAGATATTTGTAAGTTTTCATTTGAATTCATCAGTGAGTTCTTCTGCAAATGGAGCGGAAATCATCGTTCCTAACCAAAGCTGGAAACCGGATGTAGCGGCCGACGGCAATGCGCTCGCACGCGAAATTTTGGATGAACTGGTTGCCCTGGGGCTTCATGAGAGGTCGATATACAGTAAGGATACTACAGTTGGCGAAACTTATGAGGACGGATCAACATCAGATTATTTTGCTGTGCAGATATACAGTAAGGAACGAGGGATTCCGGGGATCATTGTGGAACATGCTTTTATTAGCAACAGCAGCGATGTGAATAACTTCCTCAGTTCAGAAGAAGGTCTGAAGAAGCTGGGTGTGGCGGACGCTACCGGGATCGCGCAGTATCTCGGTCTGAGCAAAGGATACTGGCAGACTGATAGTCAGGGCAATACATATTACTATGAGAACGGGCAGAAGGTCACCGGGGGGAAACAGATAGGAAATTATTGGTATTATTTTAATCCTGATAAAAACGGAGCGATGCTTGTGTCAGACTGGCGTGATAAAAATGGAGAAAAGTATTATTATGATGCGGAAGGTCATATGTTAGCTGACAAAGGATTGCAGTTTGAGGGAGACTGGCATTATTTTACATCCAGCGGAGCAATGCTTGTATCAGGATGGCGTGATAAGAACGGAGAAAAATATTATTACGATGAGAACGGCCACATGCTGGCTGATAAGGAACAAAAAATAGGCGGCGACTGGTACTATTTCACGTCCAGCGGGGCGATCCTTGTGTCCCAGTGGCGAGATAAGTCTGGCGTCAGATATTATTACGACGGACAAGGGCGTCTTGTGACGAATAAAGGGATTGAGATAGGCGGCGACTGGTACTATTTCGATGGTAGTGGAAAAATGTATAAGTCCCAGTGGAGGGATAAAGACGGCATCAGATATTATTACGATGGACAAGGGCGTCTTGTGACGAATAGAGGTTTTGAGATAGACGGCGACTGGTACTATTTTGATGCCAGCGGGGCAATGTATAAGTCCCAGTGGAGAGATAAGGACGGCGTCAGATATTATTATGATCAAGATGGGCATCTGGTAATGGACACAGCACTTGAGATTGATGGTAATTTGTATTATTTTGACACCAGCGGGGCATTGTATGATTATGAATTGACAACGGGATGGCAGGAGGAAAACGGCAATAAGTATTATTATGACAGCAATGGGAATAAGGTGGTAAACAAAGGGATTGAAATAGACGGCTACTGGTATTATTTTGGAGCCAGCGGGGTAATGTATAAGTCCCAGTGGAGAGATAAGGACGGCGCCCGGTATTATTATGACGGAGAAGGCCATCTTATAA
>ERZ1643249.957-NODE-957-length-30332-cov-37.162334_pt1 | contig 30332 bp, 27 predicted proteins | sample MGYA00579263_ERZ1643249 | MGnify/ENA primary metagenome ERZ1643249 (study PRJEB29033, sample SAMEA4952264) | chicken gut metagenome | biome: Broiler Chicken; feature: Gastrointestinal Tract; material: Caecum | place: Ireland | collected 2018 | study: Broiler...
AGGTTTTTATTATATTTTGAAACAAAAAAAACAGGTAGTATTTGACACTACCAAAGAACAACAGGAGGTAATGAAAATGAAAAAGTTAGTAGCACTGGCACTTTGCTTTGGCCTGACGGCTTCTGTGCTGGCAGGATGCGGATCTTCATCAGATACGGAGGAGAGCGCGGCTCCGGCGGAGAGTACGGAAGACGCGGCGGTTGAGGAAGCTCCGGCAGAAGACGCGGCTTCATCAGAGAGCACGGAAGAAGCGGCAGAACCGGCGGCTTCAGACCTGTCTTTCGCATTCTGCACCAATACGCTGAACAATACCTTCCAGAGTTCCATGGACGCCACGTTCAGCAAACTCTGTGAAGAGGCGGGCATTTCCTACACCTGTCTGGACCCGGACTACGACCTGAATACCCAGCTCAGCCAGCTGTCCGATGTGGCGAACAGCGGATATGACGCTGTGTTTGTTATCCCGGTTGACTCTGCGGGCATCACTTCCGGACTGGCAGAGATCCAGGCGGCAGGCATCCCGATCTTTAATGTGGATACGGCTGTTATCGACGAAGACATCGATGCGTTCGTGACTCAGTTCGTAGGAACCAACGCGTTCATGGCCGGCCAGCTGGTAGGCGCGCAGATGGCGGAGGATTATCCGGACGGCGCCGATATCGCGATCCTGGATTTCCCGTCCAACGAGAGCTGCGTAGACCGTGTGAATGGTTTCCTGGACGGACTTGGAGACAACGTAGATAAGTTCAATATCGTGGCGCAGCAGGACGGCGAAGCTGCCCTGGACACTTCCCTTTCCCTGGCTGAGGACATCATCATCGCCAATCCGGATATGGACGCGTTCTTCTGCATCAACGACCCGTCTGCCCTGGGAGCTGCCGCGGCAATCAAGGCGGCCAACCTGACCGGCGAGATCGGCGTGTACAGTATCGACGCTTCCCCGGACGGCAAACAGGCCCTGCTGGACGGCGAGTTTACCGCAGTCGCAGCGCAGGTGCCGATCCAGATCGCAGAGTACGCATATAATGCGGCGAACGAATATCTGAGCGGCAATACCGACCTGGGCGAGAAGAAAGTATATCTGGATTCTTTCCTGGTGACCAAAGAGATCGCAGAAGAGACTCTGAACGACTGGCAGTAATTATAAGAACCACGGGGGCCGGGGCTTTCGCAGACCCGGCTCCTGCTTTAGGTAAAGAATGAAGCGGAGGAAAAATATGGGACAGACTGTTCTGGAAATGAAAGGGATCAAGAAGAGCTTTTCCGGCGTCTATGCATTGAGCGGGATTGATTTTTCCCTGGAACTGGGCGAGGTGCATGCGCTTCTGGGAGAGAACGGGGCAGGCAAATCCACGCTGATCAAAGTGCTGGGAGGTATTTACCAGCCTGACGAGGGATCTATCTGGATCAATGGAAAAGAGGCGAAGATACGGAACGTGCCGGACGCCAGGGCGCATGGGATCGGGATCATCCATCAGGAGATCGTGCTGGTTCCATACCTGACGGTGGCGCAGAACCTGTTCCTTGGAAGAGAGATCGTACGCCATGGAGTCGTGGATGTGGCGGAGATGAACCGCAGGGCGGCCGGGATGATCTCTTCTCTGGGAGTGAATATAAAAGCGGAAGAATATGTGGAAAACCTGACCATTGCGCAGCAGCAGATGGTGGAGATTGTCAAAGCAGTCTCGTTTAACGGCAATATTATCGTGATGGACGAGCCTACTTCTTCTCTGTCTAATGAGGAAGTAGAACAGCTTTTCCAGATTATATCGGTATTAAAGGAGAAAAAGGTCAGCATCATCTATATCTCCCACAGAATGGAAGAACTGTTCCGGATCTCGGACCGGGTGACGGTGATCAGGGACGGCGCCTATGTAGGTACCAGGAAAACTAACGAGACGAACGCAAATGAACTGGTAGCGATGATGGTGGGTCGGGATCTGGAGAGCTTCTACGCCAGAGACTTCAAAGACCTGACAGACGCGGAGACGGCGCTGGAGGTGCAGGGCCTTACGTGCGACGGCGTATTTGAAGACGTCAGTTTCCGGGTCCATAAGGGAGAGATCCTCGGGTTTGCCGGCCTGGTGGGCGCGGGCAGAAGCGAGATCATGGAAAGCGTCTTCGGCGCAAGGCCGCATCAGTCGGGAAAGATTTTCCTGAAAGGCCGCGAAGTCAGCTTTAAAAATCCCATGGAGGCGATCAAGGCGGGCGTCGCCCTGGTGCCGGAAGACCGGAAGAAACAGGGCCTGGTACTGGGGAACAGCGTGGCGTTCAATCTTACCCTGGCCGCCCTGCGATTCTATATGAACGGGATCGCGATCAGCGAGAAAAAGAGGAAAATTGCCATCGATGAATATTTTGACAGGCTGAGGATCAAAGCGGCGTCCCCCGCGATAGAAGCGGGAAGCCTTTCAGGCGGAAACCAGCAGAAGGTAGTGCTGGCCAAATGGCTGGCAACGAAGCCGGATGTGCTGATCCTGGATGAACCTACCCGGGGCGTGGATGTGAACGCAAAATTTGAGATTTATTCTACGATCAATGAACTGGCAAAAGAAGGGATCGCCATCGTCATGGTTTCCAGCGAGCTTCCGGAGATCATCAACATGTGCGACAATGTCTGCGTTGTGCGCGGCGGGCATCTGGTAGGCAGACTTTCGAGAGAAGAGCTGAGCCAGGAAGAAATTATGAAATATGCTGCAGGAGGAGTGGAAACGAATGAATCAGAAGAACGGTAAAATCGCGGTCGATAATCCCGTTGCCGCGATGATAAAAGGAAACATCGGCATTATTGCAGTGCTTGTCATCATGTGCGTCATTGTTTCTCTGGCTACAGATAAATTTTTGACGCCCAACAATATTATCTCTGTCCTGAGACAGATTTCCATTAACGCGTATATTGCCCTGGGCATGACGTTTATTATCATCCTTGGACACATCGACCTGTCCGTAGGCGCGATCGTGGCCATGAGCGGTACTCTGACCGTAGGTCTGGTGGTAAACCAGGGGATTCCGGTAGGCCCGGCGATCCTGCTCGGCCTTCTTCTGGGAACGCTTGCCGGGTTCATAAGCGGGGCGATCGTAGCGGTATTCCGGGTTCCGGCATTTATCATTACCATGGCCATGATGAACGTCTGCAGCGGCATAGCCTATGTCTATACGGGCGGCCAGTCTACGCGTATCACCGATGAATTTTTCGTAGCCATCGGAACAGGGTATCTGTTTGACGTGATTCCGCTCCCGGTCGTCTATATGGTGATCCTGATCATTATCTTCAGCTTTCTGCTGGCAAAGACCAAATTCGGCACGTATGTGTACGCGATCGGAGGAAACCGGGAAGCTGCGCGTCTGTCCGGCGTCCCGATTAAAAAAGTAGAGATCATCGTATTTACGCTGTCCGGCCTCCTGTCTGCATTTGCAGGCCTGGTGCTCTGCTCCCGCATGTACTCGGGGCAGCCGTCCGTAGGAGACGGATATGAACTGGACGCCATCGCTGCCTGTGTGCTGGGCGGCACGTCCATGAGCGGCGGCAAAGGCCATATCAGCGGCACGGTGTTCGGGGCTATGGTAATCGGCATCATCTCCAACGGCCTGAACCTGATCGGGGTAAGTTCCTACTGGCAGCTGATCGTCAAAGGCCTGATTATCGCATGCGCGGTGCTTCTGGACGCGCAGAAAGGGAAACTGGCCGTTCTGAGGAAAAAGAAAGCGGCGTAACGAGATCAGAAAAGAGAGGTAACGGAAATGAACATATTCAGAAAAATGTCATTTGCAGATTCTACAGGAGACGCGATCCCCTTCTACCATAACGGACAGTATCATATCTTTTCCCTGACGCCTCCTCCGGGGACGACCGTCTACCCGCCAAGGCTTCGCACAAGCTGGAGCCACTGCGTGTCCGACGACCTGGTGCACTGGACGGAGCTGCCCACGGCGCTCTGGCCGGGAGAGGGAGACGAGCCGGACGCGTCCGGCGTCTGGACCGGTTCCGTGATCTATGGAGAGGGAAAATACCATGCGTTTTACACGGGTTACTGCCTGAGCGCCGAATTCCAGCAGACGATCTGCCATGCGACCAGCGACGACGGAATCACATGGACGAAAGACCCGGCCAACCCGGTCATCACTCCGATGGTGGAACTCTATGAAAAGCTGGACTGGAGAGACCCGTATGTATTTTATAATGAAGAAGACAGGCGCTACTGGATTCTGCTGTCCGCGAGAAGGCTCGATATGCCGGTGACGCGCAGAGGCTGCGTGGTGCTGTACCGGTCCGACGACCTGGTGAACTGGGAATATTACGGGCCCATCTATTCGGGCGGGCATACCAACTGCCCGGAGTGCCCGGAGATGTACAAGATCGGCGACAACTGGTATCTTTCCTATTCACGTTTTTCAGAATTCGGGAATACGATTTACCGAATCTCCCGCTCGCCTTTCGGCCCGTGGAGAAAGCCGAAGAAAGACGGGATCGGAGGACGACGTTTCTATGCGGCAAAATCCATGCAGGACGACGCGGGACGAAGGTTCTACTTTGCATGGATCCATGACCGCGCGGATGAAAGCGACAGAGGCGAATGGTACTGGGGCGGAAGGTTCTGCATTCCCCATGAGGTGACGGCCGATGAAAACGGCGAACTGGATGTGAAGATGCCCGAGGAGTACGTGAGGGAATTCCGGACGCCGGTGGACTGGACTTATGTGCCGGTGCTGGGAGAAGCGAAACGTTACGGCAGAGACACCTTTGAACTGGATTCGTTTGAGACCTGTACCTATGGTTTCTTTGACCATAAAGAAGATAGCTTCTTCTTCCAGTGCACGATTGTGCCAAGAGAAGTGTACGATTACTTCGGTATTCTGCTGAAGTCGGACAAGGAGGCCAGCGGCTGCCTGCTGCTGGGGTTCGATATGGCGATGCAGCGCGTATCGCTGCTGGATCTGCCCATGGATGCGGATCCATTCTGGCGGCAGTCCTGCCAGGCAGTTCCGGACGCTTCAGATCCCGGGCCGGAAGGCGTCCGGGTAGCGGAGAAGACGTTTGCCATAGAGCAGGGAAAAGCCATCGACATCAAGATCGTGGTGGAAAAAGATCTGATAGAAGTATTTGCAGGGGAGCAGGTCGCTTTCACACACCATATTTACAGGAAGCCGGAATTTGAAGTGGGCATCATCGCCCAAGACGCCCGGGTGGAATTCTGCAACGTGAAGATTGCAAAAGAATAAAAAACGAATATATCTACAGAAAAGGGATACCGTTTTTGCCGATGGTATCCCTTTTGCAAATGGAGATCAGAAAAAAAGCTTTTCATTTTTCCGGGCTTATGTTATAGTTATAAATAATCATGTGATTCAGTACATTTTAGGAGGACGATGAGATGAAACATATCAAGACTTTAAATACGCAGACCCTGCAGAATACCATGAAGAAGGGCGGCTGCGGCGAGTGCCAGACTTCCTGCCAGTCTGCATGCAAGACTTCCTGTACGGTAGGAAACCAGAGCTGCGAGAACAATAAATAGGACAGGTTCAGCTTGACAGGAAAGCAGCGATTATGTCGCTGCTTTTTTCGTGACAATATTTATAGAGAGAGGAAAGAAAACATGGTACACCAGTACAAAAACAACGGATACAATATTCTGCTGGATGTGAACAGCGGGTCGGTCCATGTGGTAGACGATCTGGTTTACGATATGGTTCCCTATTATAAGGAAAAGGGATTGGAGGAGACGGTCCGCCTCCTGAAGACTAAATATCCGGAGGAAGAGATCCGGGAAGCGGCGGAGGATCTGGAAGAATTGATTCAGGCCGGAAAACTGTACACAGAAGATATCTACGAAAATTATATCCAGGAGATCGTGGACGCGAAGAAACCGGTGGTAAAGGCGCTTTGTCTCCATATTGCCCACGACTGCAATCTGGCCTGTCGGTATTGCTTCGCCGAAGAGGGAGAGTATCACGGCAGACGCGCTCTGATGAGTTATGAAGTGGGTAGGAAAGCGCTGGATTTCCTGATTGCCAATTCCGGAAACCGTAAGAATCTGGAAGTGGATTTCTTCGGCGGCGAGCCGCTGATGAACTGGCAGGTGGTGAAAGACCTGGTGGCATACGGCCGGGAGCAGGAAAAGATTCACAACAAGAATTTCCGTTTTACGCTGACGACGAACGGTGTGCTTCTGAACGATGAAGTTCAGGAATTTGTAAATAAGGAAATGGCAAATGTGGTGCTCAGCATCGACGGAAGAAAGGAAGTCCATGACTACATGCGTCCGTTCCGCGGAGGCAAGGGGAGTTATGACCTGATCCTTCCTAAATTCCAGAAGCTGGCCGAGAGCAGGAATCAGGAAAAATATTATGTGCGGGGAACGTTTACCAGACATAATAAAGATTTTTCCAAAGATGTGCTTCATCTGGCGGACCTGGGATTCAAACAGATTTCTGTGGAACCGGTGGTCGGCTCGGAAGAGGAAGAATATGCGCTGCGGGAAGAAGATCTGCCGCAGATCATGGAGGAATATGACCGTCTGGCTGCAGAGATGGTGAAACGTCACGGAACAGACAGGGAATTTAATTTCTTTCACTTTATGCTGGATCTGACGGGAGGACCCTGTGTGGCCAAGCGCCTGTCCGGATGCGGTTCCGGCACGGAATACCTGGCTGTGACTCCCTGGGGAGATTTGTATCCCTGCCACCAGTTTGTGGGGGACGAACAGTACCTGATGGGAAATGTGGACGACGGCATCGTGCGTCCGGATATTCGGGAAGAATTTAAGCAGTGCAACGTATATTCTAAGGAAAAATGCAGAAACTGCTTTGCGAAATTCTACTGCAGCGGCGGCTGCGCGGCAAATGCCTGGAAATTCCACGGATCGATCGATGAGGCTTATGATATCAGCTGCGAGCTGGAACGCAAACGTGTGGAGTGCGCGATCATGATTAAGGCGGCGGAAGCGGAGATGGACGCTGCGGGAGAAGACGGGGAATAAGGGACAGCCGCATGTCAAAATGGGTAGAAATCAGGAAAGGCGCGGATTTTCAGAAGATAGGGCAGCAGTTTCACATTACTCCGCTGGCGGCACGCCTGATCCGCAACCGGGAGATCCGGGGAGAAGCGGAGATCCGGAAATATCTGCACGGCACGGTAAAGGATCTGTATCCGGCGTCTTCCATGAAAGGAATGAAGGATACCGTGGAGATCCTGTCGGAGAAAATCAGGCAGGGGAAGCGGATCCGTATTATCGGAGACTATGATATCGACGGAGTCTGCGCCGCTTATATTCTTCTGAAAGGTCTCTCCGTTCTGGGAGCCAATGTGGATACGGATATTCCGGACCGAATCAAAGACGGTTATGGCTTGAATCAGGAACTGGTAGACCGGGCGTTCCTGGACGGAATCGATACAGTACTGACCTGCGATAATGGAATCGCGGCGGTGAAAGAGATCGCCTATGCGAAAGAAAAAGGCATGACTGTACTGGTGACAGACCATCATGAGGTTCAGCAGGAAATTCCGCCGGCGGATGCGGTGATCGATCCCAGACAGGAGGACTGTCTGTATCCTTTTAAAAAGTTATGCGGGGCGGCGGTGGCCTGGAAGCTGACAGGGGAACTTTGGAAAGCGTTTCCGTATCGGGACGATGGCTTATACAGGGAACTGATGATGTTCGCCGCGTTTGCCACGGTAGGGGACGTGATGGACCTGGAAGATGAGAACCGCATCCTGGTGCGGGAAGGTTTGAAAATGCTGCGGGAGACTGCGCATCCGGGCATGTCTGCGCTGATCGAAGTCAATGAATTGCCCCGGGAACGGCTGTCGGCATTTCATATCGGCTTTGTTTTGGGTCCCTGCATCAATGCCGGGGGCAGGCTGGATACTGCAAAACGCGCGCTGGAGCTTCTGGACACACAAGATTATGAACTGGCGCTTCGACGCGCGAAGGAACTAAAAGATCTGAATGACGAACGGAAGACGATGACAGAGCAGGGGGTAAAAGCAGGGATTCGGCAGATTGAAAACGGTCCTCTGAGAGATGACCGGGTGCTGGTAGTTTACCTTCCGGATTGTCATGAAAGTCTGGCGGGAATCATTGCCGGACGGATCCGGGAACGTTATTACCGGCCGGTTTTTGTCCTGACCAGAGGAGAAGAGGCGGTAAAAGGTTCCGGAAGATCCATCGAGACATATTCTATGTTTGAAGAGATGAGCAAATGCAGGGACCTGTTCCTGAAATACGGAGGCCATCCTATGGCGGCGGGTTTGTCCCTTGCGGAAGAGAATGTGGAAGAATTCCGCAGAAGAATCAACGAGTCCTGCACTCTGACCGAAGAAGACCTGACAGAGGTGGAACGCATCGATATGGTGCTTCCGTTCAGATGGGTGACAGAGAGACTGACAGAAGAACTGGAACTTTTGGAGCCGTTCGGAAAAGGCAATACCCGTCCCGTTTTTGCGGTACGGAATGTACGGATACTGGAAAGCCGGGTGCTGGGGAAGCACCAGAATATGCTGCGGCTTAAGCTGATGGACGAAGAGGGAATTGCCATGGAAGGGGTCTTTTTCCGGGAGGACATGCAGCAGGTCCTGTCGGATTTTCAGAAAAAAGATCGGTTGCATTTTCTGTATTATCCGGAAATGAATGAGTACAGGGGGAGAAAGAAGCTGCAGATACGGATCCTGGATTATTGTTAAAGCAATTGCCTAACCCCTTGTTTTGTGCTATATTAGAATCAGTGCGGGCACGAGAAGCGCCCGAAAGTGCGGTAAAGGAGAGCGATACGGATGAAGAAACTGGAAGATTATGTGGTAAGCATTCCGGATTTTCCGGAAGAGGGAGTGATATTCCGCGATGTAACGTCGATTCTGCAGGATGCGGACGGTCTGCATCTGGCGATTGAGGAGATCCAGAAACTGCTGGAGGATGTGGAATTTGACGTAGTAGGAGGCACGGAGTCCAGGGGCTTCATCTTCGGGATGCCGGTCGCCTATAACCTGCACAAATCCTTTGTGCCTGTCCGTAAGGCGGGAAAACTTCCCCGTGAGACCGTTTCCATGGAATATGAACTGGAATACGGTACCGCAACGGTGGAGATCCATAAGGATGCGATTAAACCGGGGCAGAAGGTGGTCCTGATCGACGACCTGATCGCCACGGGCGGCACCATGCAGGCGGCAGCAAAGCTGGTGGAAGAACTGGGAGGCGAAGTTGTGCGCATCGTTTTCCTGATGGAACTGGCAGGACTGCATGGAAGGGAAAAATTGAAAGATTACGATGTGAGAAGCGTAATCTGTTATGATGGAAAGTAAATCAGTCTTTATATAAAGCGGTGATCATTTATGACGACGGAAGCACGGGCAAAAGAAGTGGCGGAGGACGACAGAAGCGTCCGGAAGATGGAAGATTTCACCAGTCCCGATGAACTCTATCAGGAGCTGATCCGGAGTGTACTGAAATACCATCCATCCACAGATATTTCCATGATAGAGAAAGCGTATCAGGTGGCCAGCAAGGCCCATGAGGGACAGGTGCGCAAATCGGGTGAACCTTATATCATTCACCCTATTTGTGTTGCCATTATTCTTGCGGACCTGGAGCTGGATAAGGAAAGTATTGTGGCAGGGCTGCTGCACGATGTGGTGGAAGATACTCCCATGACGACGGAGGATCTGGCGAAACTGTTCGGGGACGAGGTGGCTCTTCTGGTAGACGGAGTTACCAAACTGGGTCAGCTCAGTTATTCTGCAGATAAGGTAGATGAGCAGGCGGAGAACCTCCGGAAGATGTTTCTTGCCATGGCCAAAGATATCCGTGTGATCCTGATCAAGCTGGCGGACCGGCTTCACAACATGCGTACGCTGAAATATATGAAGCCGGAGAAACAGAAGGAAAAAGCCAGAGAGACCATGGACATCTACGCGCCGATCGCCCAGCGTCTGGGTATTTCCAAGGTAAAGATCGAGCTGGATGACCTGGCGCTCAAATATCTGGAGCCGGAGGTCTACTATGATCTGGTGGCGCAGATCGCGGATAAGAAGAGCGTCCGCGAGAAATTTGTCCGGGAGATCGTGGCGGAAGTAAAGCGGCATATGGAAAACGCCAACATCGAAGCGGACGTACAGGGACGTGTCAAACATTTCTTCAGTATTTACAAGAAGATGGTGAACCAGGACAAGACGTTGGACCAGATCTATGATCTGTTCGCCGTGCGGATTCTGGTGGATTCCGTGAAGGATTGTTATGCGGCCCTCGGAGTGATCCATGAGATGTATAAGCCGATCCCCGGACGTTTCAAAGACTATATCGCCATGCCGAAGCCGAATATGTACCAGTCGCTCCATACGACGGTGATCGGTCCGAAAGGACAGCCTTTTGAGATCCAGATCCGGACTTATGAGATGCACAGGACGGCGGAATATGGTATTGCGGCACACTGGAAATATAAAGAGACAGGGGGAAGCACCCAACAGAATATTGAAGGAAAAGACAGCGCCGAAGCCAAGCTGACCTGGCTGCGTCAGATCCTGGAATGGCAGAGAGACGAGACGGACAACAGGGAGTTCATGAGTCTTTTGAAGAGCGACCTGGATCTGTTTTCGGAGAGCGTATACTGCTTTACTCCCGGAGGCGATGTGAAGACGCTGCCTAACGGTTCCAATCCTATTGATTTTGCATACAGTATCCACAGCGCAGTGGGCAACAAGATGATCGGAGCCAGGGTCAACGGAAAGTTGGTGCCTATTGATTATGTGATCAAAAACGGGGACCGGATCGAGATCATTACATCCCAGAATTCCAAAGGCCCCAGCCGCGACTGGCTGAATATTGTCAAGAGCACACAGGCTAAAAATAAGATCAATCAATGGTTTAAGACAGAATTTAAAGAAGATAATATTATAAAAGGCAAGGACATGATCGCGCAGTACTGCAAAATGAAAGGAATCGTGCTGGCGCAGATCATGAAGCCGGAGTATCAGGAAAGCGTCCTGCGCAAATACGGATTCCGGGACTGGGATTCCGTCCTGGCGGCGGTGGGCCATGGAGGCCTGAAAGAAGGCCAGGTGGTCAACAAGATGGTGGAGGAGTCCGAGAAGGCAAAGAAAAAAAATGTCACGGACGCCAAAATCATGGAGAGTGTCGGCGACGCAAAGGAGCAGAAGATCCGGATCGCCAAAGCCGGAAAAGGGATTGTCGTCAAGGGGATCGACGATGTGGCGGTTCGTTTCTCTAAATGCTGCAATCCGGTGCCCGGGGACGAGATTGTGGGGTTCGTTACCAGAGGGCGCGGCGTGACGATTCATCGCACGGACTGTGTAAACGTACTCCATCTGGCGGAATCAGAACGGGAGCGGCTGATCGACGCGGAATGGCAGAGCGGCGCGCAGACATCGGCGGGAGAGAAATATACCACAGAGATCAAGATTTATGGAAATAACCGCACAGGCCTTCTGGTGGACATTTCAAAGATTCTGACGGAACGCGGCATCGACGTGACATCCATGAATGTGCGTACCAGCAAACAGGGTACGGCAACGATTACCATGAGCTTTGATATTTCCAGTGTGGATGAACTGAACAGGATCATCGACCGCCTGCGCCAGGTGGAAAGCGTACTGGATATCGAGAGGTCTGCAAGTTAGGAGAGAACGATGGCAAGATTAAGTGTTTCTTCCATAACAGTGGGGGAACTGGCGGCGAACTGCTGGTTCCTGACGAACGAAGAGACGAAGGAGACATTGGTCTTTGACCCCGGAGATGAAGCGGAGCGGATCCGGGTATATACGGAAAAGATGGGATGGACTGTGAAAGCGCTGATCCTTACTCATGGACATCTGGATCATATGGGAGCGGCGGAAGAACTGAAAAAACAGACGGGAGCGCCTGTTTATGCCATGAGAGCAGAGGAACCGCTGCTTCGGGATGCCAAAAAAAACCTGTCAGCTTTTATTGCCCATAAGGTGGTGACCGTGAAGGCTGACCGGCTGCTGGAAGACGGGGAGGAGCTGGAGATCGCCGGCGTCTGCCTGAAGGCATATCTGACGCCTGGACATACGCCGGGAGGCGGCTCGTTCTATTGTCAGGAAGCGGGGTGCGTATTCACCGGAGATACGCTGTTCTGCGGCTCTGTAGGGCGGAGCGATTTCCCGGGAGGAAGCATGTCCGCGCTGGTACAGTCGGTAAAAGAAAAGCTGTTTCTTCTTCCCGACGAAACAAGGGTATATCCGGGGCATGGTCAGGAAACCACGATCCGGTATGAAAAGCAGTATAATCCGTTTGTGAGATAAAGCGGCGGCACGCGGCATGAGGAATTTTGCATGCCGCGTCTTGTGTGTCCGGCAAAAAACGCCGGACAGGGCTTAAAGGAGACATATGATAGAAGTTATTGTAAACAGACCCAGTTTTGAATATGATATTCACTCCCTGGTGAAAGCGTTTTTTCCCAGAGAAGATGTATCCGTGCGGGTACAGGAGGCCTTCGCAGAGGGGACAAAGCTCCGCATCAGCCTGCATTTTACGGATGATAAAATCCATATCGCGCTTCTGGAGCAGGGAGAGGAAAAACAGTCCGGCTCCGATGAGATCTGCTACGGGGACCGGAAAGAGACCAAGGACCGTATGAAGAGGCTGTTATACCGGATCCTGCAGGCATATACGGGTCAGTCGCTGCCCTGGGGGACTTTGACAGGGATCCGCCCTACGCGGCTTGCCATGCTGATGCTGGAGGAAGGCATGAGCAATGTGGAAGCGGCGCAGAATATGCGGGAGAAGTATTTTGCCAGCAAGGAAAAGGCGGCCTTGAGCGTCATGATTGCCAACCGGGAGCGGTATGTGCTGAGGGATATTGATTATCAGCATGGATACAGCCTGTATGTGGGCATTCCGTTCTGCCCGAGCACCTGCCTGTACTGTTCTTTTACGTCCTATCCCCTTTCCAAATGGGAAAAGCGGATGGATGAATATATGGACGCGCTGTGCAAGGAACTGGATTATCTGGCGCGCCGGTTCCGGAAGAAGAAACTGAATACGGTCTATATTGGCGGAGGCACGCCTACGACCCTGAGCCCGGAGAGAATGGACCGGCTGCTTGCCAAGATACAGGGGAGTTTCGACACCTCCTACCTGCAGGAATTTACCGTGGAGGCAGGCCGCCCGGACAGTATCACCAGAGAGAAACTTCAGGTTCTGCTGGATCATCATATTGACCGTATCTCTATTAATCCGCAGACCATGAACGACGAAACGCTGAAGGTGATCGGACGGCGCCATACGGTGCAGCAGGTGAAAGACGCGTTTCATCTGGCGCGGGAAATGGGATTCCATCATATTAATATGGACCTGATCGTGGGACTGCCCGGAGAAGGGTATGAAGATGTAGCCCATACGATGGAAGAGATCCGGGCATTGGATCCGGACAGTGTGACAGTTCATTCCCTGGCCATCAAACGGGCGGCCAGGCTGAATCTTTTCAAGGAAAAATATGAAGAGATGGGCATGGAGAACAACATGCAGATCATGGATCTGACGGCCAGATGCTGTGCGGAGATGGGATTATCCCCGTATTACCTGTACCGTCAGAAAAATATGGCCGGGAATTTTGAAAATGTGGGCTATGCAAAGGTTGACAAAGCCGGGATTTACAATATACTGATTATGGAAGAAAAACAGACGATTCTGGCGGCCGGCGCGGGGGCTATGACGAAATTCGTGTCGCCCGGCCGGCCGGGGGACTTTGGCGGCGTAAAGATTGAGCGCGTGGAGAACGTCAAGGATGTGGGGCAGTATATCAGCCGCATCGACGAGATGATCGAGCGCAAGGAACGCTTCTTTACGGAGCATATGGGGCCTGAAAGCGCGGATGCAGTCTGACAGAATAAAAGAAAGAGAGAGAATCTATGACATTGAAGAAAAAGCCGGTGACCGGCATGAAAGATATCCTTCCTGCGGAGATGCAGCTGAGGGATTATGTGACCGGGCTGATCAAAGAGACGTATAAGAGTTTCGGTTTTTCTCCGATTGAAACACCCTGCGTGGAGCATATTGAGAACCTGTGCAGCAAACAGGGCGGAGACAATGAGAAACTGATCTTCAAGATCATGAAGCGGGGAGAGAAGCTGAATCTGGAGCAGGCGAAAGAAGAGGCTGATCTGACCGACAGCGGGCTTCGCTACGATCTGACGGTTCCGCTGTCCAGATTTTACGCGAACAATGCAAATGATCTGCCGGCGCCGTTCAAGGCGCTGCAGATCGGCAGCGTATGGCGCGCGGACCGTCCTCAGAGAGGGCGTTTCCGTCAGTTTGTCCAGTGCGATATCGATATTCTGGGAGAGGCAAGCTGTCTGGCAGAGATCGAGCTGATCCTTGCCACCACCACGCTGCTGGGAAAACTGAATTTCAAAGATTTCAAGGTGCGGATCAATGAGCGCCGGATCCTGAAAGCGATGGCGGCATACAGCGGATTTACAGAAGACCAGTATGACCAGGTCTTCATTATCCTGGATAAAATGGACAAGATCGGCTGGGATGGCGTGAAGGCGGAGCTTCTGGAGGCAGGATATCCGGAGAAGAATGTGGAAACCTACGTATCCATGTTCGGGGAGATGGAGAATGCAAAAGACAGCCTGGTATATCTGGAAGAAAAACTTTCCGGAGTTCTGGAAGACGGCGTGATTGATAATCTGCGCATGATCCGGGAAAGTGTGGAAGCGACGGCGGCCGCACAGTTCCGGCTGATATTTGATCCTACGCTGGTCCGCGGCATGTCCTATTATACCGGAACGATTTTTGAGATCGAGATGGCAGAGTTTGGAAGTTCTGTGGCAGGCGGAGGACGCTATGACAAGATGATCGGAAAATTCACCGGAAAGGACACCCCGGCGTGCGGATTCTCCATTGGATTTGAAAGAATCGTTACGATCCTGATGGAGCAGGGATTCCGGATCCCGGGCGCGGCGGTGAAGAAAGCGTTCCTGGTGGAGAAAAATATGCCCGCGGAGAAATTGTGCGAGGTGCTGAAAGAGGCAAAAGCGGAGAGAGAGACCGGCGCGCAGGTACTGGTGGCGCTGATGAATAAAAATAAAAAATTCCAGAAAGAGCAGCTGGCAAAGGAAGGATATACCGAGTTCAAGGAATATTTCAACCGTTGACCGGCAGGAGGAGTGAGTTTATGGCAGAATCAATGAAAGGGCTTCACAGGAGCCATAGATGTACAGAAGTAAGCACCGCCAATATCGGCGAAACCGTCACCGTCATGGGATGGGTGCAGAAGAGCAGAAACAAAGGCGGCATTATCTTTGTGGATTTAAGAGACCGTTCCGGCCTTCTGCAGCTGATCTTTGAGGAGGCGGACTGCGGGGCGGAGAATTTCGCAAAGGCGGAGAAATTAAGAAGTGAATTTGTCATTGCAGCCGTGGGCAAAGTGGAAGCCCGTTCCGGCGCGGTGAATGAGAATCTGGCTACCGGAGACATCGAGATCCGCGTGAAGGAACTCCGGATTCTTTCCGAGGCGCAGACGCCGCCCTTCCCGGTGGAGGCCGACTCCAAGACCAAGGAAGAGATCCGCCTGAAATACCGTTTCCTGGATCTCAGGAGACCTGATATTCAGAACAAGCTGATGCTCAGAAGCCAGGTGGCAGCGAAGGTGCGTTCCGTGCTCACGGAAGAGGGATTCCTGGAGATCGAGACTCCGATCCTGATCAAGAGCACGCCGGAGGGAGCCAGAGACTATCTGGTGCCCAGCCGCGTACATCAGGGCAAGTTCTATGCTCTTCCCCAGTCTCCGCAGCTGTTCAAGCAGCTGCTGATGTGCTCCGGTTATGACCGCTATTATCAGATCGCAAAATGTTTCCGCGATGAGGATCTGCGCGCGGATCGCCAGCCGGAGTTCACCCAGATCGATATGGAGATGTCTTTTGTGGATGTGGACGATGTGATCGCAGTCAATGAGAAATTGATCGCGAAGGTATTCAAAGACGCCATCGGCGTGGATGTGCCGCTGCCGATCCCGCGTATGACCTGGCAGGAAGCCATGGACCGTTTCGGTTCCGATAAGCCGGATACCCGTTTCGGCATGGAGCTGAAGAATGTATCGGAGATCGTAAGAGACTGCGGTTTCGGCGTATTTACCGGCGCGTTGGAGAATGGCGGAAGCGTGCGCGGTATCAATGCCGAGGGACAGGGGCATATGCCCCGGAAAAAGATCGATGCCCTGGTAGAGTTTGCCAAAGGCTTCGGTGCCAAGGGACTGGCATACCTGTCTGTGAATGAAGACGGTACCTATAAATCTTCGTTTGCCAAATTTATGACGGAAGAGCAGCTGAAAGCTCTGGTGGACGCCATGGGCGGAAAGCCGGGAGATCTGCTTCTCTTTGCGGCGGATAAGAATAAAGTGGTATGGGATGTGCTGGGCAATCTCCGTCTGGAACTGGCGAGAAATCTGGGCCTGCTGGACAAAAACCAGTTTAACTTCCTCTGGGTAACGGAATTCCCGCTTCTGGAGTGGTCGGAGGAGCAGAACCGTTTCGTGGCCATGCATCATCCATTTACCATGCCTATGGATGAGGACCTGGATAAGATTGATACAGATCCGGGCGCAGTCCGTGCGAAAGCCTACGATATCGTGCTCAACGGTACGGAGCTGGGCGGCGGAAGTGTGCGTATCCATCAGGCGGATATCCAGGAAAAGATGTTCGAGGTGCTGGGCTTCACGAAAGAGCAGGCGCAGGAACGTTTCGGGTTCCTTCTGGATGCTTTCAAATACGGTGTGCCGCCTCACGCAGGGCTGGCATACGGCTTTGACCGTCTGATGATGCTGATGACCGGTGCGGACAGCATCCGTGAGGTAATCGCATTCCCGAAGGTAAAGGATGCTTCGGACCTGATGACCAACGCTCCCGATGTGGTAGATCCGGTACAGCTGGAAGAACTGGGGATCGCTGTGGTGAAGACAGAAGAAGAGGCAACAGAAGAAGCGTAAGCAGAATGAAGAGGGCTGCCTTTGAGGGCGGCCCTTTCATGTGGTGGAAATAGATTTTTGGAAAACAGATTTTGCTGCCGGGGGCCTTGCATGTGCCTGGATGACATGCTATAATCCCTTCGTCAGATTATTTCGGAAACGTTCCGGCGGGTTCCCGCCAATATTTCCCGGATTAAAATAGAAAATAAAATTGCAGAAAGTGGACAGATATCTACCAGCATGTCCTGCCGTCTGCGGCGCCTTTTTGTCCACGGATGCGGAAAAGGAGGAGAATTGAAACAAAACGAAACAATGAATACGCGGGGGGACTGGAAGCCTTTCTCCATGTCCAGAGAGGATGCATTGGAAGAGGTGGTGAGGGATCCCAAACTGAGGATCCCGTTCTGGAAACTCAACCAGGAGTGCCGGGAGCGCTTCCTGGAATTTCTCCAGGGCACGAAAACCCTTCCGGTTACTTACGACCCGTTCTTTAAAGCGGTCTTTCACCCGGACGTCCACCCGGAACGATTATCCTCGTTTATTTCCAGTCTGTTGGGAATTCAGGTGAAAGTCAAAGCCATCCTGCCCTCGGAAGACCGCCTTTCGGACGGGGATTCCCTCCTGATCATGGATGTGCTGGTGGAACTGGAGGACGGAAGCCTTACAAACGTGGAAATACAGAAAGTACCTTATGCATTTCCGGAGGGACGTATGTCCTGCTATTCTTCAGACCTGGTCATGCGCCAGTATGCCAGGGCGAGGGGAGAACGGGGAAAGCATTTTACTTACCGGGATATGAAGAAAGTTTACACCATCATTATTTTTGAAAAAAGTACGCAGGTCTTTCATCAGATTCCGCAGTCTTATATCCACCGCGGAAGTACGAAGTTCGATACAGGTCTGGAACTGTCCCTTCTTCAGGAATATTGCCTGGTATGCCTTGACGTGTTCCGGGAATTCCCTTATGCTAAAGATAAGAACGAACAGACGGCGTGGCTGAGTTTCCTGCTGACAGAGACGGTGGAAGAGGCGGAGAAGCTGGTAAGCGAATATCCGTGGCTGGAGGAGATCTACCGGGAACTGGCCATGCTGCGTCGGAAGCCGGAGGAGGTATTGGGGATGTTTTCGGATGCATTGAAGATCATGGACCAGAATACGGTGAAGTATATGATCGACGAGCAGCAGCAGATCATGGACGAGCAGCGGCAGATTCTGGATGAGCAGCGACAGAAAATGGATGAGCAGCAACAGAAAATGGATGAGCAGCGACAGAAAATGGATGAGCAGCGACAGATTTTGGACGAACAGCAGCAGGAACTGGACGAAAAACAAAAAATCATTGCTGAGCAGCAGGAAGCATTATCAAAGAAGGAACAGGAATATAAGATTTTAATGAGAGAAAAGAGTGAGAATGATCAAAAACTGGAAAAATTGGAAGAGAGAGTCCGTGAATTGGAAGAACTGCTGAAGAAGCAGCAAAGATAGACGGATATATTTAAGAACGCATTTGTTTCGAGAGGAGCAGACGCGTTCTTTTTTCTGAAAAATAAAATTCTTAAGATAACTTAAGAAACATTTTTAAAGGAATATGATATACTGTTACTCATAAGTATGTGCATTTTCAGGCGCAAAACAGATAAAAAACAGGGAGGACTTTGATGGGTAAGGCAAGAGAGCCGGTTATTCAGGTGAAAAACCTCTATAAAATATTTCGTGTGGGGAACTCGAAAGTGCGTGCGCTGAATGGCGTGGATCTGACTATTTACCGGGGAGAATTCTGTGCGATCGTGGGTACTTCCGGATCAGGTAAATCAACCATGCTGAATATGCTTGCAGGTCTGGAAAAGCCGACGAAGGGTGAGGTAATAGTAGCGGGAGAACATCTGGAAAATATGACCGAGAATCAACTGGTGAGATTCCGCAGAGAAAAAATAGGCTTTATTTTTCAGTCGTTTAACCTGTTGGGGACCATGAATGCGGTGGAAAATGTGGCATTGCCGCTGACATTCCGCGGAGTTGATAAAAAAACCAGAGAGGAAAAAGCGTCAAAGATGCTGGATCTGGTAGGACTTTCCAAACATAAAAAGCACCGGCCGAACGAGATGTCCGGAGGGCAGCAGCAGAGGGTCGGCGTGGCCAGGGCGCTGGTACTTGACCCGGAGATTATTTTTGCGGACGAACCCACCGGAAATCTGGATTCCCATACTTCCGAGGATGTGTTAAAGCTGATGCGAAAAGTAGTGCAGGAGAAAAACCAGACGCTGGTTATGGTGACTCATGACAACCATCTGGCAGGATTTGCGGACCGTGTATTTCATATTATTGACGGAAAGATTGTAAAGATAGAAGACCGAAAGGACTATAAGGAGGAGGAACAATGAGAAAGCGTGTGATGAGAGGGATACTGGCGGTGGTATGCGCCGCGATGATTCTGGGAACGGGTGTGTCGATGGCTCCGATGCAGGAGGTGTATGCGGCACAGGGGAACGGTAATAATCAGTCTCAAAACGAAGATGATGATGGGAATACGACCACAACGAATCCGGAACAGGACCTTGAAAATGCAAAAAACAGTGCTATGGGAACGCTTCAGGATTATCAGCGGCTGATCGATCCGGATGGAAAAAAATCCGCACAGCTGAATGATGTAATTACGAAAGCAATGAACCAGATCAATGCCATGACGACGGTTGCCGGCGTAAATGATTATATTGCAAAAGCAAAAGACCAGATGGACAATATTGTAAATCCTCCTTCCGACAACACCGATGAGGAAGAAGAGGAAGAACCCGCTCCGGCTAATGCCGACCACTTCCTGATGGTGGGCGGTAACTGGGTGACGCCGGTGGCCAATGCCGGGCAGACAGTGAGCATTGTACTTCCGGTGGTCAACATGGGAAAGACCATGGTGACTGATGCGGTGGTGACGCCGGTACTGAGCACGGATACCGCCGTGTGGCCGTTTGAGATCACCAGTTCCAGCTATTCTCAGACGATCTCGGATCTGCCGGGAACGGATACGGGCGCATCCGATATGGACCGGCGCCGGGAACTCACCTGGAATCTGCAGACCAGGACGGATGTGGGAACCGGATACCAGAAGATTTCTTTTGATGTGCGCTACCGGGATTCTCAGGGCAACAGCCAGAGCACGACTCTGGATACCTATATTCAGGTGAACGGGACTGCAGGCGTGGGTGCGGATGGACAGGCATCCGTGCCGAGAGTGATCGTGACCGGTTTTGATACCAATCCGGCAGAGGTGCATGCGGGAGAAAGCTTTACGCTGACACTTCATCTGAAAAACACATCTACGGCGACAAGCGTCAACAATATGATCTGCGAGATCGTGGCTGCGGTGGAAGGAAAGGATGAAGAGACTACTTATGCGGCATTCCTGCCGACCGCAGGCTCCAGCACGATTTTCGTGGACAAGATTGAGAAAAACGGTACGAAGGATATTTCCCTGGAACTGGAGGCAAAAGCGGACCTTTCCCAGAAACCATACGCGGTGGATGTAAACATGAGTTACGAGGATGAAAAGGTCAACTCTTACACCAATAAGACCAGTGTGTCGATTCCGGTGAAACAGGAAGCCCGCGTGGAAGTGAGCGAGCCGGAGGTGATGCCGGCCAGCATTGAAGTGGGCGGAGAATCCAATGTGATGTTCAACATCTACAACATGGGCAAAACGAAGCTGTACAACGTACAGGTGAAGACTGTGAGCGATTTCCTCAGCGGCGGCGATGCGTTTATCGGTAATCTGGATTCCGGCGCAACGGGAGCGGTGGATATTTATCTGATGGGACAGGCGGCGACTACCGACGATGGTATGGTGACGCTGCAGATCTCCTATGAAGATGAGACCGGTGAGACAACTACGATTGAACGGGAGATCAGCCTGTTTGTAAGCGAAACTTCTTACGACGATATGATATATGACGACAGTATGATGATGGATGATATGAATCAGAATCAGGGAGGCGGTACGATGCGCACGATCCTGATCGTGGTCGGCATTTTGCTTCTGATCGCAGTCATAGCAGTGGTTGTTATCCTGCGCCGCAGAAAGAAGAAGGAGCAGAAGAGCCTGGAGGATGATATCCTGGATCTGGATCAGGAGGAAGAAGGGGAGGACGATGAGATTTCTTGATTTACTCCGTATGAGCAGTTCCAATCTTCTGAGAAGAAAACTGCGTACCGTCCTGACGGTTTTGGGAGTGGTCATCGGGACAGCATCCATCGTAGTCATGGTATCTTTGGGATTAGGACTAAGAAAGACGACGATGGATCAGATTGAAGAGTCTGGCGGCCTGACAACGATCAATGTCTACAACTATAATAACGGTTCCTATGCGGTTTCGGTTGACAGTTCCGGTTCCGGTGAAACGGGGCAGGTGGAACGGATCAACGATGAAATAGTGGAACAGATGGGGAACATTCCCCACGTGGAGGTCGCTTCTCCTGTGCTGGATATTTATGTGAAGGCGAAACAGGGATCTTATGAGGGGGATTTCTCTATCAGAGGGATGTCTTATGAAGCTTTGCAGAGCATGAATATTGAGGTGGGCGAGGGAGAACTGCCGCCGGATGACGGTACGCTGCAGCTTTTTTACGGCAACCAGGTGATCACTCAGTTTTATAATGCCAGAACAAACCAGTATTATTGGGACACAATGGAAGTTCCCGATGTAGATCTGATGAACGACCCGGTCTTTGTGATCTTTGATACGGATGCCTACTATCAGTCCCAGAACGGCGGTACGGACACGAATGGACAGAAAGTAGCGCCGCCGAAGAAATACATTGTGCCTACTTCCGGCATCATGGCGGGAGGCGTGGACGAGTACAGGGAAAACTGCTATAATGTTCTCGCGGAGATTGACGCGCTGAAAGCACAGTTAAAGAAAGCGTTTAAAAACAAAGCGATTCCGGGACAGCCTACGACCAGTTCGGGAAAACCTTATAAGGAATTGTATTATACAGAAGTATACATTCAGGTGGACAGTATGGATCATGTGAGCGAGGTACAGCAGACGATCCGCGATATGGGATATGAGACGTACAGTAACGCGGAATGGATGGAGCAGACGCAGAACCAGATGGCGACGATCCAGCTGGTGCTGGGCGGTATCGGCGCGGTTTCTTTGTTTGTGGCGGCGATCGGTATTGCCAATACCATGATGATGTCCATTTATGAACGGACCAAGGAAATCGGTATAATAAAAGTTCTGGGCTGCGACCTTGGAAATATTCGGACCATGTTTTTGATGGAGGCCGGATTTATTGGATTTTTTGGCGGATTGATAGGTCTGATTCTCAGTTTTATTATCTCGGCGGTTATCAATCTGGTAGCCGGGGAATACTATCAGGGAATCTCTTACATTCCCGCCTGGCTGGTTCTGGTTTCTATGATATTTGCGGTTCTGGTGGGGATGGTGGCGGGGTTCTTCCCTGCATTGCGCGCAATGAAGCTGAGTCCGCTGGCGGCGATTCGAAACGAATAATGGATAAAAGGGTATGTATCACGGAAAGATGCATACCCTTTTATAGATGTGAGATTACAGCCCCCGCTGTTTCAAGTCTGCCACAAGCTGTACGTAAAATTCACGTACATCGAATCCGGGGATATTTTCCCGGTTCAGATCCACCATATCGCCGTGGGATATTCCCCGTTTTCCGTTTGTGGTCAGAAACTGATAATGTTCTCCCCAGTGAAAAGAAGATTCCGCTACCAGCCCGTCGTTGGGGCCGTCGAAATACTTTGCCAGGTGATAGGTGAAATTTAAAGGAAATTTTCCATTAGAGGCACGGTTCAGGCGAGAACCTACGCTCTGGCAGAAGATGCCATGCAAAGTGGCGCTATCCATCATCTGGCACAGTTCATGACAGCGGCTGGCAGTCAGGTCATGGACGGCTGCCATGAAATCCGGGTGTTCGTCGCCCAGTTTGCCGAGCGCGGCATTATAAGTGGAAGCGATCTGTTTCTGAACGCCGTCCGGAATCTTTTCCAACAGATAATCCGCAAATCCACACCCCAGATGAGGTGTATTGATGGTGGTGATGGACGCGACCAGAGGAGCCGCGCCGCCCAGGGAAACCGCATAGCGGCAGTCCAGCCCGCCTTTGGAATGGGCGATAATGTTTACCTTTTCGCATCCGGTTTCCGCTACAATCTGGCGGATCCGGGTACTCAGCTCCGAAGCGCTGTCGGGTACCGATGCGGCCGACTGGTGATTGCCATAATAGATGACTGCGCCGTTGCGCTCCAGCTCCCGGGGAATTCGGCCCCAGTAGTTAAGCAGATTGGAGTCCCGGAAAAAAACGCCGTGGACAAGCAGGAGAGGATATTTGGTGCGGCAGATCTGCAGGGATTCCCGCTCTCGGTCAATACGGTCTTTTTCTGTTTCAAAAACCACTTCATTGGATACCGTACGGATGATGGAATGCAGAACGATCAGATTGACGACAGGAATCATGCCGCAGGCCATGCCGACGGCACGGTCCCGGACGCCCAGCTGGACAGATGCGGCATATACGCGCAGGATGCCGTTCCAGAAGAGCATTGCTTCCATAAAAAAACAGAAGAAAACGCTTCCGCACCAGAGCTGCCAGTGGGCAGTCATGAGTTCGGTCCACAACCAGATATGAAACAGGACCGAGACCGCTGAAGTTGTCAAAAACACTTTCAGGCAGACTGCGCCCCGGTAGCAGATGCGCAGCCGTCTTCCGGGAACGCCGGGCCTTGGAATCCCCGGAAACAGATGGATGAGCATATAACCGGCCAGAAGGAGAAGAAAACACCAAAGGGGAATCCCTCCATAGTCCGGTTGAACGAATGCCACGCTGCAGCAGAATATGCTCACGACTGCCGTGTCCAGCAGAAAAAAGACGGCTTCACCGATCTTTCGTAAAACTGCGTTCATAAGATCAGAATCCCAGGTCTTCGTTTACCAGGATGATCTTAATGCGTCCGGGTATGCCGCTGCGCCGGGTGATGACGGTCTGGCTGCAGATACAGTCGGGAGAATAGCAGTCTTGGCATTCTCCGGTCTTTGCGCAGGGGGTATTTTTATTCAGACGTACCGTGTTGGCCGGAGCCGCTTTGGTTCGGATCCGATCGATCCCGTCTTCTACGGTGCGGACGACTTTGTTCATTCCGGCAATGACAATTACGTGCTCCGGACCGGCACAAAGACAGGCTACCCGGTTGCAGAAACCGTCGATGTTGACGAGTTCGCCGTTCATGGTGATGGCGTTGGTGCTCATGAGATAGTAGTCTGCCATGACGGTCCGGGAGTAGATTTCACGTTTTTCCTGAGGGGTTTTTGCGGTGTCCCGGTCAACCAGGATATAATTTTTTTCCCGGATCGCGTCCATCAGGCCGCATTCGCTGATACTCATGGAGCCGCCCCAGGAGATGACGGAACCTTCCGGCATCAGGCTCAATGCTTTTTTCACCGCTTCTTCAGACGTCTCGCAGAAATAACCTTCCATGTTCCGTTTCTGCAGCCGGCTGATGATGGTGGCAGCTGCGTTGGCATTTGATTGCTTGACAAATGACATAGATGATCCTCCTTTGCTGAATCTTTCTTTCAGTATAGCAGAGAAAATAGGAAAACACTACATTGACTTCTGAAAAGTATGCGTTAAAATAAGGTAGAAATGAGGGGAAAGATATGACTGATCAGAAAGTAATAAAACGTGAAGAGACAGACCCGGCTTATACCTGGGCCGTAGAAGATTTATATAAAAAAGAAGCAGACTGGGAGGCGGAGTATGCGCTCCTGAGTTCCAGGATTCCGGAAATGGAAAGTTTTCGGGGACATCTGGGAACGGACGCGCAGACGCTGCTCCATATGCAGAAAACATCGGACAGCCTGAATATGCTTGCGGAAAGAATATATGTGTATGCGAACCAGAGGCTGCATGAAGATACAGATAACGGTCATTTTCAGAATCTGGCAAACAGGGCGCAGGGGCTTCTGGTACGGTTGGGAGAAGCATGCTCTTATGTAGAACCGGAACTTTTGGCGCTGCCGGAAGGGACCTTGGAGCATTTTATGGAAGAAAATCCGGAATTGCGGGTATACCGTCAGTATTTTGAAAATATTATAAGACAGAGGAATCATGTCCTGAGTCCGGAGATGGAAACATTGATGGCAGCCGCCAGTGAAGTGACAGAAAGTCCGAAAGATATTTTCTCCATGTTCAACAATGCAGATCTTCGGTTCCCGAAGATCACGGGAGAAAACGGAGAGGATATCGAAGTGACGCATGGACGTTTTATCACGCTTCTGCAAAGTCAGGACAGGCGGGTGCGTCGGGATGCGTTTCGGTCTTTATATGGAATGTATCATCAATACCGGAATACGCTTGCCGCAGTTTATCGCGCCAATGTAAAGCAGGAAGTATTCCGGGCTCGTGTCAGAAAGTATGGATCTGATCTGGAAGCGGCACTGGACGGCAGTCATATTCCGGTGTCAGTTTATGAAAATCTGATCGAAGCGGTACACGAGGCACTGCCCTTCCTGCATCGTTACGTAAGGCTGCGCCGCAGACTTTTGAAGACAGATAAGCTGTATATGTACGATCTCTATGTGCCGGTAGTACCGGATGCGGGGGAAAGAATACCCTATGAACAGGCAAAAGAGATGGTTTTGGAAGGCCTGCGCCCCATGGGAGCAGAATATCTTTCTCTTTTGAGGGAAGGGTTTGAACATCGATGGATTGATGTCTATGAAAATCAGGGAAAACGAAGCGGAGCGTATTCATGGGGGGCTTACGGGACGCATCCGTATGTGCTTATGAATTATCAGGAAGATTTAAACAGCGTATTTACGCTGGCGCATGAGATGGGCCATGCGCTTCATTCCTGGTATTCAGACGGGAACCAGCCGTATATTTATGCGGGATATCGCATTTTTGTGGCAGAAGTTGCTTCTACATGTAATGAAGCCTTGTTGATTCATCACATGATTGAAAAAACGGATGATACCAGAAAGAAAGCCTATCTGATTAACTATTTCCTGGAACAGTTCCGGACGACGCTTTATCGGCAGACTATGTTTGCTGAATTCGAGAAAATTACTCACGGCATGGAGGAACGCGGGGAGACTTTGACTGCGGATTGTCTCTGCCAGGTTTATTATGATCTGAACCGGGAATACTTTGGAGAAGATATTTGCATTGACAGAGAGATAGAGATGGAATGGGCGCGTATCCCTCATTTCTACACGCCGTTTTATGTGTATCAATACGCGACCGGTTTTTCGGCGGCAATCGCTTTATCCAGAAAAATTCTGAAAGAAGGAGAAAAAGCGGTGGAGGATTACAAAAAATTTTTAAAGGGAGGAAGTTCTGCATATCCGCTTGATTTGCTGCGCGCGGCTGGGGTAGATATGGAACAGAAACAGCCGGTAACTGATGCACTTCAGGTATTTGGTCAGTATTTAGATGAGATGGAGAGGTTGATGGAACATGACGCGCTATGAGGCGATTTTCAGAAGAAAATCTGTTCGGAAATACAGATGGGATGATCTGGACCCGCGTATTTTGGAAATTATTGAGCATTTTGGCAGTGACGAGGACTGTATATGTCCGGATATCCGTGTGAAATGGAAGATATTTCGGGATGGTGACCGGAATATCAGAGGATTATTTCAGGTGAAAGCGCCTTATTACGTGGTATTATATTCGGAAATAAAGTCTGATTATCTGGTGAATGCCGGCTGTCTGATGGAGCAGTTGTGCCTGTATCTTCATACGAAAGGAATCGGGAGCTGCTACCAGGGAGGCTCTGTGCTTCGCCATAATGAAGAGACGGATCTGACACCGGTGATGATCATGGCTTTTGGCCGTCCTGCGGAGCCGCTGGAGAGGAACCGGGAAGATTTTCGCCGGATGGAGCTGAAAAAGATGATCCGTCTTCACGGTACATTCGGGAAAGTTCAGAGAAAACTGCTGGAAGCTGCCAGACTGGCTCCATCGGCCATGAATTTACAGCCATGGCGTTTTGTGGTGACGGAAAACAGGGTACATTTGTTTGTGAGTAAACCGGCGCGGATCGGGTATCAGTTTCAAAAGAATCTGAAATTATTCGACGCAGGAATTGTATTGGCGCATATGATGGTTACGGCGGAAGAATTGTGGTTTGATATAGAATATCAAAAACTGGACCGGATCCTGGAAAAAGATTTTCAGAATTATTTTTACGTGGGAAGTCTGCTGATTCTGGATGAAAGTGAAAAAATTTGAATTATCGGTTGACAAAAGCTGCGATCTCTTGTATTATAGTTATTGTCTCTGATACAGAGACGCATGTGCACGAGTGGCTCAGTGGTGGAGTATCGCCTTGCCAAGGCGAGGGTCGCGGGTTCGAATCCCGTCTCGTGCTCTCTCAGAAACCTAGAAAAGCCTGAAAGTAAAGGCTTTTCTTTTTTTGTTTTTTCTTTGTTTCTTGGTGATTTTTGGTGATCGGATGGGCGCGGCCATCTTGTTTCGGATGTCTGATGAATTTGTACCCAGCTGTACCCACTTCCCGCACACAAAAAGCGTTCCCTTTTCGCTGCAATGGATTAGAGAACGCTTTTTCTGCAGTTTTGATTCATTGGATATTCTATGCGGTTTCGTTGAGAGCTTTTTTGATCTCGCCGACTTCGTATTCCAGATGGTTCAGCCGTATCAGGATTAATTCTCGTTCTTCTTTGCCCTTTAATGCCTCATCGAGTTTTCGGCTCAGGTCGATATGGCCTTCGGCGATGATTTTGATGTCACGAATCACTTCATTTTCCAATTTAAGCTGGATGCTGTCTGTTCTTTCTGTTATCTGTCCTATTTTGCAATCCATCTGGTCCATTCTAGATTCTATACGATCCACTCTGGATTCTATACGATCCACTCTGGAATCTATTTGTTCTATCTTGGAATCCATTTGTTCTATTTTGGAATCCATTTGTTCTATTTTGGAATCCATTTGTTCTATTTTGGAATCCATTTGTTCTATCTTGGAATCCATCTGTTCTATCTTGGAATCCATCTGTTCTATCTTGGAATCCATCTGTTCCATTTTGGAATCCATTTGTTCCATTTTGGAACCCATCTGTCCTATTTTGGAATCTATCTGTTCCATTTTGGAATTCACTTGCTCCAGTTGTGTCAGGATATTTTTTAATTCTTCAGACACTATGTAACCCCTCCGTTCTTTTGATGGCTTAAAATTGTGAAGCAGCCTGCGCCGGCAATGGTTATCATTTGTAAAAGTAATTATATCATAGCATACTTTTCTTTTAGCGCAAGGGGGTAAAATATGTTTATGGCATATTTTTTTGGGCCTATTCAGGCACTTCGAAGATCCCCAGAGAAGGGGGCGAATAAGTGAATGCCATAAAGCAGACGACTATTAAAATCACGGCGATCAGGATCCACAAGGTCTTGGTTCTTGGAGGGCAAGAGAGTGCTGTCCTATAAGCGATACAGAAGCCGGTAAGTACACTGAAGAAAAAAGTCAGCAGATCCAGAAACAGTGTATGGTATCCGAGAACGCCGGTATATGTGTAAAATATGACGGGAATCGCAAAAGTCCCGGCAAGAGTGCCGGAAAGCATGGAGAAAAGCACACAGTCTTTTGCATCATGGAATTTAAAATACAAATAAAAAGAATAGCCCAGCATGGGAAAAAAACAGAGTTTCATGTGTTCCCAGGTGGATTCGTTTACCGGGAAGAAAAGTCCGGCTGCCGTGCTGTATCCGGACCACTCATAGATAAAGTGGGCAAGGGAACCGGCAGCCAGGACAAAGAATATGCCTTTGAGCAGGTCGCGCTTTAATGAGTTCATGATATCACCATGAACAGCATATGCAGCAAATTTACTGTTTATTCAGAAGGAGCCGTATCTTGGATTGTACAACATCGAAAGCCACATCGTTCATACCGCTGTTGATGACGATATCGGCCAGTGCGCGGGTCGGTTCTACATACAGGTAATGCATGGGTTTTACGGTAGTCAGATACTGTTCCACTATATTGTCCAGATCGCGCCCCCGTTCTTTCACATCGCGGACGATTCTCCGCAGGATACGTTCATCTGCGTCTGCTTCCACATAGATCTTAATATCGATCATGTTCCGGATACGGGGATCGGAGAGCAGCAGGATACCTTCTGCCAGAATGATCTTTTTCGGCTCGATGTGAAGAATCTTGTCGGAACGGTTGTGCTGGGAATAATCATAGACGGGACAGTCAATGGCATGCCCGGATTTTAACAGTTCCAGATGTTGGAGCATCAGATCGGTCTCCAGGGAATCCGGATGATCGTAATTTACTTTCTTGCGGTCCTCAAAAGGAACGTCGTCCTGCCGCTTGTAGTAATTGTCGTGGTAAATAACTGCTACGTCATCTTTGAAGGCTTCTTTCAGGCGGTTTGTAAAAGTCGATTTTCCAGAACCAGTACCGCCTGCGATGCCGATAATGATAGAATTCATGGATACTCCTTCTTTTGTCGTCGAATTTTTCTTTTATTTTACACTTTTTTAATATGGATTTCTACTGGATTTTGCAAAAGAGAAAAGAAATTTGCGGAAAGATTAACAGATAGCCGACGAATGGCCGGGGCCTTCCGGGGGAACCCGGTCAGGCCCTGCCTCCTTCGTCGTCTGCCAGATGACTCATGGCATAACGGCAACACTGGATAACCAATTGATTGAAGGGAATGCCCTTCTGCCGGCTTAAGTGATCCATCTCAGAAAACAATCCGGACGGAACACGGATGGTCTTGCTCACATACTCGTTCTTCTCTACCCTGAATTTTTCCATGGGTTCCTCCCAAATAAAAACTATGTTTAGTTTACCATAGCTGTCAGCTTTAAGCAAGAAGAAACAGGGAGATCAGTGATGATCAGGTGTCGCTGTCCTCTAGATTATTCAGAGAGTAGCGGCAGCACTGGATGACCAACTGATTTAGAGAGACATTTTTCTGTTGGGCAAGTACGCTCAGCTCGGTAACCAGGTCTTTGGGCAGCCGAAATGTTTTGTTTACATATTCTGTTTTTTCTACCCGAAACTGTTCCACTGTACATCACCTCTCGGAAGTATTATAATTGTAATTAGATTAAGAAAATATACACCAAAATTACATTAAATATATACACCATAATTAATGGGTGTCAAACGGCCGGAAGGGAAAAATGGATGACAGAAAATTAAAAGAACATATCTGTAAAGAGCTTATGGATATGGCGGATGAATGGGAAATTGAAATGGAGAGATGGGCGGAAAAACACCCGGAAGAAGACCGGGAATTATGCCGTATGGGTAATCCTGATTTCATCGCCGCAGCTTGAGTTTCCGCAAACTGTAGTTTTAAAATGAATGTAGTCTCCCAAAGCACCAA
>ERZ1643249.958-NODE-958-length-30328-cov-30.838040_pt1 | contig 30328 bp, 37 predicted proteins | sample MGYA00579263_ERZ1643249 | MGnify/ENA primary metagenome ERZ1643249 (study PRJEB29033, sample SAMEA4952264) | chicken gut metagenome | biome: Broiler Chicken; feature: Gastrointestinal Tract; material: Caecum | place: Ireland | collected 2018 | study: Broiler...
CAGAGAACAGAAAAGGATAGCATGTATGAACTGTCCGCAAAAAATGACCGACTGAGCAGGAACGTGTGAGAAGAATCTATCGCACCGCGTTGGGAGCCATCATCCTGATCATGGGTCTTGGAACAGTTCTCTGTCTGGCGATCCCGGAACCGCTCATGGGACTTTTTGCGGAGAGTCAGGAGACAGTGGGGGCAGGGGCAAAGGCGCTGCGCATTATATGCGCCGGATTTCTGGTATCCTCGGTCTCCGTAACCACCTGCGGAGCTCTGGAAGGACTGGGGATGGGCGGGCCGTCGCTCCGCATCTCGCTGCTCCGCTATGCAGTCGTCATGATTCCGGCTGCCTGGCTTTTGAGCCTGGCTTTTGGCGCGGAAGGCGTGTGGCATGCATTCTGGATATCGGAGCTTCTGACTGCGGTGGCTTCTGTCTTTATTCTGAGGAAAGCCATGCCGCGTCAGGATTAGATTTTCTTAGGAAATTCTTTTGAAATTCTTAGGAATTCCTTCGGCAGGTCTTAGGATTATGCAAATAGATTATTAAGCTCCTTCTGATATGATCAATATCAGAAGGAGTGATTTTTTTATGAAGAAGAAAAGAATAGCGGTGTTATTTGGAGGCTGCTCCACAGAATATCAGGTGTCTTTACAGTCGGCGTACGCGGTGATGAGCCAGATAGATACCTCTCTGTATGATTTAATTCCCATCGGGCTGGAACGCCATACGGGGAAATGGTTCTGGTACCGGGGAGAGTTAAGCAAGATCCCGGAAAACAACTGGTGCAGAGAGAGCGTCTGTACTCCGGTTTTTCTGTCGCCGGACAGAGGGATCCATGGGCTTTTATATCTGGAGAACGGAAGACAGATGATGCTTTCTCTGGACGGCGCGCTTCCTGTCCTGCATGGGAAAAACGGGGAGGACGGCACCGTACAGGGAGCGCTGGAACTGTCCGGCATACGCCTGATCGGCTGCGGAACATTAAGCTCGGCTCTCTGTATGGACAAACTGGCGGCCCACCGGATGGCGGAAGCCGGAGGAATCCTGTGTCCCCGGTCTGTGCTGACAGAGAGCGTGGAAGAAAAATCCATAAAAAAGGCCATGTCTTCGCTTGCCTTTCCGGTATTTGTAAAACCGGTGCGCTCCGGTTCCTCCTTTGGGATCACCCGGGTAAAGAATGATACGGAACTTTTCCCCGCCGTCCGGAAAGCTTTTGAGCACGATACAAGGGTACTGATCGAAGAAGCCGTGGAAGGGTTTGAAGTGGGATGCGCGGTTGTCGGCACCGGAAAACTGATCACCGGAGAAGTGGATGAAATTGAACTGTCGGGTGATTTTTTTGACTATACAGAGAAATATACGCTTAAAACTTCCAGAATCCATGTTCCAGCCAGAATCCCGGCCGCGCTGGCGCAGGAAGTGAAGGAGACTGCCTGCAGGATCTATAGGATCCTGGGGTGTTCCGGGTTCGCGAGAGTTGATATGTTCCTGTCGCCGGACGGGAGGATCTGGTTTAATGAGGTCAACACTGTTCCCGGATTCACGGCGCACAGCCGGTTCCCAAGCATGCTGAAAGCGGCCGGTATATCTTTCGATGAGGTAATCCGTATGATCCTGCATGAGGGACTGGCATGAGCAAATACTGGATCCGCCCGGAAGACGGGGCGCGGGGCACATTGCTCCTTATATCTCCTGAGCATGCTCTGCGCGGAGGGCCGGAACAGACAAAACTGGTTCCGGCAGTAGATGAGAATGCAGATGTCCTTCTGGAATATACAGCCGCCCGGATGCTCCGGAGGACGCTTATGGATGTGGGAGCCGGGCGCAGGATTACTGCCGTCAGCGGATACCGGCCCCATCAGGAGCAGGTTAAGATATGGGAAGATACGATGCGCAAAGAAGGAGAAAAGTTTACCAGAACCTATGTGGCGAAGCCGGGGCACAGTGAACATGAGAGCGGTCTGGCGGTAGACCTGGCCGAGCAGAGAGAGGAGATCGATTTTATCCGTCCAGAATTTCCGAGATCCGGGATATGCAGAAGGTTCCGGGATATGGCTCCATACCGGGGATTTGTGGAACGTTACCTGTCCGGAAAGGAGAATGTGACGGGGATCGGGGCAGAGCCGTGGCATTTCCGGTATGTGGGTTATCCCCATTCGGTGATTATGACCCGCAGAGGCCTGGTGCTTGAAGAATATCTGCAGTTTTTAAAGGAAGAAACATCTCCGGAACATCCGTATATCTACCGGTCCGGGAATGCGCGGATCGATATCTGCTATCTGCCGTTGGACCAATGGGCGGGTAAAGAACTGGAATGGCCGGATAATCTGCCTGCATTGATATCGGGAACCAATGAAGGCGGGATTGTGTGGACCCGCTGGAGGGAACGGTATGCGTAGAGCAGTATATGCGGGTGTAGACTGGTTTCGGCTTCCGGCCGCGCTTCTGGTCATAGCGATCCACACGGCCCCGCTGTCCGGCATTTCGAAGGGGCTGGACGCAGCGGTGACTTACGGGCTGGGCAGGATCGCGGTTCCCTTCTTTCTGATGACGACCGGTTATTTTCTTCTGGCGCCGTGTTTTGGCGAAAAGCCGGGCAGCCGGGAACGCTGGCGCAGATTTGAGAGAAAGATACTGCTGATCTATGCGGCGTCGACCCTTCTGTACCTTCCGGTCGCCTGGTATGCGGGCAATCTGCCGGGGAATCTGACCGAGGCAGTCCGCATGCTGTTATTTGACGGGACGTTCTATCATCTCTGGTATTTCCCGGCGCTGCTGATCGGAGGCAGGATCGCGCTTGGACTGGGACGGGCAGGGTACCGGAAAGCGCTTACGGCGGCGGGAATCCTGTACCTGATCGGACTTTTCGGCGACAGCTATTATGGCCTGACGGAAGGAATTCCGCTTTTGAAAAAATTATATGGATATCTTTTTCAGATCAGCAGTTATACCAGAAACGGGATCTTTTATACGCCTTTGTTCCTGATTATGGGAGCATTTCTGAGAAATACGGCGAAAAAGATCCGACAGATGGATCTGTGGGTTCTGATTCCGGGAATGGTCCTTCTGGATGCCGAGGCATATCTGGTCTTCCGGCTGGATCTGGCAAAGCATGACAGCATGTATTTTTCGCTTCCATTTGTAATGTATGTATTGTATCAGGCATTGTTGTCTGTAAAAGGAACAGCTCCGGGATGGGTCAGGAACGGGACATTATGTGTGTATGTAATCCATCCGCTGATGATTGTTCTGGTAAGGGGAGCAGCAAAATGGACAGGGACTTCCGCTCTTCTGGTGGAATGCGCGCCGGTGCACTGGCTGGCGGTCAGTATGGCCAGTTTCGCGGCAGCAGCGGTGTATGGCGTTCTGTGTGAAAGGAGTCGATGGTTATGGAAAAGACCCGCCGTGCATGGAAAGAAATAAATCTTGAAAATCTGCGGCACAATGTTAACGAATTAAAGAAGCTGCTTCCCCGCGGATGTATGCTGATGCCTGCGGTTAAGGCAGACGCCTATGGGCACGGAGCTGTGCCGGTGGCGCGGGAACTGCAGCGATTGGGGATCCGGGACTTCTGCGTCGCGTCGCTGGGAGAGGGGATCCGGCTTCGGAGAGCCGGTATCCGCGGACAGATCCTGATCCTGGGATATACGCCGGCAGAAGGTCTTGGGGATGTATCCCGTTATCATCTGACGCAGACTGTGGTGGACGAAGCCTATGCCCGTGAACTGGCGTCATTTCCGGGCCGGCTTCAGGTACAGGCCGCGGCAGATACGGGTATGCACCGTCTGGGCATTCCCTGGGACAGGCAGGAAGCCTTTGCGGATCTGTGGAGATATCAGAATCTGGACATAACGGGGATCTTCTCCCATCTTTGCGTGTCGGACGGAGATTCGGAGGAAGAACGATTATTTACAGAGGAACAGGGAAGAAGATACCGCCGGGTGCTGGATATCCTGCCTGAAGCATGCAGGGCCGGACTGCAGACACATCTTTTAGGAAGTTACGGAATCCTGCGGTATCCGGAACTGGCATTTGGCGGAGCGCGGCCGGGGATTATCCTCTACGGAGTCTGCAGCACCGGACAGGACGCGGATCAATACGCGAAAGGCACAGATTTCCGGCCGGTATTGAGTCTGAAAGCAAGGATTGCCTGTGTGCGGGATGTGGAAGATGGAGAAGGAGTAGGATACGGACTTGCATATCGGGCCAGGGGAAAAAGACGGATCGCCGTAGCTTCCATCGGATATGCGGACGGGGTTCCCAGAACTTTGTCAGGAAAAGGACATGCGCTGGTAAGAGGAGTCCGGACTCCCATAGTAGGAAGAATCTGTATGGACCAGCTTTTCCTGGACGTGACCCGTGTGCCGGGCGTGCGGTCCGGTGACGAGGCAGTCTTTATCGGGGAAAGTATGGGGCGCCGGATCCGGGCGGAAGAGATGGCCGATGAAGCAGGAACCATCACCAACGAGCTTTTGAGCAGGCTGGGAAAACGGCTGGACACAGCGGTGCTTGCAGAAAAGGAAGATTCTGTATATAATGATTCCAGCACAAGACGCGGGAGGTATCAGGATGGACCGGGAAAAACTGGAGCGGCAGATCGCGCGGTATCCGATCTGCGAGTACGCATTTATCAGGACGGAAGAGATCCGGTTTCTGGATAAGGTACGCTATATCTGCGAGACAGAATGCCCGCAGTATGGAAAGTCATGGTCCTGTCCGCCGGCTGTAGGTACTGTGCAGGAATGCAGGGAGCGGTGCGCCCGGTTCGAGGGTGGATTTCTGTTTACCACACTTGTGGAAGTGAGCGATATGGAAAATATGGAAGAGATGCTGGCGACCCGGATGGATCATGAAAAGGTTACGGAGGCGGTGCAGGCGCTTTTCCAGGAGCAGTGCCAGGAGGTGCTGACGCTCTCCACAGAGTCCTGCGCGATCTGCGAAAAATGCGCCTATCCGGATGCGCCCTGCAGACATCCGGACCGGATGTTTCCCTGTGTGGAAAGTTACGGGATTCTTGTGACGGATCTGGCGGAAAAGAGCGGCATCAGCTTTATGAACGGAGCGGGAGTAGTGACCTGGTTCAGCCTCATCCTGTACCGGGAATCCGCGCCGGCCGGACATAAAACATGATTTTCTGCATATAGTATACCAAATGTTCCGGCGGAGGCCTGAACCATGAAATTTCGGGAACGGATGGCGGAAAAACTGAAACTGCCGAAAGACCTGGTGATGGGGGCGGCCGTGCTGACGGTGACCGGGAGAAGCGAAGCCTATGTGGAGAACTACCGGGGGATCATCGAGTACACGGACCAGCGGATCCGCCTTCAGACCAAAACCTGCCAGATGACGCTGTGTGGGGAATGTCTCCATATTGATTACTACACGGAAGACGAGATGAAAATATCGGGGCAGATAGGGGAAATCCGCTATTGTTGACAAACATTCTGAAATTCATCAAGGGCTATGTAGTGATCCGGCTCGGCGGTTACGCGCCGGAGCGTTTCTTAAATCTGTGCAGCCATCATCACATTATCCTGTGGGGGATGAGATCGGTCGGGACAGAATATGAGATGTGCGTCAGTATCGGCGGTTTCCGCAGACTTCGTCCACTGGTGCGCAAAACAAGAACAAAGGTCGTGATTCTGGAAAGGCACGGCCTTCCTTTTATTCTTCACCGGTACCGGAACAGGAAGCTGTTCGCCGCCGGAGCCGTGGCAGGAGCCGTTCTTCTCTATGTCATGTCGCTTTTTATCTGGAATATTCACATCGAGGGCAATTACAGCCTGAGCGACCCGGTAGTGCTGGGCTATCTGGAAAATATAGGCATCGTGCATGGCATGAAAAAAAAGGACGTCCACGGAGAGCAGATAGAGGAGATGCTCCGGGAATATTTTCCGGAGATTACCTGGACCTCTGTGGAGATGAAAGGAACCAGGCTTATCGTTCATATCCAGGAAAATGAAGACGCCGCCTATGATACGGTGCCGGATGAGGAACCTGCCGATCTGGCGGCAGCGGACTCCGGCACGATCGTTTCCATGATCGTCCGCAGCGGGACGCCGTTGGTCTCGGAAGGGATGGAAGTGCAGGAGGGCGATCTTCTGGTGTCGGGAAAAGTAGAAATACTGGATGATGCGGGAGAAGTGGCAGAGACCCATTACGTCCACGCGGACGCGGACGTCCGTATCCGCCGTACAGAGACCTATCAGGAGTCATTTTCCATGAACTATGATAAAAAAGTGTATACCGGACGGGAAAAGACGTCGTTCTATCTGGTGCTGGGCAATAAAAGAATCAATGCGGGAGGTTTTGGGGGTGCATTTGAACAGTCTGAGAGCCTGACGGATGAATTCCCTCTGAAGATCACGGAAAATTTTTATCTGCCAATAGTTTTCGGAAAAAATACAGAAAAAGAATATTTTCTGGAGCCGGCCGCATACTCGGAAGAAGAGGCAAAGGAGAAAGCAGAAGAGGAACTGAACCTGTTTTTCAGAAAAATGGAAAATAAGGGTCTTCAAATTATTGAAAATCGTGTTAAAATAGAGGTCAATGGAGATTTGTGCACCGCCGCCGGGACCTGGGTCCTGGAAAAAGAGACGGCGAAGGAGCAGACTCCGGACATGACAGAGCCTGTGCAGGAAGAACCTGCCGGGGAAAGGGAACAGACATAAGTGACATTAGAAGAACATATTTTTAACATTCCATCGGAACATGAACAAAATGTATGCGGACAGTTTGACGCATATCTGAAAAAAATCGAGAGAACGATCGGCGTGACGGTGATCTCCCGGGACGGAGGACTGAAGCTGATCGGAAATGAGGAACAGGTACGCAGAGCAGGACAGGTGCTGCTGGAACTGGTGGAGCTGTCCAAAAGAGGAAACCAGATCACAGAACAGAATGTGGACTATGCGCTGGCGTTGGCTGTGGAAAAAGACAGCGGAGGCGCTCTTTTATCCATCGACGAAGATACAATCTGCCATACGATCAGCGGAAAATCCATCAAACCCAAGACGCTGGGACAGAAACAGTATGTGGATGCGATCCGGAAAGACATGATTGTCTTCGGCATCGGCCCGGCGGGAACGGGCAAGACCTATCTGGCGATGGCCATGGCGATCAGCGCGTTCAAGGCCAATGAAGTGGAACGGATCATCCTGACCCGTCCGGCCATCGAAGCTGGAGAAAAGCTGGGATTTCTTCCGGGAGATCTGCAGAGCAAGGTGGATCCTTATCTGCGGCCGCTGTATGACGCGCTGTATCAGATCATGGGCGCGGAGAGCTTTCAGAAGAATATGGAAAAAGGCCTGATTGAGGTGGCCCCATTGGCATATATGAGAGGACGCACTCTGGATAATGCGTTCATTATCCTGGATGAAGCGCAGAATACCACGCAGGCCCAGATGAAGATGTTCCTGACCCGTATCGGTTTCGGTTCCAAGGTGGTGGTGACCGGAGATGCGACTCAGAAGGATCTTCCTGCCGATACGCCGTCCGGTCTGGAAGTGGCGGAGAAAGTGCTGCATAAAGTAGAAGGGATCTCTTTCTGCAAACTGACAAGCCGGGATGTGGTGCGCCACCCGCTGGTGCAGAAAATTGTGACCGCCTATGAAGAGTATGAGAAGAAAACGGCGCAGAGAAAGGAACGAAATGACATTAAACATCGAAGAGGAATACGCTCTGGATCTGGGCGTTGACTATGAAGGAACTGCCAGACTGGTCATAGACCGGGTGCTGGAATCGGAGAAATGCCCCTATGAGGCGGAAGTGAATCTGCTGCTGGTCTCGGACGAGGAGATCCACCGGATGAACCGTGAATTCCGGCAGATCGACCGCTCTACGGATGTGCTGTCTTTCCCTCAGGTGGAATATCCGTCGCCGGCAGATTTTTCCTGGGCGGAAGAACACGAGGCGGACTGCTTTGATCCGGACAGCGGAGAAATGGTGCTGGGAGACATTGTGGTCTCTCTGGATCATGTAAAAGAACAGGCAGCGCAGTACGGACACGGCTGCCGGAGAGAGTTTGCGTTTTTGATTGTCCACAGTATGCTGCATTTGCTGGGATATGACCATATGGAAGCGCGGGAGGCTGCGGTCATGGAGAAAAAACAGGCGGATATTCTGGACAGCCTGGGTATTCGCAGACAGCCTTCGGAAGAATAATACGTAAAGAGGAACTCTATGAGTACAAAAAAACAGAAACAGTCGTCTAACTACATCGTGCAGGGAGGCATCCTGGCAGGAGCATCAATTCTGGTCCGCATCATCGGCCTGATCTACCGGATTCCGGTGACGAGGATCCTGGGACCGGTGGGAAACAGTTATTATTCCGCGGCCTATGAAGTCTATTCCATGATGCTTCTGATATCGTCCTTCAGTCTTCCGCTGGCTGTATCCAAACTGGTGTCCGCGAGACTGGCGAAAGGAAGGGCGAAAAGCGCGTACAAGCTGTTTGGCTGTACGATGCTGTTCGCGTTGGTATCCGGCGGCGCCGCGGCGCTGATTGTGTTTTTTGGCGCTGGATTTTTCAGTGAAGTAGTGGTCAGCACTCCGGAGAGCCGTCTGGCGCTGCAGGTCCTGGCTCCCACTATTCTGATCGTAGCTCTGATGGGGTGCCTGAGGGGATATTTTCAGGGGCTGGGAAGTATGGTGCCGACGGCGATTTCCCAGATCATAGAGCAGATCATCAACGCTGCGGTCAGCATAGGCGCGGCATGGTATCTGTTCCGTTATGGAGCCAAGCTGGATGCCCTGTTATCTACGGAGACGGCTGCATATGCCTATGGCGCGGCGGGAAGCACACTGGGTACCGGTCTGGGGGCGCTGGCGGGCTTTCTGTTTTTGATTTTCCTGACCCTGGTTTTCCGAAGAGTGATGAAAGAACAGATTGCCAGGGACCGTCATGAAAAGACGGAGTCAACCGGACAGATCCTGTATCTGATCCTTGCGACGATTCTTCCGGTCATCCTGAGTACGGCCGTCTACAATATCAGCGGTATTATAGATCAGGGTATCTTCAAGCACCTGCTGGACTACCGTCAGTATGACAGCATGCGAATTGACGAACTATGGGGGATTTTCAGCGGAGAATACAAGCTTCTGACCAATGTGCCCATTGCGGTTGCATCTGCCATGGCATCTTCCGTAATTCCGGAGATGACCCGTGCAAGAGTCAACCGGGATCGGAAACAGATGAGGAAAAAGACAGAGAATTCCATCCGCTTCGTGATGGTGATCTCAATCCCGTGCGCGGTGGGCATGTCCGTTCTCGCGGAACCGATTCTCACGCTTTTGTTCGGAGCGGAAGAGCATACGGCGCTGTCTGCCAGCCTTTTGCAGATGGGAAGCATATCGGTGGTGCTGTACGGCATGTCCACGCTGACGAACGGCATCCTTCAGGGAATGAACAAGATGCGGCTGCCGGTCATACATGCGGCCATAGCGTTGGCGGCGCATGTGGTGCTTCTGGTGGTGCTGCTTCAGGTATTCGATCTTCATATTTATGCGGTAGTATGGGCCAATATCTTTTTTGCATTCCTGATGTGCATATTAAATTCCCGCTCCATTGCCAGATACATGCGTTACCGGCAGGAGATTCGCCGAACTTTCGTGATTCCGCTTGTCGCGTCGGCTCTGATGGGAGCAGTCTGTTACGGATGTTATCGGGGACTGATGCTCGCGGCTAAAAATAATTCCATTGCTACGCTTGTTTCCTGCGCGGCGGGCGTGTTTGTTTATGGAATTGCCATGCTGCTGCTTAAAGGCCTGACGGAAGAGGAACTTCGGCGGTTCCCCAAAGGGTATCTTCTGGTGTCCGTAGCTAAAAAACTGCGTCTGATGTGACATATTTTAGCGTATAAACCTCTTTTTTCCAGTTCATACTAGTGAAAAAGGAGGTTTTATCATGTCCAGAAAAGTTTTGGGAATACTTTTGGGGGCGGTTGTTGTACTTGCCCTGTTCATTTTCGGGTACTGGTACCTGGGAAAAGATGCGGGGACGCCGCCGGAGGAACAGAGAGGGACTGAATTGGTGGAGTCTCTTCCCGCGGAGAACCAGCCGTCGCAGACGGCGGCTGGACAGGATGTCCGGAAAGAAGAACCACAGGCGGAAGAATATCAGTTTGTCCTGGTAAACAACAATAATTATGTGGCAGTCTACAAGCTGCCGGAAAACGAGATCTATGAGTACACGGATGTGATCCTGGATGTGCTTCCCGAGGAACTGCAGGAAGAAATCCGGGAGGGGAAATACCTGAAAGGAGAGGAAGAACTGTATAATTTTCTTGAAAATTATACAAGTTAGCCATTGCCTTTAAATGGCAGATGTTGTACAGTATAAAAGACTAAACTGCCACAACGGGCTGGGTATAAAGATGAATTTAAGAGAACACTTAAAAGATAAAAAAAGAGTCGTGATCAAAGTGGGGACGTCTTCACTGACGCACCCGGAGACAGGGATGATGGACCTGATCAAGCTGGAGAAGCTGGTCAGGGAACTGTCGGATCTGCATAACCAGGGAAAAGAAGTGATCCTGGTAAGTTCCGGCGCTATCGCCGTAGGACGCAAGACTATCGGAATGAAAGAACGCCCCCGGAAGCTGGAACTGAAACAGGCGTGCGCTTCCATCGGGCAGGCACGGCTGATGATGATCTATCAGAAGCTGTTTATGGAATACAATCAGATCGCGTCACAGATCCTGATGACTAAGAACACTTTTATCAACGGAGAGAACCGGATCAACGCCCGCAACACCTTTGAGACGCTGCTCTCTCTGGGAGCGATTCCCATCGTCAATGAAAACGACACGATCTCCACGTATGAGATCCGCTTTGGAGACAACGATACACTGTCTGCCATTGTAACCGCTCTGGTGGAGGCAGATCTTCTGATTCTGCTTTCAGATATCGATGGCTTATTTACGGATGATCCGAACAGGAATCCGAACGCGGAGTTTATAGAGTATGTGGATCATATAGACCGGGATCTGGAGAAAATGGCGAAGGGAGCCGCAAGCGATCTGGGAACCGGCGGAATGTCTACCAAGCTGCATGCGGCGCAGATCGCTACGGCGTCCGGCGCGGAGATGATCATCGCCAATGGACGGGATATGGGAGTCATTCACCGGATCATGGGCGGAGAACCGATTGGAACCCTGTTTAAAAGCAACCGGACGGAAGATTTTTATCTGATTGATTATTTGGAAGAGGATTGACGGAGATTATTGTATGACGGAAGAAAAGATTGCAAGGATCAATGAGCTGGCGCGCAAAGCAAAAGCGGAAGGGCTGACGGAGCCGGAGAAAAAGGAACAGCAGCTTCTGCGGCAGGAATATCTGGCAGATATCCGCAGGAACCTGAAAAGCCAGCTGGATCAGATCGATATGGTAGAAGCAGACGGAAGCATCGTGAATCTGGGGGAAAAATATGGGCATGCTGGGAAAAAAGGAAATTAGGGCGGAAGTCAAAAAAAGACGGAGAGAAGCGGATGAAGAGACGCTGCATGAAAAAAGTCTGCAGATTCTGGAACGCTTCAGGCAGTTGTCCGCCTATAAAGACGCTTCTCTGCTGCTGGCCTATGTGGACGCGAAAAGAGAGGTGGAAACCCGCCTCCTGATGCGCTGCGCCTGGGATGACGGAAAGAAAGTGGCCGTGCCCAGAGTAGACGGGGACGGAATCATGCATTTTTACTATCTTCGGAGTCTGAAAGATCTGGAGCCTGGAGCTTTCGGCATTATGGAGCCGCGAGCCGACTGCCGGATCTGTGAACCGGAAGAAGGGCTTCTTCTGATGCCGGGAGTGGCCTTTGACGAACAGGGCCATAGAGTGGGGTACGGAGGAGGATATTATGACCGATATCTGGAAAAGCATCCTCATCTGATACATATTGCGCTGGCGTTTGAATTTCAGATTTTTCCGGAAGTGCCGTCGGAAAAGCACGATATCTGTCCTGACCTGATCGTAACAGAAAACAGAATATTGGGAGGGAAAATCGGAAGATGAAGACACTGGAAGAAATCGGAAAATGTGCGAAGGCGGCCGAACCTGCGCTTCGTGTTCTGAACGCAGGCGAAAAAGACAAAGCGCTGCTGGGAGTGGCGGAAAAATTGCTGGCAGATGCATCATACATTCTGGAGGCAAATGAGAAAGATGTGGTACGGGCTAAGGAAAATGGCATGAAACCGGGACTGGTGGATCGTCTGATGCTGGATCGGAGCCGGATCGAAGGCATGGCGGAAGGGATCCGCCAGGTGGCGGCGCTGCCGGATCCGGTAGGAGAAGTACGCTCCATGAAGCAGCGGCCCAACGGCCTGCTGATCGGTCAGAAGAGAGTCCCGCTGGGTGTCATCGGTATTATCTATGAGGCCCGTCCCAACGTGACGGCGGATGCGTTCGCACTTTGTTTTAAGGCCGGTAATGTGGTGATCTTAAGAGGCGGCAGCGATGCATTTTACTCTAATCTGGCTATTGTGGAAACGATCCGCACGGCGCTTAAAGATCACGGCGTTCCGAAGGACGCTATTCAGCTGATCGAAGATACCAGCCGGAAGACAGCCCAGGAATTTATGAAGATGGACCGCTATGTGGATCTGCTTATCCCCAGAGGCGGAGCAGGTCTGATCCGCAGCGTACTGGAGAACAGCCGTATTCCGGTCATTGAGACAGGAACGGGAAACTGCCATATTTTCGTGGACGAGAGTGCGGATCTTCAGATGGCTGTCTCTATTATTTTTAACGCAAAGACTCAGCGGATCGGCGTGTGCAATGCCTGTGAGTCGCTGGTGGTACATGAAAGAGTACTGGATCGTCTGATGCCGCTGCTGAAGAAAAAACTGGATGAAAAACAGGTGGAGATCCGCGGCGATAGAAAAGCGGCTGCTGCAGCGGAGGGAATAGTTCCGGCCACGGAAGAAGACTGGGGAACAGAATATCTGGATTACATTCTGTCTGTAAAGACTGTGGATAGTATCGATGAGGCGATCGCCCATATCAATCGTTACAATACAGGGCACTCTGAAGCGATCATTACTTCTGATTATGCAAATGCGCAGAGATTTTTAAACGAGGTTGACGCTGCCGCAGTTTATGTGAATGCGTCTACGCGCTTTACTGACGGATATGAATTCGGCTTTGGCGCGGAAATCGGCATCAGCACGCAGAAACTGCATGCCAGAGGCCCTATGGGGTTGGAAGCATTGACTTCCTATAAATATATTATTTATGGAAATGGACAGATTCGATGAGAGTAATAGCAGGTACGGCCAGAAGTATGCCGTTAAAAACCGTGAAAGGGACGGATACCCGACCCACAACTGATAAGATAAAAGAGACTTTATTCAACGTGCTGCAGGCGGATGTACCCGGAAGCCGTTTTATGGATTTGTTCAGCGGAAGCGGAGCGATTGCGGTGGAAGCTTTAAGCAGAGGCGCGGAGCATGCCGTGTTGGTGGAACAGAATCCGGGAGCGGTAGAATGCATTCGGGAAAACCTGACATTCACGAGACTGATGGACCGGGCAGAGATTCATAAATGCGATGTGATGACGGCGCTTTACCGGCTGGAGGGGCAGAAACCTTTCGACATTATTTTTATGGATCCGCCCTATAATCAGGGACTGGAACATCAGGTGCTGTCATATCTCGCGGACAGTACGCTTGCGGACGAATACACCGTGCTGGTGGTGGAAGCATCGCTGGAAACGGATTTTTCCTGGCTGGACGGGCTGGGATATCATGCATATAAGACTAAAAAGTACAGAACAAACCAGCACCTTTTCCTGCAGAAAAATTCCTGACACTATAAAGGCAGACGGTTTGGAAAGGATAACAAATGATTCGAGCAATTTATCCCGGGAGCTTTGATCCGGTAACTCTCGGTCACCTGGATATTATCAACAGGGCGTCCCGGACTGTGGGAGAACTGATTGTCGGTGTGTTGAATAATGGCGGAAAAACTCCGTTGTTTTCCATTGAAGAACGTGTTAATATGTTAAAAGAAGTAACCGGAGATCTGCCCAATGTAAAAGTGATGTCTTTTTCCGGGCTTCTGGTGGACTTCGCAAAGCATACGCAGGCCACTGTGATCGTACGCGGACTGCGGGCCATATCGGATTTTGATTATGAACTGCAGATGGCGCAGACAAATCGGAAACTGAATCCTGATGTGGATACTATGTTTCTGGCTACAAGCCTGGAGTATGCTTATCTGAGTTCTACAACTGTAAAAGAGGTCGCCAGTTTTGGCGGCGATCTGCGGGAATTTGTTCCGGAATGTATTATCGGGGAGATCCGGCAGAAGATAAAAGAACAAGGATAATCTGAGTATAGAATGGAGAATGCAGTATGGGTAACAGTCGTATAGAGCAGATAATTGAGGAGATTGAAGATTATATTGATACCTGTAAAGGGCCGCTTCTGGGGTCTTCGGATAAGATTGTGGTGAACCGGGAACGGATGGAAGAGCTGCTCAGGGAGCTTCGCCTGAAGACGCCGGAGGAGATCAAACGATATCAGAAAGTGCTGGCAAATAAAGATGCGATTCTGGCGGATGCCCAGGCCAAGGCGGACGCGATCATCGCCCAGGCCAATATCCAAAATCAGGAGCTTGTCAATGAGCATGAGATTATGCAGCAGGCTTATGAACAGGCCAACCAGGTAATCGAAATGGCAACGAATCAGGCTCAGGAGATTCTGGATAACGCTACCAGGGACGCCAATGAGATCCGTCTGGGGGCGATCCAGTATACCGACGATATGCTTGCCAATCTGCAGACAATGGTACAGAATCTTGTGGATTCGTCCAACAGCCGATACGAAGCTATGATGAATAATTTCCAGGATTTTTATAACGTGATTACCAGTAACCGCGCAGAACTGGCGCCGCAGACAAATACAGATAAGTCAGAAGAAGAACCGCAGGAAGAGTGATCAGACGGCCCTTCATCCAGTCTCGTACGCTGAGCGGGCTTTCTGAAAGTACGCTTTGAGTCTGGGCACAGATACATAAGCCGCCGAAAGCGGCACATGCGCATGCAAAGACACTTTTCCAGACAGTGGAGAATCCTTTTGCGCTGCATATGCGGTCGATGCCGCTGCTTACTTCCAGCAGGGCGCTGAGAAATATCTGAGCCGGTTCCGGTATGCGAAGCAGGTTCAAAAATTGCGCGATAATCGTAAAAAGTATGATATATCCGCCCAATCGGGTTACAGTAGTAAAACTATCCATAATACAGGCGTCCAGCATCGGAAAATCCGGTCGATGCAGGACTGCCTGTTCCTTTTTTTCCTGATCAGAAGAAAAATGAAAAAAAGGCCGGCTCAGGATGCCGTACAGGACAGGCAGAGAGTAAAACAGCAGAAACAGTCCCCAGGGAGGTTCCGCACAGCCCAGCCCTGCAGCGCAAAGATAGTTCAGAAAAAATGCAGGGCTGACATTGTTGCAGAATCCCAGCAGATAACGTCCTTCTTCAGAAGAAATGTGGCCGCTTTTCACCAGATCCGCAGTGACTTTTGCCCCCATGGGAAATCCGCACAGAAAACCAGTCAGGACCACATAGCATCCGGATTCGGAGATGTGAAATATTTTTTTCAGGACATGGGCATAGGCCCGGTTCAGTATATGAAACAAGCCCGTATGTACCAGCAGTCCGGACAGAATCATGAAAGGAAGCAGAGAAGGCAGGACAGAGGTGTACCAGAGATCCAGACCGCGGGCGCATCCGGCGGCGATCAGCGTCGGATGGGTGAAAATCAGAAACAGTGCGGAACTGGCCAGGCAGAGGAAAAGTATCTTTTTCAAGAAGCCACCATATAATGAATTGATTCTTTACAGTTTATGGGGCAGGCCGTAAAATATGAATCCAATCCGGCAGATTGCATTTTATCTTACTGCTGTTCTTTTTTCTGCATGCCTGATCCAGGGAGAAATGGTCTGGATCAGCGAATACTCCGGAAAACGCATGCCTGCAGAACAGAACGACGCGGATCTGTTTCAGGAGTACCAGCAGGCAGTGGAAGCCGTATGGGAAGAACTGGAATGGTTTCCGATTCCTCTGTCCGACACGAATCCGCGGGCGGAAGTGACATTTGAAAATTCGTGGCTGGCAGAACGTAATTATGGAGGCATGCGGCAGCATGAAGGTACGGATCTGATGGCTGCCATAGACCAGGCGGGATACTATCCGGTTATCAGCATCACAGACGGAACGGTGGAGCAAATAGGATGGCTGGAAAAAGGAGGATGGCGCATCGGGATCCGTTCCGGAAACGGAAATTACTATTATTATGCCCATCTGCATTCCTACGCGTCTGAATGGAAAGCAGGGGACGCGGTTCAGGCGGGGGAACTTCTGGGTTACATGGGAGATTCCGGATACGGTCCGGAAGGGACTACAGGGGAATTTCCCGTGCATCTGCATCTGGGTATCTATCTTCCGTTGGGAGCGGACCAGGAGAAAGCGGTCAATCCTTACTGGATGCTGCGTTATCTGGAAAGCAGAAAGCTGACATATGCGTATTAGGCAGTTGACAAACCGATTTTCAATGATTATAATGAGCCTGTAATTAATTGAAAAAGCGTTGATGAGACAAGTAAGCTGCAGTAACTGTGCCAGAGAAGGGCGGGAAGCTGGAAATGCCCCCACAGAAAGTATGCTGAAGACCAGCTCGGAGCGGCCCTAATCCGGCCCGGTGACCCCGTTATCGTCAGAATGAAGCGGCTTGTCCGATGTTTTTCGGAGAGCAAAAAGGGTGGAACCGCGATATGAGAGATCGTCCCTTTCTGTCAGAGATGACAGAAAGGGTTTTTTGTTGCACAAAAAACAGAAACGGCTCTCGTAAGAGTGATGATTCTGAAAAAATAAAAGGAGTGTAGAGATCATGAAAGTAACGTTGAAAGACGGCTCCGTGAAGGAGTACGATAAGAGCATGTCTGTATATGATATTGCTCTTGACCTGAGTGAAGGACTGGCGCGGGCGGCGTGCGCGGGAGAAATCGACGGTGAGGTTGTAGACATCCGTACGGTGGTGGACAAGGACTGTCAGCTGAATATTCTGACGATGAAAGACGAAAAGGCCCTGCCGGTGCTGCGGCATACCGCCAGCCATGTGATGGCGCAGGCCGTGAAACGCCTTTACCCGGGAGTCAAGCTTGCGATTGGTCCCTCTATATCGGACGGCTTTTATTATGATATGGAATTTGAGACCCCTCTGACTTCAGATGATTTCGGCAAGATAGAAGCGGAGATGAAAAAGATCATTAAAGAAAACCTGGAGATTGTCCGGTTTACCAAACCGCGTGCGGAGGCAATCGCCTTTATGCAGGAAAAAGGAGAGCCGTATAAAGTGGAACTGATTCAGGATCTGCCGGAAGACTCGGAAATCAGTTTTTATCAGCAGGGAGAATTTGTAGATCTCTGCGCGGGCCCGCACCTGAAGAGCACCAAGGATGTGGGAAAAGCTTTCAAGATCATGAGTCTGGCCGGAGCATACTGGAGAGGCGACGAGCATAACAAGATGCTTACCCGTCTGTACGCAACTGCTTTTCCGAAAAAAGAAGAGCTGGAAGCTTATATTACCATGATGGAAGAAGCAAAAAAGAGAGATCACAGAAAGCTGGGAAAAGAGCTGGGGCTTTTCATGATGCATGAGGCCGGTCCCGGATTTCCGTTCTTCCTGCCCAAGGGAATGGTCCTGAAAAATACACTGCTGGATTACTGGAGAGAAATCCATAAAAAAGCCGGCTATGTGGAAGTGTCCACGCCGGTGATCCTGAACCGCAGTCTCTGGGAGACTTCCGGACACTGGGATCATTATAAAAACAATATGTATACGACGGTGATTGACGAAGAAGATTATGCCATCAAACCGATGAACTGTCCGGGCGGCGTGCTTGTGTATGCGTCCGAACCCCGTTCTTACCGGGATCTTCCTATCCGTATGGGAGAACTGGGGCTGGTACACCGTCATGAGAAGTCGGGACAGCTTCACGGCCTTATGCGTGTGCGCTGCTTTACGCAGGACGATGCCCATATCTTCATGACGCCGGATCAGATCAAGGATGAGATCAAGGGCGTAGTTGCGCTGATTAATGAGACCTATTCTCTGTTCGGATTCCAGTACCACGTGGAGCTGTCCACCCGTCCGGACGATTCTATGGGAAGCGATGAAGACTGGGAGATGGCAACGGACGCTCTGAGAAACGCACTGGATGAATTGGAACTTCCGTATGTGGTCAACGAAGGGGACGGCGCGTTTTACGGGCCGAAGATAGATTTCCATCTGGTAGACTGCATCGGACGTACCTGGCAGTGCGGTACGATCCAGCTGGATTTCCAGCTGCCGCAGCGTTTTGAACTGGAATATGTGGGCGCCGACGGAGAAAAACACCGTCCGATCATGATCCACAGGGTGGTTTTCGGATCCATCGAACGTTTTATCGGTATCCTGATCGAGCATTATGCAGGAGCCTTTCCGACCTGGCTGGCGCCGGTGCAGGTACGCGTGCTTCCGATTTCTGAAAAGTATATGGGATATGCGAAAGAAGTGGAGAAGAAACTGAATGATGCAGGCGTGCGCGTGGAACTGGACGAACGTTCCGAGAAGATCGGATATAAGATTCGTGAGGCGCAGACGGCCAGAATCCCGTATATGCTGGTGGTCGGTCAGAAAGAAGAAGAAGACGGCACAGTTGCAGTAAGGAGCCGCGCAGCCGGAGATGAAGGTGCAAAGGCGCTTGACGATTTCATTGCAGGCATTCTGAAAGAAATAGAGACAAAAGAAAATCGGCAGGCACAGCAGAAATAGATATCCGAAGTCCAGCAAAGCAACAGTCAGCCTTGTCAATCGGGAAAAAAAATGGTATGCTGTTAATAGTCAAGACGACACACCATACGACAGGAGGCATTGCAGTGATCGAGGCAACGAGCTGCGGCGGTGTGGTTATATTTCGAGGGAAGATTCTGCTCTTGTATAAGAATTATAAGAACAAATATGAGGGTTGGGTGTTGCCGAAAGGAACCGTAGAACCTGGCGAAGACTATCCTGAGACGGCAGTCCGGGAAGTCAGGGAAGAGACGGGAGTCAGTGCCAGGATCGTCAAATATATCGGCAAGAGCCAGTATTCATTCACCGTACCGGAAGATGTGGTGGAGAAAGATGTTCACTGGTTCCTGATGATATCAGACAGTTATTACAGTAAGCCACAGCGCGAGGAATACTTTGTAGATTCTGGGTATTATAAATACCATGAGGCGTATCATCTGTTGAAGTTTCCAAATGAGAAACAGATTCTGGAAAAAGCGTATAACGAGTATATCGAGATGAAGAAAAATAATCTTTGGGGAAATCACAGATGAGAAAAGAGGTTGTTGGAAACAGCAGCCTCTTTTTCAGAAAAGGGTGAAAAGATGAGATGGTATCGGGAACTGTATCTGGGACCCACGGCATCCCGGCATATCCGCAGGATCCGTAAAAAAGCCAGAGACGGTCGGGTTATGGCAGGCGTATATTATATCACCCCTTCTTCGGCCGGAGAGGGGCTTTTGGATGTATATCACAACGGGATGCTGAAACAGCCTCTGTTTTCTCATCTGCAGTGCACGGATATTGTGGGCGTGGCGTACGGAAAACTTGAGGCGACGGAACTTGTCCGGGTGATTATGGAAGATATCTATCGGAAAACCGGTGGACTTGATGTCCGAAATTATTTCAAAGATCAGGATTTTGGGGAATACTAATGGTGCATATCATACTGTTGATTTTGAAGACAGCGGGAATTGTATTCCTGTCTCTTCTCGGAATTGTACTTTTGCTTCTTGCCGCAATATTGTTTTTGCCCGTCACGTATAGGGTGTATGCGGAAAAAGAAGAAAAGATAAAAGTACACGCTGCCGGAGGATGGATGTTCCGTATGTTGTCGGTTCACTACCGATTGGACGAAAATGGTCGGGATTTTGTGGTCTGTTTTTTAGGAATCCCCATATATCGGCCGGGAAAAGAAAAACGATCATCTCGCTCTTCAAAAAAGAAGCGAAAAACATCTCTGCCGCATAAGCAGCTGACAGAATCAAAGCCGGAGTGCGGTGCCGGAGAAGAATCTTCCCGTGTACATGCGTCCGAGCAGAATGAAGAGCCGGCGGCAGCGGCAGATACTTTGGCTGATCTGAAAGAAGAAAAAGGCGCAGACCGGAAAAGAACAGACCGGAAGAGGGGATTTTTTGGCAGACTTGCCTATGCAATCCACAGGATCTGTGATAGAATTAAGACAATATGGAATGCATGCCGTAAAATTCCACGTACAGTTCGTTCTCTGCTGGATCGCAAGGACCAGTTGCTGGAATTTTGGGATCTGGAGGAGCATCGGCGGGCACGTGAGGCGATCTGGAAAGAGTTCCTTTATTTGAGAGATAAAATCCGGCCAAGAAAAATCCTCGGATATATTCATTTTGGATTCGATGATCCGGCTGTGACCGGGATCTGCATGGGAGCTGCCAGTGTCCTTTATTCATGGTATCCGGAAAAATTTGAACTGAGACCGGATTTTGACCGGCAGGTTCTCGAGGGAGAGATATTCTTTCGAGGAAAACTCCGGCTTTATGTTTTGGTAATGATTGGTCTGCGAATCTGGTTTAATCGGGATATCCGCCTGATGTATGAACACTGGAAAGAATTATAGGAGGTTCTTATGAGCGAAAAGAGCATGAACAACAATTTTGAGTCTACAGTGTCTTCTCTGTTCAAGGGGATGGATCATTTTATCTCCAGCAAGACAGTAGTGGGAGACGCCATTACTGTAGGGAATACTATCATACTTCCGCTGGTGGATGTCACATTCGGCGTCGGTGCGGGAGCCGCGTCCAACGATAAGAAAAATAACGGAGGAGGAGGTCTGGGCGGAAAGATTTCCCCCAGCGCTGTGCTGGTAATCAAAGATGGAAATATCCGTCTGGTCAATGTCAAAAATCAGGATGCAGTAACTAAAGTACTGGATATGATTCCGGATTTTGTAGACAAGTTTACTTCGGGGAAGAAATCAGATCCGGAAGTAGAAAAGGCGGTAGACGATATATTGCACGGAGAAGATTAATGATCTGCTAAGAAATATGAAAATGCATAAAAATAGTTGCAGTCTTCTGCTGCAGATGGTATTGTTTTGTTAACTACTGTATACAAAGGAGATTGTGTTATGTGGAAACAACGGAATGTTGCGCTGGGGATTATTTTCAGTCTTATTACCTGCGGTATTTACGGACTGTACTGGCTGGTATGTCTGACGGAGGACACCAATGCGGCAGCAGGAGAAAACGGAACGTCTGGTGTGATGGCTCTGATTTTTACTATTATTACCTGCGGCATTTATGGACTGTATTGGGCATACAGATGCGGGGAAAAACTGGATAAGGCGAAAACCATGAGAGGAATACCTGCTTCCAATGGGGGAGTTCTTTATCTGATCCTGTATATTTTCGGCGGTGTAATCGCGTACGCGCTGATTCAGCATGAGCTGAATAAATTGGCAGAAGCATGATGAATTACAAAAGAGGACTGAAAGTTCTGGCGGTGCTTGTACTTCTTGCCGGATATTATCTGTTCCTGAGATACACCGGAACAGGCATTCCCTGCCTGTTCCGGTATTTTTTTCATATGGAATGTCCCGGATGCGGAATCAGCCGGATGATTCTGGCCATATCCACGGGGGAATTCAGAGAGGCTTTTCTGTCCCATCCGGTTCTTTTCTGCTGGAGTCCGTTCCTGCTATGGCTTATTGCGAAAAATACAGCGGCGTATCTGTATGGAAAGCCGGTTTTTTTGCGTAAATGGGAGAAAGCAGGAACCATTTTGCTCCTGATATCTTTATTGCTATTTTTTGTGTGGAGAAATCTCCCTCCGGCGTTTTCAGAGACGATCCGGATAAAGTTTGTTGACATTTCAGCAAAAATATAAAAATTTTGCTTGCAAATCGGAAGAACTTCTGATAGAATAACAGAAGTTGTGAGTCTGCAAGGCTCAAATAAGCCTAAGGAGGTGCAATGATGGCTAAGTGTGCAGTTTGTGACAAGAGTGTTCACTTTGGAAACAATGTGAGTCATTCCCATAGAAGATCCAACAAAATGTGGAGATCCAACGTGAAGTCCGTGAAAGTGAAAGTGAACGGCGGAGCAAAGAAAATGTATGTATGCACTTCTTGCTTAAAATCCGGTAAAGTAGAGAGAGCTTAACCGGCTGTAATATGATCGAAGATGCAGGGTGGAGCTGCCGCGTGTGCGGTGGCTCCGCTTTTTATACCCTGCCGTACTGGTGTTCAGCAGCTGAAATAACAGAGATATCCGCAGATCAAAAAGACGGCGGAGAGCAGAATCCGAATGAAGAAATTATCTTCCGGAAGAAATAGTGTAAGAAAGATGCCGAGTCCTATCCAAAACAGGACAAATCCAACTGTTTTTTTCATGATTGCTTCACCGCCCTGTCTTTTATTCTAAATATATGCAGGAAAAATGAAAAAAGCAAAATTTTATTTCTTTTTTACAGTGATTAGGGTATAATAAATATTGATTATGCAGATTAACTGGGAGGTATTCATATGCAGGGACAGATTAATACAGACCTTGGAAGTATTTTGATTGACGCCGATGTGGTTGCCACATATGCAGGCTCTGTAGCGCTTGGCTGCACTGGCATTGTGGGTATGGCATCGCTGGACATGCGTGACGGGATCATGAAGCTGTTGAAAAAAGACAGTATAAAGAGGGGTATCGAAGTCGCGATTGAAGACAATGAGATTTATCTGGCATTCCATGTCATAGTGGCTTATGGGGTGAATATTCCGGTAGTTTCTGAGAACCTGATTGATTCGGTGAAATATCAGGTGGAAGAATTTACCGGCATGAAGATCGGTAAGATCGACATCTTCGTGGAAGGTGTAAGAGTGATAGATTAGTGAGGGAGGATCTTAATTGTGATTAAGACGATCGATGCCCGGATGGTCGCGAAGATGTTTCTGGGCGGTGCAAAAAATCTGGAATCAAAAAAAGAATGGATTAACGAACTGAACGTATTTCCAGTGCCGGACGGAGACACGGGAACAAACATGACACTGACGATCACCGCCGCTGCGGCTGAAGTAAACGCTCTGTCGGATCTGAATATGGAGAACCTTTCCAAGTGTATCTCTTCCGGATCCCTGCGCGGCGCGAGAGGCAACTCCGGTGTGATTCTTTCTCAGCTGCTCCGCGGCTTTACCAAAGGAATCAAGGAACATGAAGAGCTGGATGTGATCGATCTGGCGGGCGCCATGCAGAAAGCAGTCGAGACGGCGTACAAAGCGGTGATGAAGCCAAAGGAAGGAACAATCCTGACTGTGGCAAAAGGAGCTGCGAATAAGGCGGCAGAACTGGCGCAGACAGAGGAAGATATTGAAGAATTCTGTATACAGATTCTGGCAGAAGCAGAGGCTGTCCTGGAAAAGACTCCGGACATGCTTCCGGTTCTGAAAGAAGCAGGCGTCGTTGACTCCGGCGGACAGGGGCTGGTGGAAGTGCTGCGGGGCGCATTGGATGCGCTTCAGGGCAAAGAGATTGATTATGCGTTCGAAGCGCCCAGGAAAGAAAATATAGTAAAGATCAGCCCGCAGACAGAGACGGATATTAAATTCGGATATTGTACAGAGTTTATCATCATGCTTGAAAAACCTTTCGATGAAAGGACAGAGATGGATTTTAAAGGTTTCCTGGAATCCATCGGCGATTCGATCGTAGTCGTGTCAGACGATGATATCGTCAAGGTACACGTACATACGAACGATCCCGGACTGGCTATCCAGCGGGCGCTTCAGTATGGCGGACTGTCGCGTATGAAAATTGATAATATGCGTTTGGAGCACGAAGAAAAGCTGATCAAGGATGCCTCTAAAATCGCTGCAGAAGAAGCAAAGAAAGAAAAGAATTTATCCGCGCCAAAAGAAGGGCCTCATAAAGAGATGGGGTTCATCGCTGTATCAGCAGGCGAGGGACTGAGTGAAATATTCCAGAGTCTTGGTGTGGATTACCTGATCGAAGGCGGACAGACCATGAATCCCAGTACGGAAGACATGCTGCAAGCGATCAGCCAGGTGAATGCGGATAATATTTTTATTTTGCCGAATAACAAGAATATTATCCTGGCGGCCAATCAGGCAGGTTACCTGACCAAGGACAAAAAGATTTATGTGATTCCGACCAAAACGGTTCCTCAGGGCATTACGGCCATGATCAATTATATTCCGGAAGAAACCCCGGAACAGAACGAGGCCCGCATGCAGAGCGAGATCATGAACGTGAAGACCGGCCAGGTAACTTATGCTGTTCGGGATACCAGAATCGATGATAAAGAGATCCATGAAGGAGACATCATGGGTATCGGAGACAAAGGAATTCTTTCTGTTGGCAAAGATATTGCGGATACAACTCTGGATATGCTGGACCAAATGGTAGATGACGATACAGAGATTGTCAGCGTCTATTATGGAGCGGAAGTGGAAAAGTTCCAGGCGGAGGAACTGGGCCGCAGAGCAGGAGAGAGATATCCGAATGCGGAGGTAGAAGTGTATGACGGCGGTCAGCCGGTCTACTATTATGTAATATCGGCGGAATAATGATAAAGGTGCGGGGATCTCACACATAAGGAGTGTTCCCGCGCTTTTTTAATGGAGGAATATATGGAACTTCAGGATCCCATTACCGGCCTGAAAGGTATAGGAGAAAAAAAAGCTGTACCGTTTGCGAAAGCAGGGATTTATACAATATCGGATTTGCTGCAGTATTACCCCAGATCTTATGATACTTTTGAGGAACCTGTCCCCGGATGCATGCTGGAAGAAGGAACCCGCTGCTCGGTTTATGCCTGTGTACTGTCGGTATCAGGTATCCGACGCTTTCAGAGATATCAGATTTTTACCGCGCAGCTGCAGACAGAAGATGGAGAGACAATTCAGGCGGTTTGGTTTAACATGCCTTTTCTGCGAAAGTGTTTTCCGGCCGGCAGCCGCTATGTTTTCCGCGGAACCATCAGCAGGAAAAAAGACCAGTGGAGAATGGAACAGCCAGAGCACTTTGCGCTGGATGCATATGAAAAAATGCGTAATGTTATGCAGCCCAGGTATCCTCTGGTATCCGGTCTGACGGGACATATGGTTTCCAAAGCGGTAAAGCAGGTACTGGATGGAGGAATGGTCTATGTTCCGGAGTACCTTCCGGAGTCTGTCCGGGAAAAATACGGCCTGGAAAAAGAATGGGACGCATTAAAAGGCGTCCATTTCCCGATTGAAGAAAGGCAGATGATCCGATGCAGAAACCGTCTGGTATTTGATGAATTTCTGTTGTTTATTCTGGCTCTGCGCAGGCTGAAAGAGAGCGGCGGTTTGCAGGTGTCGGAGGTACAGATGGTAGAGACGGCTTATACAGCCCGCCTGACAGAATCGCTCCCTTATGAACTGACCGGGGCACAAAAACGGGTCTGGGGAGAAATACTGGGGGATATGACTTCCTCTAAGGTAATGAACCGTCTGGTTCAGGGAGACGTGGGATCCGGTAAGACTATTCTGGCTGTATTGGCGCTGATCACGGCCGGGTGCAACGGATACCAGGGGGCGATCATGGCGCCGACAGAAGTCTTGGCAAAACAACACTATCAGTCCATTACTCAACTGTTCCGAACGCATGATATTCCGCTGAGACCTATCCTTCTGACCGGTTCTATGTCCGTGAAAGAGAAAAGGGCGGCCTATGAAGAAATTCAAAGCGGTACCGCGCAGATCATTGTGGGAACGCATGCTCTGATCCAGGAAAAGGTGGTCTACCACAGGTTGGGACTGGTAGTGACGGACGAACAGCACCGTTTCGGGGTGCGTCAGAGGGAATCCCTGGCTGAAAAAGGGTGTTTTCCTCATGTACTTGTTATGAGCGCAACTCCGATCCCCAGAACTCTCGCTATTATTGTTTATGGAGATCTGGACATTTCTGTAGTGGATGAGATGCCGGCTGACCGCCTTCCCATAAGGAATTGCGTGGTGGATGAATCTTACCGTCCTAACGCCTATCGTTTTATAGAAAAGGAAGCGTCTCAGGGGCACCAGATCTATATTATCTGTCCCATGGTGGAGGAGAATGACGAGCTGGAATTGGAGAATGTCACAGATTATGCCAGAAAACTGGAAAAAGTCTTTCCGCAGTTTCAGGTTGCCTGCCTTCATGGAAGGATGAAGCCGAAAGAAAAAAATGAGATCATGGAGCGTTTCGCGGAAGGGGAGATCCAGATTCTGATCTCGACAACTGTGATTGAAGTGGGGATCAACGTGCCCAATGCCACCGTTATGATGGTGGAAAATTCAGAACGTTTCGGGCTTGCGCAGCTTCATCAGCTCCGCGGACGTGTGGGCAGGGGAAAAGCCCAGTCTTACTGCATTTTCATGACCAGCAGCAAAAGCAGGGAAACCAGGAAAAGACTGGAAGTATTGAATCGTTCCAATGACGGTTTTTATATAGCCAGCGAGGATCTGAAAATGCGGGGGCCGGGAGACCTGTTCGGAATCCGGCAGAGCGGGATCCTGGAATTCAGAATCGGAGATGTGTTTCAGGATGCGAAGGTGCTTCAGATGGCGGGCCGGGCGGCGGACGAGTTCCTTGAAAGGGATCCGGATCTGTCTCTGAAAGAGCATCGCATGCTTTTCGAAAGGCTGGAGCGCTATCTGGAAAAGAGCGGAGAACAGCTGAATCTGTGAGCTGATATAAAGACGGCGGACTGCCGCATATTTTGCAGCAGTCCGCCGTTATTTACTGGGGGTTTATAAACAGAGATTATTTCCCTGCCATCTGACGTTCCTGGGCTTCGATCATTTTTTTGACCATATATCCGCCTACGGAACCATTTTGTTTTGAAGTCAGGTCGCCGTTGTAACCGTCGGTCAGCGGGACACCGATCTCGCTTGCCACTTCGTACTTGAAACGTTCGAGGGCATTCATAGCCTCCGGTACTGCAGCTTTGTTAGTAGATTTAGACATAATAAACTCCTCCTTACTGCAGAGCTTGAAAATAATCCGCTCTGCAATTTGTTGTTGTTTGTTACATCCCTAGTATGTGCACGAACAAAAACAATACACTGTCAATAGTTTCATTTTTTGTCGGACTGTGCCAGAAAAATATATTTTGACCACAGCCTGAAAGTATTGTATGATGATTAAATGTACGGAATACGGATGAGGAGGAAAGAAGATGGAACTTTACATGGTCCGGCACGGACAGACGGATTTTAACAAAAATAAAAGACTGCAGGGCGTGATCGACATTCCGCTCAACGAATATGGAATTGAACTGGCGGAAAAGACGGCGGAAGGTCTGAAAGACGTACCGTTTGATGTGATTTATTCCAGCCCGCTTTCCAGAGCGTTTCAGACGGCGGAAATTATCCGCGGAGACCGTCCTGTCGAAATTATTCCCACAGACAGCCTTCTGGAGCTTAGTTTTGGAGAATATGAGGGACTGATCTGCAAAGGAGAGCACTACAATCTGCCCGATCCGGATTTTATGAAATTTTTTGACAATATGGAAGAATATCATGTTCCGCCCAAAGGCGAAACCATAGAGCATCTGGTAAAACGGACATCTTCTTTTGTTCTCGGTCTTATGAATGATCCGGCAAATGCGGACAAGACGATTCTTCTGTCTTCCCATGGAGCGGCGATCCGCGGACTTCTGACCGGGATCTGGCCGTATGCCAACGGAGGAACGTGGAGCGGCATGGTACATAAAAACTGCGGAGTAACCTGCCTGCACGTGGAGAACGGCAGATTTGACCTGGTATTTGAGAACCGGATTTACTATTGATAAAGTATGAAAGGGTCAAGAAACGTGAATACTACAAATATAGATACGCAAATGCAACAAGAGATCCAGATGATGGATTTGTCGGCGCCCGCGCCGATGCAGGAGCCGCAGAGGCAGTATTATTTCCTGAAAAGGGCCAGAGAGCTGACCGCCGGCAAAGAACGGGAACTGGGCCGTCCGCTGACCTGCTGCGTTACCACTTTCGGATGCCAGATGAACGCCAGGGATTCGGAAAAACTGCTGGGGATCCTGAAAGAAGCAGGATACCAAGAGACGCAGGACGAGAATGCGGACTTTGTCATTTATAATACCTGTACCGTCCGGGAAAATGCCAACCTGAGGGTCTATGGCAGACTGGGCGTGCTTCATGGATACAAAAAGAAAAATCCTCATATGAAGATCGCTCTCTGCGGCTGCATGATGCAGGAGCCGGATGTGGTGGAGAAGCTGAAGAAAAGTTATCCGTTTGTAGATCTGATCTTCGGCACCCATAATATTTTTAAATTTGCCGAACTGCTGGTAACTATGCTGGAATCGGACCGGATGATCATTGATATCTGGAAAGATACCGACCAGATCGTGGAAGACCTGCCGGTGGAACGGAAATACCCGTTTAAGTCCGGTGTAAATATCATGTTCGGCTGCAATAATTTCTGCAGTTATTGTATCGTTCCTTATGTACGGGGGCGGGAGCGCAGCCGGGAGCCGGAAGAGATCCTGAAAGAGATCCGTAAGCTGGTGGATGACGGAGTCAAAGAAGTCATGCTGCTGGGACAGAACGTGAATTCTTACGGGAAGAATCTGGCGCGTCCGGTCACTTTCGCGGAGCTCCTGCGTGAGGTGGTAAAGATCGATGGTCTGGAAAGAGTAAGGTTTATGACCTCTCATCCGAAGGATCTGTCGGACGAGCTGATCCAGGTTATGGCAGAGTCGGAAAAGATCTGCCGTCATCTGCATCTGCCTCTGCAGTCGGGCAGTTCCCGTATCCTGAAGATCATGAACCGGAAATACACCAAGGCGCAGTATCTGGATCTGGCAGACCGGATCCGGAAAGCGGTCCCCGATATCGCCCTTACGACGGATATCATCGTGGGCTTTCCGGGAGAGACAGAGGAAGATTTCCGGGAAACTCTGGATGTGGTGCGCAGGGTGCGCTATGACAGCGCGTTTACGTTCATCTACAGCAAGCGGACCGGGACTCCGGCTGCAGTCATGGAAGACCAGATTCCGGAAGACGTGGTGAAGGATCGGTTTGACCGGCTGCTGAAAGAAGTCCAGACGATCTCAAAAGAGATGGCGGAGCGTTTTAACGGTTCCTGCCAGAAGGTACTGGTGGAAGAGAAGAACAGCCAGATGGAAGGGTATGTGACGGGCCGCCTGAGCAATAATCATGTGGTGCATTTCCGCGGGCCCGAAAGCCTGATCGGACAGATCGTGGAAGTACGGCTGGACGAGTGCAGAGGCTTCTACTATATGGGAAGCCTCACAGGCTGATCCTGCGCGGAAGGGCCGGATACGGAGGTCAGGGCAGTATGAACATAGCATGGAAAAAATCAGCAGGGAGATTTGCGCTGCTTACGGCGGCGCCTCTGATATACGGGGCAGGGATCAGTCTGTTTCTGGATCCGAATCATCTGGCTCCCGGCGGCATGACAGGGATCTCTGTGATCTTAAGTTATCTGACCGGAGCCGGAACAGGAACGATTCTTTTTCTGCTTAACCTTCCGATACTGATCCTGGGAGCTTGGAAATTCGGTCTGCGTTTCATCATGAAAACCGGCTATGTAGTGATGCTGACCTCTTTTGTCACCGATATACTGGCGGACCGGGGCGCGGTTACCGAAGATCCTCTGCTGGCGGGACTGGCGGGGGGCGTATTGATCGCCTGCGGTATCGGCATAGCTTTTCGGGCGGGAGCCACTACCGGCGGTATGGATATTATTATTAAAATTCTGCGCAGACGCTATCGTCATCTGAAGACAGGCTTCTTATTTCTGTGTTCGGATCTGGTTATCGCGTCTTTATCAGGATTTATTTTCCGGGATTTGAATGTGGCGCTGTATGCCCTGATTACAGTTATCATCTCCGGACGTACATTAAATTTTGTGCTTTATGGAGGAGACGAAGCACGGATGTTCTACATTATAACGGAAAGACCCCGGGAAATCGGGGAGCGTCTCCTGAAAAATCTGGAAGCGGGCGTCACTTATCTGCAGGGGAAAGGCGGATTTACAGGGAAGGATAAAGAGATCGTTTTCTGCGCCGTACATGGCCCCCAGGGTCCGCAGGTGGAAGAAATCGTGAAAGAAGAGGATCCTTCCGCCTTTATGATCGTCACCAGCGCCAGCGAGATCTACGGAGAAGGATATAAAGATCTGTTCGCCGACGTGCTCTGAATGGAATCCTGCATTCTGTAGGATGGATTCCCTTGAGTTTCCGCAAACTGTAGTTTTAAAATGAATGTAGTCTCCCAAAGCACCAA
>ERZ1643249.962-NODE-962-length-30279-cov-5.095255_pt1 | contig 30279 bp, 47 predicted proteins | sample MGYA00579263_ERZ1643249 | MGnify/ENA primary metagenome ERZ1643249 (study PRJEB29033, sample SAMEA4952264) | chicken gut metagenome | biome: Broiler Chicken; feature: Gastrointestinal Tract; material: Caecum | place: Ireland | collected 2018 | study: Broiler...
TCAAAGCAATACGCGAGTTTAAGAAGCGGCATTCCGATGCGGAAGTGCGAGTGGTTTACGTTGCCGAAGCCAGCGGTAGTTTTAAGAAAATGCAGAGCGCGACGTTTTGCATTGAATATGTAACGGAGCCGGGCTGTGATGTTACAACATATGTAAGTGTTAAAAAGGAGGCAAGACAATGAAACTTATGGATCTAATTTGCGAAATGCTGAACGAAGGCAAAGGCGTAGACGAGCCGAAATGGGAAGCAGTTGGGTGTGACCCTGTCCGGGTTTGCAGCAACGGGGCATACAAGGACGTCAAGACTGGCAGATTTGTGAGCAATAACGGCAGGAAGTACGAAAAGGAGGCAAAGCAATGAACCAAGAAGAAAAGCAGTTACTCAAGAACATAGCACTCTCGCAAACGCCGACGTGCGAACTGTGCGCCGAACTGGCAAGACGGGAAGCGGTGCAAGAGTTCGCGGTCGAACCGTACAAGCCGTTCGAGCTGACGATCGACGGCAAAGAGGTGACAGCCGAAATAAACGGAGGACCCGCTCGCATTTTTATCGTGTGGGATTAAAAAAGGAAAGCATAAAGCTTTCCCTAACAAATGCGGCGATACGAATACCGATTTCTAATAACGTGGTAAAAGTATCGTCCGTGAGATGGAGCGGACATAAGCTCCGAAACTACGACGGGCGGGACGTTGAAGTATTGATAAATGCCACCCGAATGGAACTCAATCTCCAAAACACCGTCCTCGTAGCCAACGGAGCGTAAGTCGCTCGATGACACAAACTGTCGGATCATGTTGTTATACCTCCTATATTTATTTTAGCACTCTCAATGCGAGATTGCTAATAAGGCAAGTATAGCACAGTAAAAACAAGGTGTCAAGAGGTGTTGTAATGAAAAACAAGACGTTTACGGAGTTGCGGAAGCGGAAGTTTTCTACGAGGGCGGAGTTTGCCAGGGCGATAGGCGTACACGAGAGCACAGCGCTCAGATACGAGCGAGGGGTATACAATCCTCCGCTCACGGAATTGCCAAAGTTGGCAAAAAGCCTTGACTGTTCGATAGAAGATGTCGTGATAGGGCTACTCGCAGAACGACGACAATAAAGCCTAACACAGAGGACTATCTGTTCTCTTTCAACTCACCCTCTTATAGACCCTCCGTCCCGCAAGGGGCGGAGTGGTGAGGGGAAAACAAGCCAAGAAACCGACAAGCGCAAAGAGCGTTGTGTCGTAAACCGACGCGGCGGCAATACCGCGACACCCCGAGGCGACGGGGATAACAAATATCGCCAACAACTTAATAGGGGCGCGGTATCTCATAATTCCTTCTTTATCTCCTTTACCGCGCCCCGCCAAGGAGGCAAAAATGGAGTTTAAAACACTAAGACAAAAGATAGGTACGCAGGAAGAGGCGGCTAAGCTGTTTAATGTCAACAAGTATTGCATTGCAAAATGGGAGGCAGGAGAAAATATGCCGAAAACGAAAGACTTGCCGCGTATTGCGAAAGCGTGCGGCGTAAGCGTAGACGAGTTGATCAAGAGCTTTCCGATGATGAAAAGGGGCAAAAGGATATGAGCAGAGTACAAGAGATACGTACGAGCAAAGGCGTGATCGCGGCAGAAGTGGCACACGCGATAGGGCTTACCGCCCCGCAGTACAGCAATGTCGAAACGGACAAGCTGTTGCCGTATCCGAACACAGCGAAGAAGCTGTGCAGGGCGCTCGGCGTGGAGATGAACGAACTGTACGACAGGAGCGACGTGAACTTTGTGTTCGGGCACGACTACCGCCGGGGCGACAAGACGATAGTCAACCTTGCGGCGAGAGTCCCGAGAGAGATACGGGACGACTACATCAACGAAACTATCCTCGCGGCGCTGGGCTATGGAAGTTACAAAGACTGGTTAATGGACATGGCTCGGCAGACGAGGAAGAGATACGAACAAAAAATAGGAGGATAGCAACATGAAGCAGACAGACGTATTTGATTACGTAGTCGAATGCAAAGCGCGTGTAGACGAAGACCTCCGCGCTACGTGTTCAAGGAGCGTTACGACGTACATAACGATAACGCTCAAACAGACGGACGACAGCGATATCTACGGCGAGTTAGCGAGAAGAGAGGCGAGAGCCCGTTTTCGCTCCGAACTGGAAAGGCAGAGGTTGGTCCGTTACAACGACACGGTGAGGGTGTCAGCGATAAGACCTCACAGGGAGGAAGTATGTGCGAGATGATAACGTACTGGGAAGAGCAGAGAGCGTCGAGGCGTTATGCGTACGAAGCGATAGCGAGAGCCGTCGCGGACGAACTGGATGGGGCAAAGCCCGCGGACGCGGTTAAAATGGCACAGGCGGTCATAGACGCGGCGAAAGCGTTGATGACGGCGGAAAAGAAAGTCGTAAAGGAGGCGTAATACATGGATAAAAAGGAATATTTGATCGTCGGTAAAGTCGAAATCGGCACGGACGAATACCGCGATTTGATTGAGACCGTCGCAGAACTGAAATCAGAAAAAGACAGGCAGTTTTCACAGTATTGGAACGAGCGTACCCGCGCAAACAATCTTGAAAACGACCTCAAAGCCGCAAAAGAGAAGCTCGCGGATTTGCAAGTATTCTTCGATTCAAGCGAGGAGATCAAAGCGAAATATCGCCTGTATTTAGCCGAAAAGCAAATGAGCAAGGAGGATCAGCAATGAAGAGCTTGTTTGATATAGACAGTCGCATATCGGCGTTGCTGTCGATACCCGAAGACGAGGTCGTCGATATGGAGACCGGCGAGGTCTTGAGAGATATATGGAGCGAACTGGACGCGTTGGAGATCGAGCGCAAAGAGAAGATAGCCAACATCGCACTGTTCATCAAGGAAACGAAGAAAGAGGCGGAGGCGCTGAGAGAATACGCAAAGCAGATATCTGAGCGCGCGAAAGCAAAGGAAAACCGCGTTGAGCGTTTGATCAACTGGGCGGCGACAAGCATGATGGCGTACGGCGAACGTACGATCGAGGACAAGCGCGTGCGCGTCACGGCGACAACGAGTAAATCGGTCAAGGTAGACGACGCGAGCGTTCTTCCCGACGAGTATAAGCGCGTCAAGACGACGGTCGAGGCGGACAAGGCAAAACTGACGAAAGCGCTCAAAAACGGCGAGACGTTCGAGGGCGTTTGTCTCATCGAAAAGCCGTCGTTGAGGATAAAGTGAGGTGTGGATATGGATATAAAAGAGTTCAAAAAGCTGAAAGTCGGCGACAAAGTCAAGATCGTCGATGAGAAAACAGGCAAAGCATGGAGCCCCAGTGGCAAAATGAACAGGTGGCTTGGCAAGATAATGACGATACGCGACACAGCGGGATCCGGAACTGTCAGAATGCGAGAGGATGTCGGCGAGTACGGTGGTGGTTGGTATTGGTATCCGCACATGATCGACTGCAAGGTCGACGAACCCGCAACGATAGAAATGCACATCATACGCGGCAACAAAACGATCGTTCGTCTGTCCAACGGCAAAGTCGGTATTGCGAGGTGTAACCCGCAAGACAGTTTCGACGTATACGAGGGACTGCGTATTGCGACGGCGAGAGCGTACGGCAAGGAGCCGTTTGCAAAGACCATAAACAAGGTGAAAAGACCCGCAGAAGATGGAGAATATGTAGAGATCGTGAACCCCGACGAGGTTTCGACAGCTTCGGGGTTGAAAAAGGGGCAGATACGCAGAGTTTGTATTTTTGGCTTAACCGGCTCAAGTTTCGTCAACAAACACCCAGACCATCCCAATGAAAAAGTGTTGGTTTCACCAAGCGAATACGTTGTGCTCGAAAACTATGACGGTACGGAGGTGTGATCATGGACGAAGCAATGAACACTACCCCCACCGTGCCCGCAATTTACGGCGCCATACTCGGCGTCATGACGGATATCGGGGCGATAGGCAAGAACAGTAAAAACGAACAGCAGGGTTTTATGTACCGCGGCATAGAGGCGGTCATGAACGCACTGCAACCCGTAATGATCAAGAACGACATGTTTGCGGTGCCTGAATTGCTCGAACAAAAACGAGAAGAACGAGTTACCGCCAAGGGCGCCAGTCTTATCCACTCGATCCTTAAAGTACGATACGACTTCATCGCGGTCAAAGACGGATCCAGGGTCAGCGCAACGGTAGCCGGCGAGGGTATGGACACCGCGGACAAGGCGACGAACAAGGCTATGTCTGCCGCGTTCAAATACGCGTGTTTCCAGGTGTTCTGTATCCCCACGGAAGAGATGAAAGACCCCGACGCAGACACTCCCGACCCGAGCGTAAAGAAAGAAGAGAAGCACGAGTTTATCGCGCTTTTGGACGCGGAGAAAGAAGCCGAGGAGTTGGGCATGGACCTGGACAAGGTAGCGGCGGCATACGGCGTAGAGCGGAAGAACCTCACGTCGGCTATACTCGCCAACGCGATAGCCAGGAAGAGAGCGCAGCTCGCGGCTCGAGAGGCAAAGAGTGAAGCAACTGCTTGACGGCAAGATCGCGTCATACAACGAGAGGACGGGCGAGGTCACGATCAAGCTGACGGTAGACCAAGCCCTGTTCCTCCGCGAGAACCCGCATACGGCGCTCGTGAGGCTGTATGACAGTCGCAAGATCACGGACGAGCAACGCAAAATGGCATACGCGCTCATAGGCGAGATCGCAGACTGGGTCGGTGAAGAGCCGGAGGTCGTAAAGAAACAGATGAAGCTGACGTTCAAGGTGCGCAAGTATCGCGAGATGTTGGACGAGCTGTCGCTGTCAGACTGCGAACAAAGCACGGCGAGCGAGTTTATCCGGTTCCTGGTCGAGATCGTGTTAGAATACGGCGTTCCTACGCACCGTCCGCTGACGGAGCTGTGCGAGGATATAGAGCACGCGATATACGCCTGTCTGTTGCAGAAAAAGTGCATTGTGTGCGGTCGCAAAGCCGAGTTGCACCACGTTGACCAGATCGGAATGGGAAACAGCAGGAAAGAGGTCGAGCATATAGGCAGAGAGAGCTTGCCGCTGTGCCCCATACACCATGACGAGTATCACCTTATAGGCGCAACTGCATTTGCAGAGAAGTACCACGTGGTCTATACGGTGAAGATAGACAAGAAGATAGCAAAAGTGTATCGTCTGCCGAGGCAGGGCAAAGGGAAATGATTGTCGGCAGACTGGTGATAACGCTGTTCGTCGTGATAGTGCTGTTCGGCATTTTTTCGGCGATAGTAGAGGACAAGTAGGAGATAAACATGAACAAAGTGATAATCATAGGCAACGTAACAAAGAACGTAGACAGACAGGTAACAGCGCAGGGTACTGTATATGCGAGGTTTACGGTCGCGGTCAACCGCCGCGGCAAAGACGAGGGAGCGGACTTTTTCAACGTGGTTGCGTGGGAGAAACTGGCGGACACATGCGCGGCGTTTCTCGCAAAGGGGCGCAAGGTCTGCGTAGAGGGCAGTCTGCGTTTCGGAGAGTATACCGATAGGGACGGCGTAAAACGCCACACGGTCGACATTACGGCGCAGTCAGTGGAATTCCTTAGCCCTGCCGAAAAACGCGAGGAAAGCACCTTGACGCCCGTTGAAACCGACGAGAGCGATTTGCCGTTCTAAGCGGAGGGCGAAATGAGCGAGTTCAGAGCATACTATGCGGTCATACCGGCGAACGTGCGTTACGACAAGACGATACCTGCGAACGCGAAGTTGCTGTACGGAGAGATCACCGCGCTGTGCAACGTCGAGGGTTTTTGCTGGGCGAAGAACTCATACTTCGAGGCGCTGTACGGCGTGAGCGAAAAGTCGGTGCGCAGGTGGATATCGGCGTTGGAAGAGGCTGGGTACATAATCGTCAACATGGAGTATGAGGAAGACGGCAAAACCGTTCTTCGCAGGTGCATATCGTTACCCAAAGCGGTATCGTCCAATGTCCCCAGGTGGGGTCAAAATTGTCCCCAGGGTACGGACAAAAATGTCCCCACCCCTACGGACAAAAATGTCCGCGACAACAATATGAATACTACAGTTAGAATACTACAAGAGAATAATAGAGAGAGTATAGCTCTCCCCCTGGGGACACCGGGTATGGCTGTTCCCTCGGTGGCGGAAGTCAAGGCTTTCTGTCGGGAAAAGGGGTATGGCATAGACGCGGAGGGCTTCGTGGCGTACTACGACAGCAACGGCTGGCGCGTCGGCAAGAATCCTATGCGCGATTGGCGTGCGGCTGTTCGCTCGTGGGTGGCGAGGGAAAAACGCGAGGCGAGGGAAAAACGCGAGGCGAGAAAGCCGAAAGGACAGCTCGAACGCGAGTACACGGAAGACGACATGGCGACGCTCTTTTCGGATATGCACAACTTCGACGACTTGGAGGTGTAATATGACGGAAACGGAAGAATTTAACCGCGAAAGCGTAGAGCAATGGGACATGACGGCAGACAACCGCGATATCGAGTTCATGTACGAAAAGGACGAGTTTGAGGCGTATTTGTACAGGACAGAGAGTAACCGCCGCAAAAAGCGTACATTGCGAAGCGTTGTGGCGACGGTGGAAAAAGCCGAAAAAGTGTTTACGGTTTTGGGCGGCACAATGTCAATGCAATCGCTGACAGAGTACAGAAACAACCGAGAGGACGCGGACGTTGCCCCTGCCACGATAAACAACGAGATCAACGCTGTACACGTTTATATGCGGTTTTTGGCTGAAAAGTATGGCGATAAGCTGTTGTCGTTCAACGTTAGGCGACTACCCGTACAGCCAAAACAGTACATAGACAACGTTATCACCCGTGCAGACTATGACTTTATGGTCGCCGAGGCGCGGAAAAACACGAAACAGCCGAATATATATCTCGGTATTCGCATAATGGGCACAACAGGCGTCAGACGGTGCGAGTTGTTACAGGTCAAGGTCGAGCACATAAAGTTGGGCTACATAGATGTGCTCGGCAAAGGTGCAAAGCGGAGGCGAATATACTTCCCGAAAAAAGCGCGCGAAGAGATACTTGAATATCTTGCGGGGCTGGGTGCCGACAGCGGATACGTGATCAGGCGGTGGAAACGTCATAATGATGATGAATCGTTTATGGGGAACACTCGTTCGAACGATATTCGCAAGATACGCGACTTTGAGCGGCATATCAACAAACAGATCATGGATTTCGGGCGAAAAATCGGTATCGACGAGAGCGTGTTGCACCCGCACGGCTTCCGACACTTTTTCGCTAAGGAGTTCTTGAAGCATAGGCTTGACATATCCTTGCTCGCCGACCTGCTCGGTCACAGCAGTTTGGATATTACGAGAATATATCTCAAAATGACGAGCCGCGAACAGGCGGATGTTGTGGATGAGACGGTGGATTGGTGAAAGAGATGAAATACAGGCGAATAACGATGAAAGGCAAAGACGGAATGGCGACGATTATAAACAAAATGACGCTCCAAGACCTGATAGACAAGCTGTTTGAACTTGAAAACAAAATAGAAAACGGAGAGCTTGTTTCCGCTACTGAAACCAAAGGAGAGAAGAGATGACGGCAATCTTGTTTTATGAATCCGGAAGCATATCTTGCGAAGACCTGGCGAAAGCTGAGAAATTGGGGCTCACAACCATATGTTACCGCCAGGGAGCGCCCAAGCCCGAGATAATGGAAATAGGAGGGCTTCAGGATAGAGCCTCGGCGATAGGGTTCTGCATGGAGGACGAAGCATGGGACGGCTGACGCACTTTTCTTTATGCTCGGGAATCGGCGGTCTTGACCTTGCCGCAGAATGGGCGGGTTTTGAGACCGTGGGGCAATGCGAGATAGACAAATATGCAAGCTGCGTTCTCGCCAAAAACTTTGAGGGAGTTAAAAACTATGGAGACATACGAACAATTACAGCTGAGCGGCTTGCCGGAGACGGCGTCGGAGACATCACGGTCTTGTCGGCAGGGATACCCTGTCAGCCTTACAGCCTTGCAGGAAAAGGTCTCGGCGATTGTGACAGCCGCGACCTGGAGCAAGACGGAGTAATTACGGAAACGGAGCGCAAGGGTATGCAAGCAGGGAATGGTGGCAAGCTGAACCCGGGCTGGGTCGAGTGGCTAATGGGGTTCCCGATCGGATGGACAGATTGCGCTGCCTCGGTAACGTAGTAGTACCGTATCAGGCATATCCGATATTCAAGGCAATAGCCAAAATAGAGCGAGGTGAACTATGAAAAAGAAACCGTGCGAGTTTTGCGAGGTGGAACAATTCATCACAGTCAACGGGAAAGACGCGCAAATGTCGATAGAGTTTTATCCCGACAACGCGCTCTTCGACGTGGTGGCGACGGCGTGCGACGCGAACGGTGAGCCGACCGAGGTCGCGTGGCAAGAAACGTTCGAATATTGCCCGAAATGTGGGCGCAAGTTGAGGTGATCTATGAGAGAAATTTTGTTTAGAGGCAAACGCATTGACAATGGCGAGTTGATAGAAGGATTTTACGCAAAAAGCGGAGATAAAACTTTTATACTTATTGATAATGATTTTGCTGTTGGATATGTCATAATGAAAGAAGTTTATCCCGAAACCGTCGGACAGTTTACAGGCTTAACCTACAAGAACGGCAAGAAGATATTCGAGGGGGATATTATTCGGAATAATTGCAATGAAATAGGCGTTATTCGTCATGGTAAATATGATGTTTATTCGCACTATGTCTTCGGCGGATATTGTTGCGTCGATAAGACATCTGCGCTTATAGACTGGACTTCCAGTTGGCGTTGTGAAGTCATCGGCAACAAATGGGACAATCCCGAACTCTTGGAGGAGCAGGAATGAAAGATTTTTACAGAGAAAGAGAGGACTATAATCCGTTTTGGACGCACGAAGAATATATGAAAAACAAGCGCGAAAAAGTGATTAAAGTGATCAGGCCGATATGCGAAGCGTTTGGCATACATGATTACGACTATGAGGTACATCCGCACGAAATTCTTGTTGTCGAGGGACAGCGAATTGGCTGCGCGTCAAACAGCATTGGTGCGGTTGTAATGGAGTTGATCGGATATATTTTTGTCAATACCTATGCGAAAAACAGGTCGCTCGGTGAGTTCGAAAAACAGACGCTTAACGTATTGAAACGGTATTGGTTTAGAGGTGAAAAATGAAAGCGGTTTTAATGAGTATTAAGCCGAAGTGGTGCGAGAAGATATTCAGCGGCAAAAAGACCATCGAGGTGCGCAAGATTGCACCGAAGTTGGAAACGCCGTTTAAGGTGTATGTGTATTGCACAAAAGCGCGGCACAAGCCTAATGATTGGATGTATCACTTGCCTAATGATAGGACTTTATATTTTGGCGCAAACGCAAGAGATGTGAGTTTTGTGCGGGAAGAAGGCGATTTTCGCAACGGTATGGTTATTGGCGAGTTTGTGTGCGATGAAAAGCATGACATCCAGTTCACAGGAGCGAGCTACACGATAAACAACGACATGTCGCTTACGAATGGTATAGCGAGGCAAAGCTGTTTGCAGTTTGATGATATGTTCTCGTATCTTGGTGTTAAGGGCGGAGCTGCGCTACATATCACCAAAGTAAAGCGGTACGACACGCCGAAAGATATTAAGAAATTCCGCAAGCCTTGCCCTTATGGCGACTTGCCCTGTAGGGAATGCCCGAGTTGTGAAGAGGACGAAAGCGGCTATATTCAATGCTTTAATACCGTGAACCGACCGCCGCAAAGTTTTTGTTATGTGGAGGAGATAAAAGAATGACTGACGAAAGAGCAATGGAAATTTTAGACCCCGACCACAGGGAACATTACGAGAGTATAGAGCCTATAAACGAGGCTTGCCGTATAGGAATTGCGGCAATAAAGCGCACAAAAGAACTCGAAGCCGAAAACGCCGAATTACGAGCAAGGCTGGAAAAGGCGGTGGAGTTGCCGAGAATTATTCACCCGAACAAGTCCGAGTGGCATATTCAATATCAATACGAAAGCGGAATAATTGACAGCAAGATAAAGTTTTCTATCGAAGCCGCCGAAGCATGCCTAAAAGAATTAAAGGAGCACAACAATGACTGAAAGAGAGAAGATAATCGACGTGTTAAATAAAAATTTTACGCAAGAGGTGGAATGTACGCCTGTATATACCATGGCTGACGGCAAAGGGATAGCATTGCCGCAGGAATTGTGTGACATATTTAACGATATTGTTACGCAAGCGGTTATTCCGTATTTTACTGATGCGCTCATTACGGCAGGGCTGAAATTCGACGCTATACCCGAGTGGGAATATCAAAGATATTGTGCCTATAAAATCATTGAGCCGCAAATAAAAGGCTGTTTTGATAGAGAAAGAGCGCTTAAAGGACAGCTTGCAGAAGCAGAACACCGCGCCGAGGTAGCGGAAAGGGCATTAGACAAGGCGATAGAGCTTGCGTATGAGCTGCGAACGGAAGCCGATACCCTATCGTGTTCCTCATGTCCTATGTTCCATATATTTGATAGTTGCAAAGACCGAGGTTTGTATAAGGATTGCGCAAAGCGGTGGAAAGAGGAGTGGATAAAGCAAGCTGAAAAAGAACTTGCGGAGGAGAAGAAAGATGAGTAAAAAGGTTGTAAGGTCTGTATTGCTGTTTGTCCTTGGCGTTGGGCTTCTTGCGGCGGTGGCGTGGATATGTAGCTTGACGGGCGAGCGCTCGTTTTTGGACGTGTTTTTGCCTGGGCTTGCGATGGGTGGTGCGGTTTCGCTGTTGATGTTGTTTATAGCAGTAATCACAGATTGAGGAGGAAAGATGACACATCAGCAAAAACGAACGATAGAATATTATCTGCGTACATATCCGAAGCGGAAAGAGCTGCTTGAGAGCAGGCTTATGCAAGCTGCGGAAGCGGGGGTGTGCGCAAGGTATGAGAACGACGGAGGCGGCGTCAGCAGCGTGCGAAGCGTTATAGATATTGCAGACAAGCTTTGCGATACGGTGGACGGCAGGGAATATCTTTGGTGTAAGGTCATCGAGGACACTTTCAATTATTACGGACAAAGCTATATTTGTAAGGTCGTGCGTTGTCGTTTTTTCGAGCATGGCAGGGGGATAACGGAAGTGTACAAAGTATGCGAGGAAATGAGCATATGTAAAGCGACGCTGTACAATTACTCGAACATATTTTTCGATCAAGCGCACAAATATGCGATGAGATACGGATTGATGGAAATAGAGTAAAAAACACCCGAAAAAAGGGCAAAAACAGGGCGAAAAAAATTTTTTCAAAAAGTCTAAGACAAAAATGCGGTTTTTCTGTGGTACAATGTTATTGTCGAGGAATAGGGAGGTACCCGAAACTCGACTTGCTATCCTAAGACGGCGTTCCGAAAGGGGCGTCGTTTTATTATGGCGGATAAAACGGAGATGTAAAAATGGCAGAAGAAAAATTCAGATACGATCCTGAGGCAGACGATGAGAACAACGCGCGTAAATACCGTCTGCCGTTCGCGCTGTGCAAGGCGCAGGGGATCGCGGTTCAAGATTGGTGGACGCCGCGAGACGCCTGGAACGCGCTGAAAAATCATGGCGTCGTCGAGGACGTTTCGGACGAATACAAAGACTATTTTCGCCGTTTGAAAAAGGAGCGCGCGAAGTTTATGCGCGAACTGGGCAAGCCGCGTCGCGACGCCCGCGCAAAACAACGCAGAGACCCCGAACATAATCCCGACAAAAACTACGAGCATGTAGACGGCGCTATCGCCGGGGCGAAAAAGGGCAAGCCTATGACGTTCGAGGAGGCAGACAGCGGACGGTGCAATCCGTTTTTCGATCAAGCATGGAACCAGTTGACGCAAAAGGGGCTAATCGGATATTATACGAACTGTCAAACATGCGTAGCAACATACGTTGCGCGCAGAAACGGTTATGACGTGCGAGCGTTGCCGAATTTGGACAATGCAAATATAATGCAGCTGTCGTACAATCCCATGTTAGCGTATATAGATGAAAACGGCAATCACCCTGAAAGAATTGCCAAACCGCGAAAAGAGAAGACAGTCGCGTTTTTGGAACGTAACGTGGAAGAGGGAAAAATATATTCTGTTTCGGTCGGATGGGTCGGTCGTTCGGCTGGACATATAGTAACCGCTGAGCGCATAAACGGACGCGTTCAGGTTTACGACCCGCAGACCAATAAAAAATACGTTGGAGACGCAATTACGGGGTTTTTCAGGCATTCGAACAAAATGAGGCTGGCAGACCTGACCAACGTCCGTCTCGACGAAAAATTCTGTGATAGCATAATGAAAAAATCGGGAGGCGATAAAAAATGACCGAAACAGCAAAAAAACGCGTTGAAGAGGCGATAGCCGCGCTCAATGCAAAAAATTATGAAACAGGCGCGAAATGGAACGGATACGACGTGTATATCCCAAAATACGATCAGTTTTCGTATGTTGGACCGCCGTTCGTGGTTTTCGCACGCGGCGACGAAGTGCGGATCAGTACAGAGGACGAGGCGTTCGAGTATTTGGATTTTGAAAACAGCTAAAACCGCAAAGCAAAAAAACGACCGCCGAAGCGATCGCTTTTTCATGTGGGACGAGGAGGAGATATGGCTGAAGAGGCAAAAAAGCGCAACCAAATAGCGTTACGTTTACCGTTTGGATTGTGTAAAAGATATGGCATATCGTTGCCGGACAAGGCAACCCCGCGCGAGGCATGGGAGGCGTTAAAACGCCGCACGGGGCAAACATTAAAAGAGACCTTTGCGTCGCTTCGGACGGGCAAGTCGACGGACGGACAAAAGGAGCAAGAGGCAAAACAGGAGAAGTCGGCACAAACGGTAGAGCAAAGCAAAGAAGAGCGGCGGAGGGCGAACCTAAAGAGGTACTTGGACTGGCAAAAACAACGTCGTATAAACAGTTTCGAGAGGTTTTTCTCGGGCGGAATAGGCGAGCCGGACGGTAAATATTATTCGTTTAATCATTATATTGACGACGACAATGCGATCATTGTTACGTCAAACGTGACGACAAGGCTTTCGGATGGCAAGCCTTTGCTTGTTGTCGGAAATAATGACGCGGTGTTTTTGCAAGACTGGCAAATAGAACCTATAACCTTGCGCTCGGAGGGAATGCATTTTGATGGCTTTGCGGTGAAACTGAACAGAAAATACTACAAGCCATACACGTTCAAAAGAAGATTCGAGGGTTTTATGTTTGATAAGGGAGATGAGATGTTGGCGTTTGACGACGTAATAAAGACCGCCAAACAGCAAGACGAGCTGAATGCGGAAGTTGCACCGAGAGGCGGAAGATTTATACCGTCAATGCAATCGCGGAAGTTAGATTACTGATATAGGCGAAGTCCGATAAACACAGAACGATCCTGCGGGGTCGTTTTTTCATGCCAAAAAAGGAGGTGATGACGTGTGGCGAATATCAAAATCAGCGAGGCGGACAAAGCGCAGATAGATTGGATGCGCGCGCAGGGCGCGTCTACAGTAGATATCGCGGAAAAGTTACACGTCACGCGAAAAACAGTATCAACGATACTGAACGATAAAAACGCCCAGTCAAAAGTTACAGAGTACCAGGCAAAAGTTACGGAAATGGTTACACAGTCGATGAAAGAGTTCCTCGACGAACAACAGGGCACCGTCCAGTCGTTGATACGGCAGATCCTGGAGAGCGCGTCCGGGGACATCGCCAAAGCGCGGTTGGGGGAGAAGATGAAAGCGTTGGAAACGTTAGCTAAGGTGTTCCCCGTCCGACAGGACGAGGCGGCAGACGAGGGGCGCGAGGTTGTGTTCAGGATCGTAGGAGACGAAAGGCATGACGAATGAGATACAGTTTCTGGACAAATACCTACCGCTCATAGAGCCGAACCACAGCCCCGAATCGAGCCTGGTGTTCGACAGTCCCGAATACAGAAAGCAGTTGATAGCACGGCTCATGGCTGGCGAGGAGATAGACCCGTCCGAGTTCGGCGCGGTCACGATAATCGGTGAGAGCGGTCGCTCGACAGGCAAGACAACGCACAACGAGTTCGCGATAGGCAAGGAGATCACTAAAGGGCGAGGGGACGTCTGGTATTGCAGAAGCGAACTGGGCGACATACGAAGCAGTATATTTACGTCAATGCAGTCTACGTTGCGCACAATGGGCTTTACGCTGTCGAACAACAACAAACACGCGGATTTTTACGTCTGCGCTTCGCCGTTCGAGCTGACGCACAACGCGACGGGCAACAAGATACAGTTTTTCGCGATCAACAAAGACATTAATCGCACAAAGGGCTTTGTCGCCCCGAGCGGAAAGCTGAAACGCATTGCGGTAGAAGAGGCGAACGAGGTCGACGACGGTAAGTACATCACAGCGTTGGAAACGACCGCGAACAAATACATAGACAGCACGTCAAAGTTTGTTTACAATCTCAATCCGCCCGAGACCAGGCAACATTGGTCGGTGGACTACTTCGCTCGCAAAGTACGGGGTGGCGCAAAGCGTATCTATACGACGTGGGAGTACCTGGCGCGGCACGGGCTGTTGTCCCCGGCAACGATAGCGGACATACTGAAAATGAAACGGGACGACCCGTTGTTCTATCGGTACTGGTATCTCGGCGAGATCGTCAAACTGAACGGACTGGTATTCCCAATGTTCGACAGGGACAAACACGTCGTGCACATCACGGACAGGACGCGCGTTGCAGACCTGGTCGGACAGGTGATAATAGCGGGCGACGCGGCGAACAAGAACGACGCTACGGCGGTCGGGTTTCTGTGCGTTTTGCGAACGGGGCAGATCCTGGTGCTCGACGGTTTCTATTACGACCCATTGCTACACGGACAGACGGACGACGTCGAGTTGGGGCAGAAGATATGCGACTGGTTTGACGGTGTTCTCGGCAAATACCCGGGGCTGTCAACAAAACGGTTTTCGGGCACGATAGACAACGCGAACTGGAATCTGTTGCAGATGTTGCAGAAATCGCGCGCAATGGGGTTTTTCAAATGGTACCCTGCAACGGACAAAATGATACTGCGCGACACGAACAGACTGCGCGTGCTGTTGCGTAACGACGTGTTGATGTTCAACGTCGACACGGACAACGCAGTCCAATGTTTCGTGGACGAGATAGAGAACTACGTCTACGACGAGAAGAGCGGAGAGATCAAGAAAAACCAAAAAGACCACGCTATCGACATGCTGAAATACGGCACGTTGCTGTACGAGGACACGAAGATATTTTTCTGAGCGAGGAGGAACGAATGAACGAAGATTTTTTCAAAGAGGAACGAGGCGGGTTGCAGACGACCGAAAGCCTGTTGCCGACGGAGGACTCGGGACAACCGACCTTTGCGCCGTACGCGACGGCAATGTTCCAAAACAACGCGAAGATAATCAACGACACGATGTTCTTTGCGTTCGCGCCGACGCCGTATTACACGTATTATTGGACGGTTGTAAAGCGCAATCTCGACTGGTATCACGGCTTCGTGCCGGGAATACACGACAACGGCATACTGTCGTCACAGACGGGCTCTGCGCTGTGCAGCATGGCGGCGGAGCTGACGGCTTCGGGCGGCATAACATTCGAGGGGGACGAGAGAGCGGAGGCGTTCTTGGCGAAATTCTACAAGGAACGCAACGTGCTCGGCAATCTCGCGCAGAGGTTGCCCGTCCACAACGCTATAGGCTTCATGCTGACCAAGGTTGACGTCGACGAAAAGGGAAACCTGGACATATCGTTTGTGCCTGGGCATAGGTACTACGCACAGTGCGACAACAAACGCAACGTGCTGGCGTTCAAGGCGTGTATAAACTTCGTTTCCGCCGACGTGTCGGATAGGGGCGACAACAGCCAGGCTTCGCGTGAGGGGTATTTCCTTGTCGAAGAGCGTTTCTACCGTCACAACAGACCGTGCGTACGGTACAGAGTGTACCGCGGTCCCGTTCTCGCTACCGCGCCGCTTTATCCCGCTGGCGGAGACATGGGACTGGACGAACGCGAGCTTCCAGCACACGTGCGGGCAATGCTGAAGCGTAGCTTTGCGCCGAAACTTAACACGATATACGAACTGCCTTTCGACGACTTGGGGGCGAGAGTGACGACGATATCCCTTTCTGCGACGGGTATGGACGATTACGCTTGCTTCGCGGACGGAATGCTTGCGAACTGTCAAACGCAGTTGTTCGAACTCGACTTGACGAAAACGCAGAAGAGCGAGCACAAGTACCTTGCGCAGGACTTTTTGGTCTTGCCGGAAACGATGACGCTTGCGCCCGTCGGGGACAGAGCGAGGGCGGAGCACCTGGAGCGTGGGAACAGTTTTGCGTACATAAACCGCCGCATAGGAAAGTCTGCGCACTATGCCGACCCGACGAAAGCAGCACCGTTCCTGTACAGTCCCGCACGACAGATAGACGCGTACAATCAGGATATCGTGCAGATACTCAACGAGATCGCGGCGCAGACGGACTTCTCGCCTGCAACGATAGCGGGTTTTCTCCGCCCCGGCGTGGAGATCACGGCGACGCAGGTTACGGACGACAAGGACAGAACGCGACAGACGATAAAAACGCGCAGGGAACTGCTCGCGAAAGACCTGAACTACTGCAATAAGATCATACTCAAACATTATCTCGGTATCGATAACGTGGACGTCGCCACGGTTTTCCGCGAGGGCTCGCTCTCCAACCCGACGCTCGACACCGACATAATCATCAAAAAACTGAACGCGCACTTGATCACGCACCAAATGGCGGTAGAGGAGGCGAATCCGCAGTTGTCCAAGCGCGAGGCGGAAAAGGTCTACCTCCAGGCGGCGGAAGAACAGAAAGAGCAACAGTCGCAACCGTTTGACGGACTGAATATCATGTCGCAATGAGGAGATACGTAAAACAGGCTCGCGGCGAGGGTCTTGACTGGCAGACGATGATCGTCGAAGACGCGCAGACGGACATAAAAGAGTTGCTGTCCAAAGCGATATTGCTCGGTTGGACGTGGGCGGCTGTCAACGCGGCGGTGCAGAAGATAGTCGCGCAGACGGACGAGATAGAGATCGAGGAGCTGCGCAAACGTGCGCGGGTGTCGCTGTTGATATTCGCGACCGTGCAATGGAGAACGCTGAAAACGCGGCTAAACGACGTTGATCTGTCTGTGTTGCCGCAAGTATCAAACGCTGTCGAGAACCCGTCCAGGAGGGCAAACGCGAGGTTAGAGCGCACGCTCGAAGCCGCGGGCAAGTGGTGGAACACTGCAACGCCGCTCAACGAGTGGTCTAAGACGTACATGGACAAGGTGCGCAAGGCGTTCGACGACCTCGCACGGTCTACGGCAAAGGACGACTACGGAAGCAACGTATCGCTACGGAACATCGCTGAAATGACGGTGCGGTACGAACACCAGGTCAAACTGGTGGACGAACTGAGGGCGCGTGGCGTGAGGCTAGTGTGGACATCGGCGCATGCGAACTGTTCGAAGCGGTGCGAGCCGTACCAAGGGCGGCTGTGGTCGTTGGACGGCACATACGGAGAGATAGACGGATATAAGTACGAACCGTTGGAAAACGCGACGGAAGTCTACTACACGACGAAGAGCGGCAAGCGGTATCGCAACGGCATTATCTACGGATTCAACTGTCGGCACAGCTTGATACCTTATAAAGACGGCAACAAGCCGATAGAGATCCCCGCGGATGTCGTCGCGAAAGAGCGCGAGATAAACGACGCACAGCGCGAAATGGAACGGAACGTGCGGCTGTACAGAGATATGGCGGTTACGGCTCCGAGCGCGAACACGAGAGCGTGGGCACGAAAGAAAGCGGCGGCGGAATACGCAAAGTACAAAGCATACTCCAAGCGAAACAACGTCGCATACTACCCATCCCGAGTAGAGGTTTGGGGCTGACAGACAACACCAATAAATCACGACTGCTTCGGCGGTCGTTTTTTTATACACAAATCTAAACAGGAGGTACAACAAATGGCAATTTTCGGAAAGAAGAAAGACGACGCGGACGAGCTGCTCAAGAGGCTTGTCGGCATGATGGACGAAATGAGCGACGAGGAATACGACGCCTTTGTCGGTCGCAATTCGAACCTGTTTGGCGAGATAGCCGAAGCCGCAGACGACGCGCCCGAAAAAACCGAAGAAACGAAGACCGAAGACGAGGACGGCAAGCCCGACACGTCGGAGGAAATCAAAAAGGCGGAGGAGGACATTGCGGAAAAAGGTCCCGACAGCCAGTCCGTAAAAGACCGTGTGGACGAAAGCGTTGCGGCGCAGGAAGAAGAGCACGGACAGGAGGACAGCCAGGACGCCAAAGACCGCGTGGACGAAGCAGAGGGGGAGGACAACTCGCTCGAAGCGCGCGTATCCGCATTGGAAGCAAAGTTCGCGGAGAAATTCGCGGAAAGCAAGGAAGACAAAGAACTTCCGAAACCCGTCGAAGCCGAAGAGGACGACGGAGAAGACGACGAATACGAAGATTTCTTCAAAGAGTAACAGGAGGTAAAAACAACTATGGCAGAAATCAAATACGATTCCGGTACCGCGACCCAGGAGGTCATAAAGCGGACCATACAGGAGTACGCTCCGAATGCAGTATCCAACAAGGGCGGATACTCGTACATAAACGGCTCTCTTATGCCGAAAGCTCTCTCCCGCATAATCGCAAGGGCACTTCGCGTAGGGCGCATTATCCGTCCGGGCGTAGGTATGACCGAAGAGTTCATGGCATCCATCGACCCCGCGCAGGTGCTGTCGGTGACCGTCCAGTTGCAGAACAACATAGGCGTTCACGTGCGTACTCTGCGTGACGGCGCAAGCCCCGGCACCACGAACAACGACGGCATAATGAACACGAACCGCAAGACGATCCCGTCCACCGTGCCGTTTGAGATCCCCGTGAGGCAGCTTGTGGACGACCCGCTGTTCTTCCCCCGCCTCATGCTCGAAACCATGCTTTTCGACGAGATCGCGGAAACTCTCGGCAACTATCTGGACAACACGACCAACGGCATAGACAGCTACCACATCGCCAAGATGATCGCGTACGCTATGTACCGTGCGGCGCAGAGCCAGAGCGGCACCGCTACCGATCCGAGCACGTACGGCGACAACATAATAGTGTTCGACACTTCTACGGCGTACGACGATCTGTCCGCGATCAAGATGATCAATCAGCTCAACGCGGTCATGTCCAACGGCGACAAACAGACCAACCTCGGCACGTTCAAGGGCAGAAGACAGCTGACCCTGCGCAACGAGCTTCTCGGCTACCTCAAGACCCCGAAGACCGGTTACATTACCAACACCGAGCAGGGCGCGAACCTGTTCTACACGCCCAACTTCGACATGGACGAGGGTATGAGACGCGGCGAGCAGTACAGAGGCGGTATCAACGGCTACGAGATGTACGAGGTCACGAAAGACATACTCGACCTTGCGTGCGAGTGGCTCGGTCTTGAATCGGGCGACCTGGACGGCGTACTCGGTATCGTGTCTACTCCGCAGAACTACAGCGGCGCGGGCGTCGGTAAAAAGTCGATGTATCTTATCCAGTCCTCGGACTACGACGGCGTAACGGGCTTCCCGTTCATCAAGTACGGCGGCGCGGCGTACAGAAAGGTGTTCCTCATTGTAGACAGCACGTGGAGCGTCCCGGCAAAACTGCAGAGCAAGCTCGCCCCCGCAAACGTCGTCGCTCCCGCAAGATGGAAAGACGCGCAGACCGAACCTATCGAGAGAGTGGTCTACGACAGCGACGGCAACGCGACGGGTACCGAGGTCATAGCAAATGTTATCGCCCCCAACGGCGACGGCACTTGCAACGTGACCATCAAGGTGCTCGGCACCGGCAATGCGCCTATCACCACCGCGACGCTCACGCCCACGGTAGACGGCGCGACCGTTCCGTTCAGAAACAATATGGACGGCACCTACACCATCAACGTGCCCAAGGGCAAAGCCGTTTCGGGCTCCATAGCGGCGAGCGGCTATACCAGCGGCCCGATATCCGTCACGGCGGCGAACACCGCGAAGTGGCAGTACAACACGTCCGTCACGCTTACCGCAGGCGAGTAATCGGGCGTAGAGGGGAGGGGAAACTCTCCCCTCTTTCTTCGGAGGGAACATGGCGATATTCGATACAAAACCTTACAACGACGACTATATGACGTACGACTACACGACGCACTTTTATATGCTGACGGAGAAAGCCGTTTTCGACAACCTCGGTGAGAACCTCGGGGCGTTTAACATGCAGGCTCCGAACAGCACGAACTGGTGGCTGAGGCGTATCTCCAGGGAAGTGCGCAGATACGTGCTTGCCAATTCGCAGTCGCCCGACTATGTTCTTGCCATGCTTGCAACGGACGGAGCCTTGCGCCCGCTCGTGCTTGAGATGTTACTCGCTCAGGCGGAAGAGGAGTTGCGCCCGTCCGACAACGAACGGGTGCGAGAAAGCGGCGGCATAGCGTTGGACGTACAGGACGTGGCGAACCGTATTCTCCCGGGGTACGGACACTCCATGCGCTACTGCGGCGGAGGACTTCCGAGGATAGCGCCCGCGGCTCTGTACAAGGGGTGGTGACATGGGTGTAGTAACGATGAGATGGGAGCTGTCCAACCCGAAAGCTACGGAAATCGCGATATGGAAAGGACAGCGGATACGCGTAGAGGTCGTTCGTCCGAAAACCCGCACGCGCGGCACGGCAAGCGGCAACGTGATAGCCGACAGCGGCAATATAACGCTGAAAACGCGCTATATGCGTCCGTGGGGTATAAACGACGAAATACTGTTCCGCGGTAAACGCTTCGTTATCACGGATATATCGCAGTCAAGCTATAACGTGAACACGCAGTCAATGTCGTATATACGCCCCGATATGTTCCTTGAAACAACATTTACACTCTTCGAAGTCGGACAGATGACCCGCAACCTGCGCGTTCCTACACCCGTTATAACGTCCGACGGAACGAATATTGCGATAAGCGTGGACTATGTACAGGACGCAAGTATCTATTACGAAACGCCGAACGAACAAGGGATCGTTTCGCCGCCGTCTTCAAGGTCAACGAAGTATACGGAACCGTTTACAGCAAGCGGTGTGTCTGCGGTCTACGCGATAGCGATAAAGCCCGGCTACGAGCCGAGCGCGGTCGGGGTGTGGAAAGATGACGGAACAACAGGTGGCAACGAGAATTGAGCTCATAATCAAAAACGCGTTTGCAGAGGCAAGAACGCTTTTGCCGCGCGATACGGGCAACTTGCAGGACAATGCGTACAAACTCACGCATATAGCGCGTTGGACGTGGCGCATAGAGGTGCAACTGCCTGTTGCGCCGTACTTTGTGTTCGTCAACGAAACGCCGCCGTATCCGCGTTCGAAGAAAGAGGCGGACAACAAGCAGTCGTGGCAGCGAGTATGCGATTACGTAATAAACCGCGTTACGGAGGGGCTAAAGGCGTTATGGCGCGAGTGCAAAGCGTTGAACAATACGGTTGAGTTCGTTACCGAAACGGAGGAATAACACGAAATGAAGATATACAACAACATAGCCAAATACATAGAGAACAGGCTCAACGACCTTACTGGCGAAAGTCCCGTGCGCTTCAACTTACAAGTGGCGTACAACTACATAATGCCCGAAGAGAAGCCGAAAGACCCGTTGACGGTTGCGGGAACGCTGTCGTTCTCGACGTCCGACGTAATGCCCGTGCAGGGGCTCGACCTGTTCGTACCGTCTGCCGCGGTGACGTTCAACTGTAAAAAGTCGCTTGTGAATGAGGTCTTGGCGATAGTCGGCGACTTTATAGACGAAGACAGGGGCGAGGTGCTCACTTTGGGCGACTACGTGGTCATACCGTCCTATACCATGCCCGAGAGAAGCGACTTGTCCCTCATTGGCGAGATAGGCGAGGGCGAGGCGGTGTCGTTCTACCTCACCTACACGATGATAAAGAACGGCTACACCGCGAACAACATAAAGCTGACGATAGACGGCGCGGCGGTCTACGCAACGTCGTTTCAGCTCGCCAAGACGCGTACCGTGCCGTCCGACAATCAGGCGAACAGCGAGATATTGCAGGGCAACGCGCAAGCACAGTCGATAGTGCTGTCGGCAGAGTTCATAGCGACTTCCGATACGGCGATCACGGGGCTTATAGACGAGATAATGAGCGAGGAACAACTCAGCGTTACGCACAACGTGTCAGTGCAGATGGGCGGCAGGACGGCGGCGACAACGTACAAGACGGTACTGTCCACGGGCTCTATATCCGCGCAAGCGGGTGGTCTGGTGTACCTCTCGACGGTGTTTGCGATATCGAGGTGAAGTATGGCGGACACGAAAAACTACAGGATAGACATAAATATCAACGGCGAGGGAAGCGCCCCTAACGCTAAGAACGACAGCGGCACAGGCGCAATGAGCGCAAAGGAAGCGGCTGAAGCGCGTGCGGCAACGATACAAAAGCTCAAAAAGGTTGGAAAGACAGCCGCTGGTGCGGCAGTAGCGTACGGTACGCAGATACTGACTTATCAGGTCGGGCGTGTCGGCATAGAAACGGGCAACTACCGCAAGCAAGCCGAGTATTCGGCGTTTCTATCGTTGGGTCTGCAAGCGTTCGGGATAGGCGCGGCTATGTACGCCAACCCGTTGCTCGGCACGATAGCTCTCGGCGGACTGGCAATAAACGAGGGGCTGAAATACCGCACCTACAACTATGAGCGCACGTATGAGAGTGCAATGCTCGGCGTACAGAGAGAAAGGGCGGGGATAGGCTTCCTGTCCACGCATATGAGAGGTTAACATGGCATACGCAAACGGACAAACAATAACTTACAAGGTGGAATACCAACTGCCGAACACAACCGCATGGAAAACGCTGTCCACGTGGGAAAGACCGATATCATACACGCGCAAGCGCGACGAAACGCTCGACTACGGACAGTTCATCATAGAGAACGACGAGATAGCGGAACTTCCTCCGTTTACGCTCTTGCGCATGACGAACTCGCAGGACGACGAGCCCGAGTATTGGTACTCGACAGACTGGTCTGCGGACGTTTCGAGAATGACGTAAGGGGTGGTGCCGCTCCCTTTTTTGAAATAGTGAGGAGAGAATGACAGGCTGGCGAGAAGAGGATCACCCGAGAGCGGACGACGGCAAGTTCAAGCCGAAGAATGGGCGCATGGAAACGTACGAGGACGACCTGAGGGAAACCCTTGCGAAAGACCAGGGCATAGGCTATAATGAAGATATAAAGCTACCCAAGGAAGTGTGGGCGAAGTTCTACGCAAGGCTTGGAGATATTCGGCACGGCGAACACTTTGAAACGACGCCAAACGGAAGCCGCAAGGTGACAATAGACGGCGGACGCGGAGTGCTGTACGATATATTGTTTGCCGGAACGTTCGGAAGACCGTTGGTAATGGGCGTACGAGCCTACTCGCATGACAAGGCGGGACGGAACACAGAACTCAAAGCGAGAGGAAAGGAAATATATGAACGAAGAAACAAGGATTAACGAAAAATACGATGAGCTCTTTGAACTTTGTGCCGATGCGGGGTATCGCTGGGAGTTGGTGGAAGACGCAATAAAAGACGTCGGCTTTCAGAAAGACCAGGAAGCGACTTTGGATTACCTCATCGGCTTTGCACGGCGAAAGGTGAGTTCGTCCGAGTTCTTCGGAGCGGTGGTGGATCTTTGCTTTGACGAAAAGACCCTGCGATCTCGGTTTAAGTTCGGAGACGGCGGCGTGGCAAAGTTGATACAGATATGCAAGCCGTTGGATGAGGAGTAGGTTTGAGTAAGTAAAAGCACCCGATAAAGGGTGCTAGTTATTTACTATTCATTAAAGGCTGGTATCCTATATTACCATGTACACACAACATTGTCAAGAAAAAAATGCTCAAATAGCAATTTTTGTATTGACAAAATAATTAGAAAAACTTATAATCAAGTTGAGAAATATTGATGTAGGAGTGTGGGTGCGTTTGATATGCAATATCAAAATGTATTGCAAAAGATAAAGTCTTTTGAATGTAAAGAAAGGGATGGAACTTACGATTGGAATACGGGGAGGTTGGTAACATTACGGTTCGGATATATGGTAACGTTCCATCAAAATGCGCCAGACGGCAGTAAGTACGGAAGATATACGGAGGAAGAGTATGACAAGCTTACAAACGAAATGGCACAACGAACGAAATCGCAAAATATATATGTAGGGGTATATCGGAACGTACCCGAGATAAGCTTTTGTTGCGAGGATATGGAAACAGCGATGGAGCTTATGATCGAGTATAATCAACGGTCGATATGGGACAATCAATATGAGAGGGAAATAATGAACCCTAAGTATGACAGTAACAACAATCCTATATGATGCGTTGTTGTATATATGAGAACTAAACAATAATAAAGCCGAATACAGTAAAAAGGAGATGGTGGAAATGCAATACAGAAACGGCTTAAGACCAAGTAGATATTTAGCTGAATACTTAGAAGCTGAAGAAACGTATGTTAAGAAATCAAAAAACGCAAGTATAAGGGATATGTGTGCGTACGCGAATGAAGCGTCTGCCGTATGGGAAGCCAATAAAGATAAATTCACGAGGACGGATTGGCAAATCTTAAAACAAGGAACGGATAACGTACACGCAAAGATAGCCTACGACAAAGAGATAGCAAGGCACGATGACGACGATGTAGCCGTTGCTTGCATATGTCCTGAAAAAAGACCCGCATACGCGTTCGCAACGGTAAAGACGGCGGCTGTTAAACAATATCATCGTGCGCAGGCAAAGTAAGTAGCTATAAAACAAATATATGAAAAAACCAAAAGCACCTCATGCGGGGTGCTTTTTTCATACCCAGTAGGTTATAAGGGGGTAACGATTCGTTACCCCCTTTGCAATACCTATTGCTCGTCCTTGTCCTTGCTCTCAAGCTCGGCGACCTTGCGCTCTAACTCCGCTATCCGCTCGTCCTTGGTAGGCTTGCGGTTGGCTCGGTGCTCGGCGCGGGAAGCCTGTATGCGAGCCTTGACGGGGGCGTAGTAACGGCGTAGGAGGAGATAGACGATGTAGAGAAAGAAAAGAACGAGCATGGCTATGGCGTTGCCAGGTGTTTCAAAATCGATATTAACGTCTGTAAAATTCATCGTAGAAAGTTGAAAGCTGTACACGAAAAAATGTGAAAGGATAAAAATAAAGGCGCAACCAAAGCGAGGTTTTTTCCCAAGAAGAACGAAAACAGACGAACACAATGTCGAAGCAAGGCACAAACACATTAGCAGAGCCGAAATAGAGTTAATCCATGACATTGCCTTGAAATATGTGGCAACATCATATCGGTCAATGTTTGCTTGCGTATTTATTCCGACGTCATAAAAAAAAGAGTAGATGTAGGGTGTTTGTATCCAACCATGATCCGTAGGCGTGGGCATTGTAGGTACAAGCAAAAATAGAACAAATAAGGAAAGAAAGCAAAAAAACAGGGGCTTTCTTTTTTTATTACAAAAATCAAAAAACTTACTCATGGGGACACCTCCTATGAGAAAAAATACCATAACACGGAGAAAAAATCAATGCTTTTCAATCAAGTAATCGGCTTTATAGAGCCAACAGAGGAACTCAAACGTGTAAATGTGGACACTAAGACTGTTACGCAACCGAAAACGCACGTGTATACCGACACGGCATACAATATTACCTGTCAAGGCGTAGACCTCTCCGATACAACAGATGGAGTGGACGCGGAAACAGCACTACAATGGTTTCAACGATATATTACACCGCCCGACCCAAACGAAGCACCGCCAGCTGTAACATACCCTAACAGGGATATGTCTTATGTGAACCTGTACGCGAAAGACGGGGTAATACAAATCAAAGCACTCGCGTTTTGGTACCAATATGATGGCAGCTCTACTTATCCTACACAGGTGCCAAGTGAAACCAATATCTCTATAACAACACCGAGCGGAGAAACAAGCCTTTTAATTTCGGGGAATACGGTTTGTACGGGTGAAACGCTTTATGAATATGTGCCCACCGAAACGGGTGTATATACAATTAGATATCAAGGAGGCTGTGGTAATGCGGCAAGCGCACCTAACCCTCCTATATATATTGGCGCCGTTACATATACTGTTGAAGTCGTTAGAGATGTTGTCCTCCGTCCGCGCAAGACGATTCCCGACGTCATCAACACGATCCTCAATTATTCGTTGGGAGCGCGCAACAAGCATTACGTGTTAGATCCTGCGTATGCGGAGAAGTGGGCGAATATCAAGTCGCCCGAGTTCTTCTTCACGCGTAACACGCTGTACGAAGTCCTGCTCACGATAGGCGGCTACGACAATATACAGGCTATACCGCGGTTGAAGTGGGCTGACGAAACGACAAAAGCGAGTTATAACGACGTTGCGCTTCCAGATGTCGGTTACTATGACGGCGGAGAGTGGAAGAGCGCACCGAATAACTATAAATCGTTCATGAGTTCGATACCGACGTTTTCGTTTTGTATACGGCAGAATGGAGAGGTTGTGCAAACGAATATATGGATAACGAAGCATATGGCGGACGGAAGCTCTACGAGGACGCTTGCGATGAGCATACTGGGAGATTTTGACGGAAACCAAAACCATACGGAAGAGGCAGATCCCGCCGCGGCGTATTATACCGTTAGATATTGGAGCGACGGAGGGTCGAGAGAATATGCGTTCTTTCCGCTGACGTCTTCTTCGCCTACGGGCATGAGGCTCATCACGTTCGAGAGCACGGAAACGACGGAAGAATGGACGCCGCCGGGGGCGACTGCGGAAAGACCGTACGGCGATTTTATCGACTTCCACGTCGAGCAAAGCACGGAGGACTACTTCACGGGGCTGGACAGCTATGCGGACAACATAATTGACAATACCGTCAACGGAAGCGTAGGGTTGCCTATTCCGACCTCGCCGCGGTGCGAGAGCGAAGACCTCGCCATTACCGACAACACCGTCATAATAGAAACCCCGTCGCCGATATACAAGGCGGACAGGGCGGAGCAGTGGTACAGCAAGACCATAGGCACGGATAAGACGGATATCACACCGTACATATTCGAGAAGAGTGAGTACGACCTGTTGACGGATTATGTCGGGCAGTTTCCCACGGCAAAGCAGTACGCGATGTACTATGCCCAGGGCGCGAAGAATATCCGCGGGCTTACGTTAAAGCCTGAGGTATTGGACTTCCTCGGTATCAACCAAAACGTACAGGAAGTCGCGGCGGTAAAGATATTCGAGGCGGCGAGCGGCGAACAGTACGACGAGGACGAGGGGCTTGCAAGGCAGCTGTACCGCATTAAGTATACGCCCATACAATCGCGCAGGCTGAAACAGTATCGCACGCTTGTAGACGATCGTCCGTCGTGGAACGTAAGCTACTACAACCAGTCGGCGAACACGTTGGACGCGAAGAACTTCGGCAACAACATGAAGTTCATGCTTGCGCAGAAAGGCAACCGCCTTACCGTGGTCACGTACCGTTTGCTTGGTACGGCGGACGGCTCTACTATAATGTCACAGATACCGAAGCCCGGGCAGACCCTCAACGGCGATTTTATGAGCCAAGTGGACGTGGAGCAAGAGAGGCACAGCGTGAAGATAACGGTATGGGCGGTCAAGAACTACAACAGGAAATCGCAGTATGTCGAACTGAACGCGAACAAACGGTTCTATGAAGTATCGGAGAAGCAGTCGGTGCTGAGAATGCTCAACAGGTCGTTCGAGTGCAGGTTCGGAGCAAAGGACACATCGGCGGACTGGGCAATGCTCGACGGCGACGATATAAAGGCGATAACGGGACAAGCTCCGAGTTCCGCGGCGGACGACGGACACAGCTTCTATCCGATAGGCGAGGATACGACCAAAAGGATATCGCAAGTGTATGTTTGTATGTACAGCGCGGACGACGCAGGCGGCGAACAGATAGGCGAAGCGTTGCTTCTGCCCGTGTCGGCAACAGGCGTCGGAAATTCCATGGCGTTTCACTTCGAAATGGCGGACAACTACTCGGCAGGGAATCAAGCCATATCGTACGACGGACAGCAGGCTAAGCGAATGCTTCGCGCGGTACCGTACGGCGATGATTACGGCGAGTTTGTGTCCATGACAATGACCTTTTGCAGGGACACGGTCAACGTAATAGGCGGCAACCCGTCATACAGCGACTATGAAAGGCAGGCTTTCGCTTTGCCTCAGTACGCGAGCACTCTGCCGCCGTCTTTCGGCACCGCCTTTTCGCGCACCGTAAACGTAGCGAAAGACAGCAGAGAGCAGATAGCGGCGGATATACAGGTACACTTCCGCGCTACGAGAGCAAGCATTGTCATAGGCTCCGCGCTCGGGGAGAGAATGCCGTATGTAAACGCGCACACTTCCGACATGGCTGATAGCGCGCTCACGTATGTTGCACTGCCGTACGCTTTCACGCCGTTGCAGAACACGGTCGCGGCGACGGATGTAGAGGAGTATGCCGTTCCGTATGCAAACGTGAGTTACACCGCAGACGGAGAGAGCGGCTACTATCTTACGCAGATAAGCGGAGTGCCGTCGGGTACGAAAGCGTGGGCTTTGGTCGTTACGGCTACGGGGGATATCCTGTTCGGCGAAAACGTAACGCCGTCGGGGAGCACGATAACATACCCGACAAGCGGGGACGGGGCGTTCTATGTTCCGTTGAACGTAAAAGAGATATAAGGAGGTATATATGGAGATATTCATCAACACCCAGGGGACGGCTGTGAAGCTGTCCCCTCAGCACGTCTACCAAGGGACGAACGTATCGCAGATAAACCTGTATGCGCCGTTCCCGTCGCAGACGTCCCTGTCGGTAGCGTTCATGCTTCCCGACGGAACGACAACGCCGTATTATCCGATGACTTTCACGGGTATCACCTCGTCCGAGGCAGAGGGAATAAACCTGTGGCAGTACGTCATGCCGTTCGCTATCACACAGGACGCGGGCGCGGCGAGAGTGGCGTTTCTCGCGACGTTCAACGAAAACGGCACAGCGGCACAGCAGACGAGCGCGTACGTCGACTTCACGATCGAGCAGTCGGCTCTGCCCGTTCTGCCCGACGAACCCACGCCCGACGTATGGACGCAGATATTGTCGTATCTGTCCGCGCAGGACACGAAGATAGCGGCGATACAGAGCGACGTTGCGGACATAGAACAGGTCGCGGACGAGGCTAACACGAACGCAGACGCCGCGCTGACGACCGCAAACGAGGCAAAGACCACGGCGCAAGAAGCCAAGACCACGGCAAACAACACCCTTGCCGCGCTCAACGCAAAGCAGGACAAGACCGACAATGCGCTCGCAACGGAGCAAAAGACGGTCGTCGGGGCGATCAACGAGAACAAGTCGGCGATAGACAATCTGCGCGATCAGATAGTCAATGAAGCGCATTTTCGCGGCTTTTTTCAAAGTTCGAGCGACCTGCCGACGGACGGAGTAGACGTCAACGATTACGCCTACATAGCGGACGATAACTCGATATGGATATATGGCGTGAACGGCTGGGCGGACAGCGGCAAGGACATACCCGACAACGCAACGAAAGTACAGGTCGGGAGTACAACGACAGGTGAGGCGGGAACGCAAGCCAACGTGACGAACAGCGGCACGTCGTCGGACGTCGTTCTCAACTTCACGATACCGCGCGGCGACCAGGGAGAGTCGCAGTTGGTGTGCTACGACGTCAAACTCATACTCGGAGGCGAGATATCCGTAGGAACGGCGCTGTCAAACTCATATACGCTGTTCAACCGCACTCCGCAGGTCGGCGACAGGTTCATGATATTGGTCTATACGGCGACGTCTACGGGAACCGTAACGGGAGTGTATCTTGCGTGGGCGCAAGTACAGAGCGTGTCTGGCGCGGAGGCAAACTCGACCGTAACGGGCTATCAGTCTGTCATGGGCATGCAGGGAGAGGGACTCAATGTTGTGAAGTGGTATGACAGCGTAGAGGACATGAACGCAGACTACTCGAGCGCAGATGTGACAGTCGGTGACATTGTCGGAATAAAGACTTCTCTCGATCTGTATGTTAAGGGATCTACCGCATTCGAGAGCATAGGATCGTTGAAAAGCGACAGCGGAACCGCGTTTAATTTGCTGAGGTACGGGAGCAGCAATGAATATGATCTTGTGCCGTCGGTAGATCTGAACATCTATACGCTAAAAGACATTGAAAAAATGGCTATATACAGCGACGTAAACGATCATACGACACGTAATATCTC
>ERZ1643249.963-NODE-963-length-30262-cov-11.644453_pt1 | contig 30262 bp, 25 predicted proteins | sample MGYA00579263_ERZ1643249 | MGnify/ENA primary metagenome ERZ1643249 (study PRJEB29033, sample SAMEA4952264) | chicken gut metagenome | biome: Broiler Chicken; feature: Gastrointestinal Tract; material: Caecum | place: Ireland | collected 2018 | study: Broiler...
GTAGTGGAAACATGTATCTGGGGCTAGCCGTCGCGCTAGCGACTTGGTACAATAATATAAATTCAGCTCAGTACAACTGTTTACGGGAATTATCGGGTTAAATCGACTTTGGTTTTCTGATAAGAATATGTAAATTTGTGCTTTATACAAGAATATCATACAGAATAAGGGCAATATCGGGTGGATATTAAGCAGGTTTGACTCTTTACACATAAAACCCGTTATGCTATATTTATTATGTCCACTTAATGGAGTAAATATATCCTGTATAGGTAGCGCCTGATTTCAGGATATCTGTATTTATATTATCAGGACAATATCCTTGAGAGGGGGAGGGTGTTTTGTCAGATAACAGTTCACAGAAGCGAAGCCTGTTTTCCGTGATTTTGAAGAAAGCCGGCATAGAACACTGGCATATTATTGCGTTTTATCTGGTTCTTTATGATGTGGTCGCAGTGAATTTTTCGTATTTTCTGGGACTGCTTCTGCGGTTTGATCTCCGTTTTTCCAGTATTCCTGCCGATTACATGACTGCTTTCGTCAGGTTCGCTCCTGTTTATACCATAGTTGTATTGCTTGTATTTTACAGGCTTCATCTGTACAACAGCCTGTGGAGATTCGCCAGCTTCAGCGAGCTGAACCGTATCTTCGCGGCGACAGTGATCACCTCCGTATTCCATACGGCGGGGATTACTCTGGTCTTCAGACGGATGCCTGTATCCTATTATCTTACCGGTTGTCTGGTACAGTTCCTGCTTGTGACGGCAGTCAGGTTCAGTTTCCGGTACGTTACGCTGGAGAGAACCCGGAGAGAACAGAGTCGGAGCGCGGTACATAATGCAATGATCATCGGCGCGGGAGCGGCCGGGCAGGTGATTCTGAAGGAACTGAAATCCTCCGGCAAATCAGAAGCCAGACCATGCTGCGTGATCGACGATAATCCCAATAAATGGGGACGCATGATGGAAGGCGTTCCTGTTGCAGGCGGCAGGGACGATATTCTGGCCGCAGTAGAGAAGTATAAGATAGATCTCATACTTTTTGCCATTCCCACAGCTTCCGCCAAAGATAAGAGAGACATCCTGAATATCTGTAAAGAGACCAGATGTGAGCTTAAGAGCCTTCCGGGCGTTTATCAGCTTGCCAGCGGCCAGGTGTCCTTAAGCAAAATGAAGCCAGTTGCAGTGGAGGATCTTCTGGGACGAGATCCCATTAAGATCAACATGGATGAGATTTTCCAGTATCTTAAGGGGAAAACCATTCTGGTAACAGGAGGCGGCGGTTCTATCGGAAGCGAGCTCTGCCGGCAGATCGCGGCTCATGAGCCCGGACAGCTGATCATCTTCGATATTTATGAGAACAACGCCTACAGTATCGAGCAGGAACTGCGGCGTAAATATAAAAATCTGAATCTGGTGGTGCTCATCGGTTCTGTGCGGGACAGCCGCAGGCTGGATCAGGTATTCAGTAAATACCGTCCGGATATCGTCTACCATGCCGCGGCGCACAAGCATGTGCCGCTGATGGAAACCAGTCCCAATGAGGCGATCAAGAACAACGTGATCGGAACCTATAAGACTGCTTTTGCGGCCATGAAATACTGTGCCCAGAGATTTGTCCTTATCAGTACGGATAAGGCTGTGAATCCCACCAATATTATGGGAGCAAGCAAACGTCTGTGCGAGATGGTCATTCAGAGTATGGACGCGATCAGTAAAGCCGGCAGAATGGACCTTCTGCCTTTTCTCCATGCTCACAGAGAAGAGGACGGTTTCCTGGTGACAGATCCTATGGACAGGATTTCTCCGGAGGACGCCGGAAATCTCAAAAATATTATCCGCTTTGAAAGCGTGAACAACAAAGACCGTAAAGGGACCCAGTATGTGGCGGTGCGATTCGGCAATGTACTGGGAAGCAACGGTTCTGTGATCCCGCTTTTTAAAAAGCAGATTGAGGACGGCGGCCCGGTAACTGTTACCCATCCGGATATTGTCCGGTATTTTATGACAATCCCGGAAGCGGTAAGCCTGGTGCTGCAGGCTGGAACTTATGCCTGGGGCGGAGAAATCTTTGTTCTGGACATGGGCGAGCCGGTGAAGATTGACAGTCTGGCCAGAAATCTGATCAAGCTTTCCGGCTATGAGCCGGATGTAGATATTCCTATTGAATACACAGGTCTGCGTCCCGGTGAGAAATTATACGAAGAAAAACTGATGGCGGAAGAGGGATTGAAGAAGACAGACAACGAGCTGATTCATATTGGAAAGCCGATTCCCTTTGATCTGAGAATTTTCCTCAGACAATTGGAGGGACTTGCAAGGGCAAGCTACGAGAACAGCAGCGCCATTGTGGAAATGGTAGAGAAGATTGTACCGACTTTCTATCCCGCCGCGAAAAAAAATTCTCCAGAAACGCAAATCTCCCAGGAAGAAAAAGAAACTCTGGAAGAGCTGGACGCTCTGCAGGAGATCCAGCAGGCTGCTCTGGAGGCGGCGTCAGCCAGAGAAGATATGTCATATGCTTCCGTGCATCATCTGACTGATATTCAAAACATTGCGGCGGCAAAAAATGTTTCCGCCACAGGACAAGTTTAACCTGACAGAAAAATTGCAGGCTTCTGTGAGGATACACTGAGTATCCGTTCTCAAAAGACGGATGCCAGATAAATTCCGGAAAGAGCAAATCGTCGCTTCGCCGCGTTTGGGCTTTCCGGATGTGAGAAAGGGTTCCGTTTTCTTTAAAAAACGGAACCGGACAAGAATCTGCCCGGCAGGACAGAGTGGCGAAGCATACCCTTTTTAAGGAAGGGTAAATATTTCAATAGCGTAATCTATCATCCATGTATAGGGAGCAATGCCGCTGATCATTGTTTTTTGCCTTCCTTTCTGCGGATACCAGATTTATGAAATATCAATTTTACGTGGAGTCAGGTGATAAAACATGGAGAACAGTCCGAAATGGTATGTGATGCAGGTCCGCACAGGTACAGAAGAAAATATCTGCATCCAATGCAAAAAAGATATTGAGGAAGATGTTCTGGAGAAATGCTTCCTGCCATATTACGAAGAGAAAAGGCGTGTCCAGGGAGAATGGAGAACTTTGAAAAAAATTCTTTTCCCTGGATATGTTTTTGCCATTACTAAGGATATGGAAAAACTTTATCAACAGCTAAAAAAAGTGATTGGCCTGACGAAGCTTCTGGGAACAGGGCGGGAGATCATTCCGCTGACAGAAAAAGAAGTTGCTTTTCTGACCCGGTTCGGGGGTGAGGATCAGATAGTAGCTATGTCGGAAGGCATTATAATTGGAAGCAAAGTGATTGTCAACTCCGGTCCCTTGCAGGGAATGGAAGGATATATCCGCAAGATCGACAGACATAAAAGAAGAGCCTATCTGGAGATTCCTTTTTTCGGAAGAACGCAGAACATACAGGTGGGATTAGAGATTGTGGAGAAGAAAATATAAGGAGACTTGTTATGTTTCGTAAAAAGAAAGTCCTGAAAACATTTATTAAGATATCTGCTGTAATACTTGGAACTGGGTTTGCAGTTCTGTCCATAATTGCAAAAGTAAAAAAGAAATCATCAGTGTATATGGATGTTCCGGATCAGAAAAATCCCTTAGAAGGAAAAAAGGTTCGATTTATAGAAAATGAGAATGAGCCGGAAAATGCAGATGGAGCCAAAGGTCATCTGGAAGCAGTTGGAACTACAGATTATACACTGGGATTTTATGATAAGTATGTGAAACGTGTGATTGATATCACACTTTCTTTTTGCGGTTTGGTTGTGCTTTCACCAGTGTTTGCAGCAATAGCGCTGGCAATTAAAATTGAAGATCCGGGTCCGGTTTTATTTACTCAGAAAAGACTTGGTAAAAACAAGCAGTATTTTAAATTACATAAATTTCGTTCTATGAAGGTATCAACGCCTCATGACGTACCGACACATATGTTGGAGAATCCAGAACAGTATATTACTAAAGTTGGTAAGTTTATTCGCAAACACAGTTTGGATGAGCTTCCGCAGATCTGGGATATTTTTATTGGAAATATGTCTATAATCGGTCCCAGACCTGGATTATGGAATCAGGATGTACTGACTGCAGAAAGAGATAAGTACGGTGCAAACGATGTAAGACCAGGACTTACCGGATGGGCGCAAATTAATGGAAGAGACGAGTTGGAGATACCAGAGAAGGCAAAGTTAGATGGAGAGTACGTTCAGAATATGGGGGTGGCAATGGATATCAAATGCTTTCTCGGAAGTGTTCATGTGTTTGGAAAGGATGAAAGTGTAGTTGAAGGTGGGACTGGGGAGATGAAACAGCGAGATTCACAAGGTCGACATTATACTGATGGTAAAACTGATGAAGAATTAATTGGGCATATTGGCTTTGGTGAACCGGTAATAGTTGATCCAACTTTAAAAAGAAAAGTTCTGATTACTGGAAAAGGCTCATATATTGGAGAATCTTTTCAGAAATATGCAGAAGAGCATTATCCATCGTTAGAAATTGATTCTGTGGATATGCTTGATCCATCCTGGCGGCAAACAGATTTTTCCTTGTATGATATTGTTTATCATGTTGCGGGAATTGCACATGCAGATGTAGGAAAGGTAGATGCTAAAACAAAAGAAAAATATTATGAGGTAAATACAGATCTTGCAGTTGAAGTATGCAAAAAGGCAAAGATGGATGGTGTAAAGGAATTTATTTTTATGTCTTCCATGCTTGTTTATGGAAACTCAGCTCCGTATGGTAAGAGTAAAGTAATTGATGAACATACTATTCCAAAGGTAGCAAATTTTTATGGCGATTCTAAGCTCCAGGCAGATGTTGCAGTCAGGGATTTAGCAGACGAAAGATTCAAGGTAATTGTTCTTCGTCCGCCGATGATATATGGAGAAGGAAGCAAAGGAAATTATTCTACTTTGTCAAAATTAGCAAAAAAAATGCTGATATTTCCTGATGTTAAAAATCAACGAAGCATGCTTTTTATAGACAATTTGTGCGAGCTTTTATGTCAGGCTATGCTAGTGAGAAAAATCAAGAGTAATGCAATTGTATTATTTCCACAAAATGGAGAGGTGGTGAGTACAAGTGAAATGGTTAAAGCAATTGCTAGAATTAACGGAAACAATATTCATAATCTAAAAGTAATGGTACCAGTCATCTCACTTGGCAGTATAATTCCGGGAAAAATTGGTAGGTTAGTACATAAAGCATTTGGAAATATGACATATGATCAGAGAATAAGTACATATCCGGTATTGGAATACAGATCAGTTGGTTTTGAAAAAAGTATTGAAAAAAGTGAATGTGTAGATGAAAGTCAAAAATCTAAAGCACTGATGCTTGCGTCTGTTGCATCTATGATTGATTTATTTAACATGGATAATATTAGTATTCTTCAAAATTTGGGATATAACGTTGATGTAGCGGCAAATTTTGAGTTTGGTTCTATTACGAGTCAGAAACGGGTTGATGATTTCAAAGAAGAATTACTTAGCAAGAAAATTGGTGTTTATCATGTTCCAATTCCAAGAAATCTTTTTAGAGTGAAAGAAATTATACAGTCATATTGGATAATTAAAAAACTTGTTGAAAAGAAAAAATACCGGATTGTGCATTGTCATTCTCCAATCGGCGGAGTGGTCTGTAGATTGGCCTGTAGAAATTCAAGAAAAAAGTATGGAACTAAAGTCCTTTATACTGCTCATGGTTTTCATTTTTTTAAAGGAGCAAGTAAGAAGGCTTGGATATTTTTTTATTCAATAGAAAAATTTTGTTCATTTTTTACAGATATACTGATTACTATCAATCAGGAGGATTATCAGAATGCTTGTAAGTTTCATGCAAAGCGAGTGGAGTATATTCCGGGGATTGGAGTACACACGAAAGAATTCCGGAATGTGAAAATAAACAGGAATGAGAAGAGAGCAGAGTTGCATTTTTCCGGGGATGATTTTGTATTTATGAGTACCGGACAGCTTTCTGTGCGTAAAAATCATGAAGTGATTATCCGCTCTCTTGATAAGATTCATAATCCCAAAGTTAAATATCTGGTAGTTGGTTTTGGTGAATTGGAAAATAGTTTAAAAATTCTAGTCAATGAACTTGGCTTAAATAACCGTGTTGTTTTTGCAGGATATCGTAGTGACGTGAAGGAACTGCTCCATGCAGTTGATGCTTATGTATTTCCAAGTCTTCAGGAAGGATTACCGGTATCCCTAATGGAAGCAATGGCAGTTGGACTTCCGGTGGTTTGCAGTAAAATCAGGGGAAACGTAGATTTAATTGAAAATAATCAAGGCGGGTATCTATACGATTGTCATGACATAGATGGATTTGCGAAAGGTATGAAGAAAATCATTGAAGAAGATAATATCAAAATGGGAAGTATTAATATTGAAACTATGAAGAAGTTTGACATATCTGTAGTTAACAGAAAGATGAAAAAAATTTATAATGAGGTATATGTATGATTTTTGATTTACTTGATTATATTTTGGGTGAATTAAAGATGCTGATTTATAAGATTTTCTATGGAGGCAAGTTGAAATATCATCCATATAGCAAATTTTCGAAAGGTTTCCAGTTACGGCTTTTTGATAAGAGCACTTTCCAATCCGGGAAAAATATTGTGATTCGCAGCGGTGTTAAGATTCGTTGTAATAATAGTGGACAGATAATGATTAAAGATGATGTAGGGCTCAATAATGATTGTTTGATAAATTGTATGGATTCTATTTTTATAGGTCAATATACCATAATAGGACAAGGTGTAAAAATGTATGACCATGATCATAATTACAAAATGAATGGTAACAGACGTTATACAGGATTTAAAACTGCCCCTATTGTGATTGGAAAAAATGTATGGATAGGATCTGGATGTATTATATTAAGGGGAACGACCATTGGAGATAATTGTGTTATTGCAGCAGGGACTGTTCTCAGAGGGGACATTCCCCAAAATAGGATCGTATATAACAATAAAGAATTGGCTACGAAACTAATTGTTACAGAATAATTTTAAGGAGATTAAGATAGATGAAGACACCATTGGTAAGTATTATTGTGCCTGTATATAATGTGGAAAAATACCTTAGTCAATGTATAGAGAGTCTGATTAAACAAACATATTTTAATCTAGAGATTATTCTTGTCGATGATGGATCTGAGGACGCTAGTAGTGATATTTGTGATAAGTTTGCAAATCAAGATACTCGTATAAAAGTGATACATAAATTAAATGGGGGCTTAAGTTCATCCCGAAAGGTTGGAATTTCAGCTATCACAGGGGACTATGCAATGTTTGTAGATGGTGATGATTGGATTGATAATGATACAATTGAAACATGTATAAAATATATTACAATCTATCCTCAATTACAGTGCATTCTTTTTTCCTATGTTAAGGAATATCCGAGAAGAAGTATCCCGGTTCAGGTAATGGATTCTAGCAGATATTTTGAAGGGGAAGAAGTGGAAGATAAAATATATAGAAGATTATTTGGTTTATCTTCAGAAGAAATGAATCATCCGGAACGTATGCACAATATAGAATCATGTTGTATGAAGTTCTATAAAAGTTCTGTCATAAAAGCAGGTAAATTTTATGATACTCGAGAAGTTGGCTCATCGGAGGATGCTCTTTTTAATATGTATGCCCTATATGGAATAGATAGAGCGTACTATCTCAATAATCATTTTTATCATTACCGAAAATCGCCTCAATCATTAACAAACAGATATCGCCCTCAGTTGATTACACAGTGGGAAACATTATTTGCCACAATGAAGAAGATTATTAAGGAAAAGGAGCTACGACAAGAGTATACAATTGCATTAAATAACAGGATTGCATTAAGTATTTTGGGGATTGGAATTAATGAATTAGGTAATTCTTCTGTGGGAGTAATGGGGCGTATTAAAAATATTAGAAATTATATTAGCGATCCAAGATATGTAAATGCTGTTAAAGGATTAAAAATGGAAAAAATGCCTATCGCATGGAAAGTCTTTATGTTTTCCTGCAAATGTAAGTTAAGTGTGTGCGTTTATCTAATGTTAGTTTCAATAGCGTACCTGAAGAAAAGAGTATAGGATGACGATATGTTTTTAAGTGTAATTATACCTGTTTATAAAGTCGAGAAATTTTTGAATCAATGTGTCGATAGTGTTCTTGAACAAAAACTAGAAAATATTGAGATCATTTTAGTAAATGATGGGTCGCCCGATTTATGCCCGACAATTTGTAATCAATATTCAGAAAAGTACCAGTTTATAAAAGTGATTCATAAACAGAATGGGGGACTTTCATCAGCCCGGAACGCAGGGCTTGAAATAGCTACAGGGAAATATATTATGTTTCTGGACAGTGATGACTGGTGGAATTCTGCCGTAGATATGAAAAAGATTTTAAAAAAGGTAGAAAAACTTTCGGACGTGGAAATGTTTTTATTGACTTCGATTGATTATGTCGAAGGAGATGGATACTATAAGCGCAGAGAACATGAAAATCTAAAGAAAATAAATACAAATAATATAGAAACATATTATCATGATTTGTTGGAAAATGGAAATCTAGAAATTCATGCAGCAACTAAAATTTTACAGCGTGAGTTCCTTTATACAAATCATCTTTTTTTTAAGGAAGGCATTATAAGTGAAGATAACGAATGGATGCTCAGATTACTTCGTTGTCTTAAAAGAGTAGAAATAATTGACGAGCCATTATATGTGTATCGTGCTGGAAGAACAGGATCAATAACCAACAGTATAAAATTGAAAAATGTGTCGGATATCCTTGATACTGTTCGAGAGAGTGTTTTGTATTATTGTTTATATCCATATCATTTCCTAAAAAAGTATGAATTATGTTATTGCGCTTATCTTTGGTTTTTGGCTTTGGGGTTGAGCAGCCAGCTGAGTAATCAGGAAAGAAAAAATATAAAAGTGAAATTTAAGGAAACAAGTTGTGTATGTTCATATAGCAATTCTCCTAAAACTAGATTAGCTTATCGGGTTTTTCGTGCGTTTGGTTTGCATATAACAACCGTGATATTAGGAAACTATATCAAGCTGAAAACTAAAAAAAATATTAACAAAAAGCGGGTAGATGACTAACATGAAAGTGTTAATTATTTCAGCGGAAGTCTGGCAGGATAAGACAAATGGAGGTAATATTTTGTCTAATATGTTCAGGAATATGCATTGGGAATTTGCCCAGATTTATTGTAATCCTGGAATGCCAGAAAACCGAATTTGCAAAAAATATTTTCAAATGACAGATAGTATGGTATTACGTAATTTCTTGTCACATAAACCTATCGGGAAAGCATTTGATTTTATTTATGGTGAAAAGGAAAATGAAATTAGTAAAAATGTAATAGAATTACCAAATCAAAAATTTTACAAATTTTTTCATAACCATAGATTGGGAATATTTTATTCAGCAAAGCATTTTCTTTGGAATATTAGTAACTGGAAAAATGAAAATTTGAAAAAATTTATTGATGGTTTTAATCCGGATATTATATTTGCTCCATGTTATGGCGATCAATTTATGCTTCGTCTAACGCGTTTTGTCGGACAGTATACAGGGAAAAAAATTATTTCCTATATCTCCGATGATCATTATACTTTGAAGCAATTTAGCTTGTCGCCTTTTTTTTGGATAGAACGTTTTATTTTAAGAAAGGAATTGAGAGAGACATTTCCTTATTATTCTCTAGTTTATACAATGACTGAAGCCCAAAAATCTCAATGTGAAAAAGATTTGCATGCCAATATGAAAATCTTAAGAAAGGCAGCTTCATATAAGAATTTTAAGAAAAAAATAACAGTAAATGCCCCGATACGAATTATATACGCTGGAGGAATTTATCTCAATCGTTGGAAAACATTAAAAATACTTGTTGATGTGCTTAAGGAAATCAATACAAATGGAGTTAAAGCTGTCTTGGATATATACACAGCAAACGAAATTACTAAAAAAATGAATTCCGCACTAAATGACGGAATAAATAGTCGCATACATTTTGCAGTATCTCAAGAAAAGTTGAAAAAAATCTATCAAAATGGTGATATAGCACTTCATGTAGAGTCTTTTGATATAAAAAACAGATTACTTGTACGTATGTCGTTTTCAACTAAAATTGTTGATTGCTTATCCAGCGGTTGCGCTGTAATGGCAATCTGCGATCAAAAACAAGGTGGCTTTGAATATCTGAATTCAGAAAATGCTGCTTTTTGTGTAAGTAATGCAGCCGAACTCAAACAAATTCTACAGAACATTTTATCAAATAAAAATCTCGTTTTAGAATATGCAAATAGTGCAAGGGAATGTTGCATCAGAAATCACAATGTAGGCAAGATTGAGAATATGATAAAATGCGACTTTGAGAAAATATTGGATAATAATTAGTTTTAGGAGGCCAGCTATGAAAAGACAAGTATGAATTAGTAAAAAATTTCTATTTATTATCGATGGCAAAAAAGGGGTAACTTTAATAAAGCTCCCCTAGAGTGCTTTTCAAAATCTATCGATATGGGTATACAGACCTCTTAATCGAGGTTAAATTCTACTTCGTCAGTCAGTATCTTCCAGATGACTCTGACAGGTTTACCGGGCTCATTACAATGCACCAAGGGATTGTAATGAGTCCGGCCTTCCGCCATCTTCTTATCATAATAAGCTTTAAAGGTGGCGTTGTTTTTAACGACATTATAAGCTGCATTCATCTGGGCATATCTTAAAACCTTGGAGCCGTGTTTGGATATTCGTGTGCGTCTGGCATTAAAATTACCAGATTGGTATACCGACGGATCCAGATCGGCAAATGCAAGCAGTTTCTTGGAGTGGAGAACCAGTGAATGTCACCAATCTCGCCAAGGATCATCCCGTCATTAAAGTAACCGATGTCGGGAAGGGTCATGATGACAGAATCATTGAAACGCATGATCTCTGTCATTTCAGCCTCCACTCGGGCGACCTGCTCATCCAGAAGCTCAATCTGAGCAATTACGGAAGTGACCTGGATGGACAGAGCCTGGTCGGATTGACCGACCGACTTCCGTGCCAGAACTCTTAATTCTGTTGCCTGCTCCTTTTTGAAATGACCGTGGGAAGTCTTCGTAAGGAGAGTGGCAAGATGGGTCAGGTGCATGGAAGCAATGGATTTGGCTGTCGGCGCTTCTTTCAGGAGCGCGTAGACAGATTTCTGATGCAGACCGGACTTGAAAAAATATTGAAGTTCCGGAAAGGTCTGATCCAGATAGGAAGTAAGCTGGATTTTCAGCCGGGTTCGCTGTTTGATCGTTTTCTGACGGAAACGCCCCAGTTCTTTGAGGTTCATCAGATCCAGATCTTCAAAGGTAACGAACCGATAGGATTTCTGCATCATAAGAGTCTGGGCGATGATGTAAGTGTCAATCTTATCTGTCTTCGTTTTGCGGATGTTATTTTTCCGCATGGACGAAGTAGAGATGGGATTAAGGACACAAACGTTGTAGCCCTCCGCAACAAGGTAGCGGATCAGGTTGTCGGCATAATGAGCCGTTGATTCAAGACCGATGATGATCTCTTCGTCGTCGAATGGTTCGAAGGCGGAAACGAGATACAGGAAGCCATCACCGTCGTTTGAGAATTGGAACGGCCCAACAAGGATTTCGCCATCAGAAGAGATGAGAGAAGCGAAATGGTTGAGTTTAGCTACATCAATACCAACATAAATCATGAGGAAATACCTCCTTTCAAAAATAGTCTGATACCGTGATATCCACCAGTGATTATCATCGCAAACTTGATTGAAATAAGTACTCAATGGCAGGAGGGTCTCCCGGCAATATCCAGCTAATAAACAATTCAGATAAAGGCAGCGGCAATACACTCCTATTGAGTAGTCAAGGCTATAGGAAAAAATCAAAAGTCCACAATATCTGAGTTATATTAAACCATGTTATCAAAAAGAAAGGAAATATGGTGTTTTTGCTTCTATAAACATCATACAAGATTAGTATGAAAGTTGCTCAGGTAAATTCTGTTTATGGTTTTGGTAGTACGGGAATCATAGTAAAAGATCTGGATCAAATGCTTTGTCAACATGGGGACACTTCCTGTGTGGTTTATCAAAAAACAAATATAGCTGTTGAAAATGGTTTCCGTGTTGGCAATCCCGTGGATTGGAAGTTACATGCATTGTTTACGAGAGTTATAGGTAGGCAAGGATATGGAAGTATCATGGCGACTAAGCAAATGCTAAAGTATCTTGATATACAGCGGCCAGATATTGTACACCTTCACAATCTACACACAAATTATATAAATTTGAATATATTATTAAGGTATTTGGAGGAAAAGAATATTCCAACAGTGATAACATTACATGATTGTTGGTTTTTTACAGGAAAATGTTTCCATTTTGTTATAAGTGGTTGTGATAAATGGAAAACGCAATGTAGGGATTGCCCTCAGAATAAAGAGGATGTAAAAAGTTTGTTCTTTGATCAAAGTGCACAGGTATTTGAAGATAAGAAAAAAAATTTTCAAAATATATCTTCACTTACGGTAGTGGCCTGCAGTAAATGGATGGAGAAATTGGCCGAACAATCCCCGATATTTGTCGGAAAAAAAATTACGCAAATATATAATGGAGTAGATACTGAAATTTTCCGCTATAGAAGTAATCGAACGTTTCGAAAAAAGAACAAGCTTAATAATTACTTTGTTATCTTGGGTATGGCCAATAAATGGCTATTGCATAAGAATAGTGATGTTTTTGAGAATCTTCTTAATACCTTATCTGATGATGAAGTGATTGTTATTATAGGATGTTCAGAAGATCAGAAACAAAGATTAACTGTCCATAAGAAGATAATTACAATGGGATATATTAACAATAGAGACGAACTGGCAGATATCTACTCATCTTCAGATGTATTTGTAAATCTTACATTTGAAGATACTTTACCGACTGTTAATATGGAAGCAATTTGTTGTGGAACTCCTGTTATTACTTATGATTCTTGTGGAAGCCCTGAATTAGTAGAGAATGGTAAAACAGGTTATATTATTCCTGTTAGAAGTTTTATAGATTTAAAGGCAAGTCTAAAAAAAATAAGAACTGGTCATTTTTTACGATATAAAACAGAACAAATTGGTCATACGAACTTTGATAAAAACAAGCAATACCTAAGATATTTAGAAATTTATAATGATTTGAAAAAAACAAGGGAAACATAATATGATATTTTTTGTTTTATTTTTCATTATACTAGTGATAATTGAATTTTATGGCGGTAGTTCCTTAGTAGTATGTAAACGGTGCTTTCCAAATGTTCATTTTTTAATATTTGGAGGCCTATTTTTTTTGATCGGGTTTAGAGATCAAAGTATAGGGACAGATACCATAACGTATGTAAGTGAATTTTTTGGCGATGCTCAAGATTGGTATTCGATTTTTTCTGACAATCCAGAGCCTTTATATTCGGCACTATTATTGTTTTGCCAAAAAATATTTGATAATTATACGGGCTTTCTGTGTATGTTTGCTTTGCCAATATCATTTGTTTTTGCTTGTTATTTAAAGCGTTATTCTGAAGATTATTTAATAAGTGTATTATTATTTATTGTTTTAGGGATCATGGGTTTCTGTATGGCCGGCCTTCGTCAGTCAGTAGCGATTGCAATTTCATTGATAGCCTATCGTTATGCCAGAGAACGTAAAATAATTCCTTTTTTAACATGCTGTTTAATTGCATACGGATTTCATAATTCATCTATTGTACTATTATTCATATACCCGTTGTTAGCTATCAAAAAAATCAATTTTAACTTATGGTTAGCTTTTATCATAGCGTTCGTTTTAGGATTTACGAGGAACCCAATTATTATGACAGTGGCTGGCTTTTTTACACAAGGCAGGTATGATATATATGGAACTCTTTATACCTCAAGTCTAAATTATACTATGCTTATTATACAGGGCGTATTGTTATTTTTTTGCTTTTTGTTTAGACATGAGGTAATTTCTACAAACAAAGACAACGCTACTTTATATGTGATGGCTTTTGCCGGCATGATATGTCAAGCGTGGACTCCTGTTCTGGGAGAATTTTTTCGGATAAGTTTATATTTTAGTTCATCATTATGTGTTCTTGTTCCTAAAACAATTGCTGCTCAAAAGGGGCAGCAGATAAAGTATGCTATGTATTGGGGCGTTGTCTTATTGTGTTTTGGCTACATTTTTTTATCAAATGGAAGTATTGTTTGGAGTTATATTCCGTGTGGGGGGAGATAAATTGAAATGCACAAAAAAAAGGTAAGTATAATTGTACCAATTTATAATACAGAAGATTATTTGGAAAAATGTATTGAAAGTATTCTGGAGCAGACTTACGACAATTTAGAAATAATTTTAGTTAATGATGGTTCTTCAGATTCCTCATTGAACATATGCAAGAAATATGAATCCCTTGATTCAAGAATCGTCATTATAGATAAGAAAAACGGTGGTTTGTCCAGTGCTAGAAATGCCGGACTTGATGCTTGTATTGGAGAATATATAACATTTGTTGACAGCGATGATTTTATTGAAAAAGAAACAATAGAGCATTTGGTAAATACAGCATATAAATATAAAGCGGACATTGTTTCAATGAAATATCAAGTAGTTGATGCAGATTATAAAGTAATAGGACAGTGCAATGATACGGATCAGTTTGGTATTACGGATAGCTTATCCTATTTAAAAGGCATTTTTCAGAGAATAAAATCTTGTTCTGTTTGCGATAAATTGTTTGCCTATAAAGTATGGAGTAATAGACGATTCAAAACGGGTATTTTAAATGAAGATTTTTTGGCATTGAGTGAGCTTTTAATTGATACAAATTATAGAATAATTGAAATTAATTTTATTGGATATAATTATTATACGCGCACAGATAGTATTTCTAGGCAAGGATTTGGAAAGTCTTCTTTGGATGCTGTTTATAACTCTGAATATATATTGAAATACATACCAGAAAACCAAAACAGTCTTATGCGTTATGCAGGGGCCTATGCAGCTTATCAGGCAAGAACGTCTATCGCTATTATGGATAAAAGCGATTTTATAAAAAATCCCCAATTTGTCAACAGGTGTAAAGAAATTATGCGGACTAATAGAAAATATCTATTAGGCTCATTTATGAATTTGAAAGATAGAATGTTTTGTATTTTGTTTCCTTATATGCCAAGAATAAGTTTCTATTTAGTTAAATTAATCCGCAAGTGATTGAGTGCCATATAGTTAATTTTTTGGGGAACATTAATTTATTAACAGGAAAGAGATGAAATAAGATGAAATGTCTTTTTGTAGTGACAGATTTTGATGTAGGTGGAATAACATCATCTCTGCAAAATTTATCAAATGAACTCATTCAACGAGGTAATCAGGTTGATATTCTTAATTTGCCAATGGTAGAAAACCTGCCAGAGGGGTTTAGTAAAGGAATCCATTTAATCCATTTAAAAGGATTTGCTCGTTTATGGAACTTGTCACTTGCTTTGATAATGGAAAAGTTTATATTGTACAGACCTTTGTTATGTGTTGTGGGTATAATAAAAAAAATTCTTAATAGATTTCATCTGTGGAATAAGCTTGTTTTTTTTAATTTATATATTAGTGATGATTATGATATCGCGATCGGATTTCGCCAAGGTCCTGTTGATTATTATGTTGCAAAATATAAAGTTAATGCAAAGATAAGTGCGGGATTTTATCATGGTGATCCAGATTATGTAGGCGATACTTCGTCGTGGGATAGATGTATCCTAGAGATGGATGTGATTGCAGGTGTGTCTAATGCAACATGCGAAGGTTTATTAAGACATTACCCACAACTTAAAGGTAAGTTAAAAACAGTTTACAATATTTTTGATGCTGATACAATCAAAAGAAATGCCAAGAAAAAAATCGACTTATATGATAAAAATATATTTAATATTGTCACTGTTTCCAGAATAGACTTTTTTTCCCCAAAGAATCATCAAAGAATTCCAAAGATTTGCAAACTGCTTGAACAGGATGGGATTCAGTTTCATTGGACTATAGTAGGGGACGGCCCAGACCGGGCAAAATTAGAGAGAATGATAGAGGAGAATGACCTAATTAGGACAATTAGCTTAGTAGGAAGCACGAATAACCCATATCCTTATATTAAAGAAGCTGATTTGTTTGTTCTGACATCTACTTGTGAATCATATGGAATGGTCGTAATGGAATCTTTGATCCTTGGGACTCCTGTCGTTGCTGGAGACTATCCCGCACTTAAAGAGATTTTGCCGGATACTTGCGGAATTCGAGCGGATAATTCTATTCAAGGAATATATAAAGGTATTAAAAAGATAATGACGGATCAAGCGTTTTATGAAGATATTAAGAAAAACTGTTTGAGTTTTAATTATTCGAAAGATGAATCATACAGACAGTTTTTGGAATTATGTGGAGAAGAATATGCCTAAATATAGCGTAGTGATTCCGGTATATAATACAGAGAAATATATAGAAAAATGTGTTTACAGCTTGGTTAGTCAGAATTACAAATCTTGTGAAATTATTCTTATAAATGACTGTTCGACTGATGGAAGTTCACAATTATGCAATTTTTTTGCCAAACAATATTCGAACGTTGTGGTAATCAATCAACCTGAAAATAAAGGGGTTTCTGCTGCACGTAATAAAGGCATTGAAGTTGCAACGGGCGATTATATATTATTTGTGGACTCTGACGATTTTGTTGCAGAAGATTATTTTGAAGTCTTGGATCGTTTGCTGGAGGGAGAAAGATACGAATTAGTTTCATTCGGAAATTACGAATATCTCATTGATGGTGATGGCAATGTGGAAACAAAAATAAGTGATATGAATTACGATGTGTCATGCAAGGACACTTCGCCGTGGAATAAATTTTTTTTGAAAACTTTTTTTGCGTCGCCGTGGAATAAACTTTTTTTGAAAAAAATTTTATTACATTATAATATTCGTTTTGATGAAGAATGTGTGTGCTACGAAGATTACTTATTTAATGTAGAGTATTGTAAGCATATATCAACATTTATGATAACAAGAAAACCATTATATTATTATAGACAGTTTACTAATGTGAATCATGTGAGTAAACGTAAATGGGGGAAAAGATTTATGATTAGTAATAAAGTGGCAAAAAAAACGGAAGAGATAATTATGTCTAAATCTGAAACAGAAGATATTAGTGAAATGCGACGTTATATTTACCGAGCGTATCTTGTTGAATTAGAGGCGGCTAAAGTTTCAAATATTGATTATAAGGCTTCCATGAAGGAATTATTAAAAAATAGAAATTTCATCGTTGCAGTCAATTCGATTCATCCATGTGGAATTAAACTTACATTATTTAAAATTTTGTATAGGGTGCATTTCAAACAAGGCTGCAGGTATATTATTGAATCATTATTTTAGAGGGAGTATCTGGATGAATTTTGGTAAGGGAACGAGAAATATCATATGGTCTATAATAGGACAGATGCTTACATTGATAGTTGGAATATTAATTCCTAGATTCGTCATTGTATCCTATGGATCGGAAATTAATGGTTTATTGTCATCTGTGGGTCAGATTATGTCTTATTTGGCATTATTAGAAGCAGGATTGGGCATGGCGGCAATTCAGGCATTATATAAGCCAATTGCAAAAAATGATAATTATAAAGTCAGTCAAATAGTTGTAGCAACACAGAATGCTTATAAAAAAATAGGGATTCTATATTTGATCACACTGATAATATGCGCGTCCATATACCCGTTTTTTTTACAATCAAATCTGAATTATTGGTTTATATTTATTATTGTAGTTTTATATGGTCTTCCAAGTGTAGTAAACTTTCTGTTTCAGGGGAAATACTCCATTTTAATAAATGCAGAAGGTGATTTATACTATATAACCAATACAAACACGTTCATAACCGTATTAAATAGTTTGATTAAAATTTTTCTGCTGAGCATTCATGTAAATATAATATTTGTACAACTTATGTATTGTATAACTTCATTGATACAAATGTTTTTTGTGTATAGATTTGTCAAAAAACATTATACATGGCTCAATATGAAAGCAAAGCCAGAATATTCCTCTTTAAAAGGAAAAAATTCAGCAGTTTTGCATCAAATTTGTGGTTTGATTACGAATAGTACGGATGTATTGGTGTTAACAGTGTTATGTGACTTGAAGGCGGCAAGTATATATAGTGTATACAATATGATTTATAATATTGTATACATGATAGCTACAAGTGTGAATTCAGGAGTGCAATTCATTTTTGGAAATGCGTTTTATAAAGGATTGGACTATTATAAAAAAATATTCAATTGCTATGAAACATATTATATTTGCCTTACATCATCTTTGATGGTAGTAACATTCATATTTATTAAACCCTTTTTGATTTTATATACTGCAGGAGCAGACATAAATTATGTAAATAATTTCTTCCCAACAGTTTTTATGATCATGAAAATTCTCCATTCATATAAAAACTGTGCCACATTAACACCAAATGTTTCAGGAGACTTTAAAGGTACACAAAGTCATGCGTTAATAGAATCTGTTATAAATTTAGTAATATCCATTTTAGCAGTAAGAAGATTCGGTATGGTTGGAGTGCTTTTTGGAACTATTGTTGCATTTGCTTACAGATGTTGTGTAGGTCTGATTTATACTAATCATAAAATTTTAAAGAGAAATAGTTGGCCCAATATAAAAAGGATTTTTGTAAATATTTTATTGATCTTGTTTTATTTATGGATTAATTTAAAGGTTGAAATATCTCCGCAGAGTTACTTACATTTATTCGTATTGGCAATTCCGGTAACTATCATTGTATTATTAACTTTTGTTCTTGTTAATTCACTGTGCAATATTAGAGAGTTCTGTATAGTTAAGGAATATTTACATCATAAATTTCGGGGGCTATAATGGAAAGATTAAATTTAGAATACGTAAACAATAAAAGCGTGTATTTCCAGATGTATGATAAAGAGTACTCTAATTCAAAAGAATTAGAAATTTGTCTATACAGGGGGGGATAATAAAACCTGGTGAGTTAGAAAATCCAGTTCAGAATGGATACTGTCATAATAGTTTCCTGGATGAGGAAATACTTTATATTGGTAATTTAATAAACGGATGGGGACATTGCATTACTAATAATCTTGCACGTTTATGGTTTTTGTTAGATGAAAAAATGCGGTTCAAATATGAAAGTTGTTTGATTGGATATACATTATTATATGATAAGGCAGAATTATCTGGTGCATTTCTTTACTTGCTTGAGTTTTTAGGAATAGAGAAAAAAAGGTTGATCAAAATTGATACACCTATGGCGTTTCGTAAAGTATACCTTCCCGAAGAGTGCTTTGTTTCGGGAGTAAGTAGAAAAAATTGGTATTATACTAAAGAATATCAGTTGATCATTAATTTTTTAATTAATAAGTGCAATGTTGTTAATGAAAAAATAAAAGGGGAGAAAGTATATTTCAGCAGGGAAAAAATACATGATGGAAGAGACCATGGGGAGGCTAAAATTAGGGAGATCTTTCAAGAACAAGGATTTTCTGTTTATTATCCTGAATGCTTATCTTTTGAAGAACAAGTAAGAATCCTTCAGAATTGTTCTATATTTGCTACCACCGAGGGGTCTATTGCTCATAATGCTGTATTTTTAAATAAAAAGGCCGAACTTGTTATTCTAAAAAAAGCAAATTATGTAAATTTATTTCAAACGATCATTAACACGGCGTTTAATATTCAAACAACATTTATAGACGTGAATAAAACTAATACGTTATTTAGTAAAAATATTGTTAGTGCAGGCCCATTTTTCCTTTATGCGAGTAAATATTTGTGTAAATATTTTAGTATCGATTATCAAGGTTTTCCTTGTATCGATTATTTGAAATATTTGATTCCGCTTTTAAGTTATCGAATAAAGATATGTTTAATTAAAAAGATTATCTATTTCAAAAATATTTTGAGGAAGTACCTTTATTGTAAAACTAAATAATTTTATTAGGAGATCGAATGAATATAGGAGAAATTATAAAAGCAGAATTGTGTACAGGGTGTTCGAGTTGTAAAAATGTTTGTCCTACTTATGCAATTAGTATGGAAAGGAATGCTTATGCGGAAACCATTCCCATTATTAACAAAAATATATGCATTGACTGTGGAAAATGTATTATGATATGCCATTCAGTAAATGAGGTGAAAAAGTATAAGCCAATAAAATGTTTAGCTGCGTACTCATTAAATTCAGACGATCAACAACATTCAGCATCTGGAGGAATTGCTTCTGTGATTTCCAGAAAAGTTATTGCTGACGGTGGGGGAGTGTGTGGTGTTGAATGGAACGAAGATATGGAAGCAGTTCATAAGCTAGCTTATAGTGAACAAGAATTGATAAAGTTTAAGGGCTCAAAATATGTAGAAAGTCATCTAGGTGATGTAAATGAGATTATAAACGTGCTAAGGTGCGGAAGAACACTTTTATATATAGGAACGCCTTGTCAGGTAGCGGCAATAAAACGCCTTACTTCTTCATATGAGGATCAATTACTTACTATAGATTTAGTTTGCCATGGAGTACCGCCTGTCGAATATTTTAAGGAATATATTGCTAATTATGGAACAAATATTACAGACGCAAGGTTCAGGGGAGAGAAAGATTTTTGGTTGCAGCTTTATAGAAACGAGGAATGTATCTATGAACAGTTTAATTGGTATGATAAATACTTTTCTGCTTTCATGGAAAATTTAATATTTCGCGAATGTTGCTATTCATGTAAATATGCTACAGATAAACGCATAGGAGATTTTACACTAGGAGATTTTTGGGGACTGAGTGAAGATTCGAGATTAGCAAAATACAAAGGTAGGAAATCATTAGTTTTGCTCAATACTGAAAAAGCCAAGAACTTTTTTAATAGAATCAGATCTGATTGTAAATTTGAAATTAGAAGCCTTGATGAAGCCAAACTAGAAAACCATCAATTAAACTGTCCAAGTGTTCCACCGGAAGATAGGGAAATTTTTCTAAAGTACTACCAAGAAAGAGGATTTAGTAGAGCAATAACAAAAACAAATGTATATAAAAAAATTCGATTGAAAAAAGGAATGAAAATAAAAAACGTATTTAAACAAAAAACGTTAAGCTTATGGAGAAAAAATGAAAAAAGTTGGAATAATAACCATGCATAGAATAAAGAACTATGGTTCTGTATTGCAGGCATATGCCTTAAAAAAAGTAATAGAATCATTAGGTTGCGAGGTTTGTTTTGTTGATTTTCATCAAAGCAAGGAAATACCTGAAGAAAAAAAAATGACAATAAAGAATTGTATCAAGTATTTGTTAGCTCAGCTGATACATATTTTGAGGAGCAATAATAAAAAACTTTGTTATTTTGCGAATGCCGTTTGTTGCCAACATCTTAATGATATTCGGTTTAGAGATTTTTTTCGTATGATTGGAGTCGAAGAAAAGAGAAATTATAATCCACCGTTGGATGTTTTGGTGATAGGAAGTGATGAGGTTTTTAATATAAAACAAAATTGTGCAGCCGGGTATTCTTTGGAATTATTGGGGGAGAATAATAATGCAAAGAAATGTATAAGTTTTGCTGCTTCTTTTGGCTATACATCTTATCAAGATATTAGTGCATCACAGATAAAATATAAAATAAAAAAATTGTTTTGTGATTTTGTTGCATATTCTGTTCGAGATAAAAATTCTTTATCAATTATAAAAAAAATTACAGGAGTCATCCCTTCCTATCATTTGGATCCTGTTTTTCATTATGATTTTGCTAAAGAACTTCCAGATATAAAACATAGAAATAAATATATTGTTGTTTATGCTTATTCTAATCTTGAGCCACAAATTAGGAATTTGATCAAAAATTTTGCTAATAAAAAGAAACTAGATATATTGTGCTTTAGTGGATTTCAGGGGGAGTTGGGAATTTTTCTGGATGTAGATCCTTTCAAAATGTTATCCTATATAAAAAATGCGGAATATGTGATTACTTCAACATTTCATGGTTGCGTTTTTTCAATTAAATATAAAAAGCAATTTGCGAGTATTGTAAGAGAATATGATAAGAATGCATATTCAAATGAATTTAAAGTTACGGATCTATTATCCCGATTTAACTTGGAAGAGAGAATTTTTACAGGAGATTCATATAGCTTAGAGAGAATACTAGAGAAAGATCTAGATTCTGAAAAAATAGATGCATATATTAAAAACACTACGGAGGATGGAATTAACTATTTGAAAAAATTTATTTGGGATGGATATGAAGAATGAAAAAAATAGGTGTATTACTTCCTGCTATGCGAATGGGAGGAGCAGAAAAGGTTTTTCTTAATTTCTTAGACGATCTTAGAAAATATTATGAAGTAATAGTTATATTAAACAAATTTGAAGGAGAATTGTTGTCAGAACTTCCGGACGATGTTTCTGTTATTGAACTCAAAGTATTGGAGTTTAAAACATTAGTTAAATATAATATTAAAAAGATGAAAATCTGTAATTTGTTCTTCAATTTTTATTATTACATGAAAGTGAAGTGCAATAAAGATACAGAACAAGATTATAGATGTTTAATTAAACAAATGCCAAAATGTGAAGGATATTTTGATACAGTGATTGCATACGTGGGTAATGTTTCTACGCAAATATTTAATTTAGAACATAGGTTTAATACAAAGAGTAAAATTGCATGGATCCATGGAGAAACAACAGAACTTAAAAATATAAGTTTGTATGATAAAGTATTTTCTTCTTTTGATAGAATATACACTGTATCAAGAGTTAGCAGGGAACACTTTGTCGCAAAATTTCCTTCATGTAAGTCTAAAACAGAAATTTATTATAACCGCATTAATGCGGATGATATCTTAGAAAAAGCAGGAGTGGAAATTAAAGCTGATGATAATGTGTTTAAAATAGTAACTGTTGGTCGTATATCGCCAGAAAAGGGCCAATTAATGATCCCGGAAATAGTTGAAAAAATAGATTCTCAAATACCAGGTTTAAAATGGTATGTAGTGGGGGATGGTCCTGATCTTGATACTCTAAATAATAAAATTTGTGAAAAGGCATTACAAGAATCTATTATTTTAACCGGAAATCAAATAAATCCGTATACGTACATCAGAATGTGCGATTTATATGTACAACCGTCATATGAAGAAGGGTATTCTACCACAATTTGCGAAGCATGTATCTTAGGAAAACCTATTATAGGAACAAATACATCAGGAGGAATAAGAGAACAAATTGAAGATAAAAAAACAGGATTTATAGTTCCTCCTACTGTTGAGGACTTGAGTAATATTATTTGCTGGGCTTATAAGCATCAAGCGATTTTAAAAGAAATGGGAATTTTGAATGCTGAAAAGGATTATGGACATAGGACAGAGATTAAGAAATTAGTTGATTTCATAGGAGTGTAGTATGGAAATGAAAAAATGGATAAAGAATAATAGACATACTTACAATTTGTTATTAAATGTATATATGCTTGGCCGTAAAATAAGTGTAATTCCAGAATATTTGTTTGCCGATTCATTTAAAGTGATAAAGAACAAAAAAAAAAGTAAGTCTTGTTATCTCATTTTGGAATATTCAGGTAAAAGTGGGTTAATGACACAAATGATAATCGTTATTGGTTGGTTGAAATATGCACTAGAAAATAATTTTATCCTTGTGGTAGATATGTGTTCAGGCGAAAATATGTATCAACAGAACAGTGAAAACGTTTGGGAGAAGTTTTTTCTACAACCTATGTATGAAATAGCTGTAACCAAGCATGAAGTAGAAAGAATCAAGAGGGAGGAGAACTATGCTATTTGTCCGAAAAAGCTAAAACATAATTATCAGTTTGAAACGATGTTCAGTTTGGCATGTAAGATTAGGAAACCTACCATTACTTTCCCGATGCCGAGAGATTATTTGAATAGAACAAATTTACATAGAAAATGGGAACAGATATATAAAAGAAATATTCGGTTTCAAGAACCCGTTTATAATTATATTTGTACAGAGTATGAGAGTATTTTGAAAAATAAAAAAAGAGTTTTAGGGGTTTTAGCTAGAGGAACAGATTATGTTCAATCTAAGCCGTATAATCATCCAGTACAGCCAAGTATTGAAGCAATACTGGACAAATGTGAAGAAATAAAGGAGTCATGGGATTATATTTATTTAGCTACAGAGGAACAAGCTATAGAAAAGAAGTTTCGTGAAAAGTATGGTGATCAGATTTTAATAAACAAGAGACAGTATTATGATGGAAATTACCAGAATAAATGGCTTTACGATGTTCATTTGGAGAGAAAGAATGATGCGTTTTTGCGTGGTTTAGAATATCTGTCTTCCATAAATTTATTGTCAAAATGTAATTGTTTGATTGCCGGACTTTGTGGAGGAACACAGGCAGCTCTCATAATGAATGATAATTATTATGACTATGTTTATTTATTTGATTTGGGAAATTATTAAATGGTAAATGTGAGTAAATAACAAAGAAATTCAAACATAGAAATTACATAGAATCTTTGCAATGTTTATGATCGTATTGCATCATTGTTGTATATACGGAATTGGGAGAAGCGAAATGTTGTCTTTGTAAAATCGAATTGCATTAGACCTGCTTGGTGGATGGGGAAAATTAGGAGTGTAGTTTTGTTTGTGCTGATATCTGGCTATTATTTATGTGAAAAAATAGTATATAAAGAAAAAATAGCTATATGTGGACAAGTTTGGTTTTATTAGCTGTAATTTCCACCATGATGAAAATAGGAAGAGGGATATATCGATTTCTGATGTGACTATATCGATCTTTCCTATCAATTATGGAATATATTGGTTTGCTACGGTGCATGTTGCATTGCCAGTCTTGACCCCTTATATAAACCGGATGCTAGAAATATTAAATGAAAATGATACAAAAACTTTTATCTACAATTTTGACAGGAACAACATTGGGAATAACAACAAATAGATTTGTTGTAAATGACGTTGGATTATTTATTTTACCATTTATTTAATAGGTACTTCGATCCGAAAAGTGAAATTAAATATATTCTTTTTTCATGATTATCCAATCTTTTTAAATAGTTGGTGGCATGACAAATCGAAAGTTGATTTGAATTCAATTAGTTGGATACAAGTTATAATAGCAATATTTGAAACAATTATCACAGGAGTAGTTATAGAGAGGTTACGACAACTAACTATAGGTAGTAGGGGTAAAAGATTGATTAAGCATAAATGGTGTAGATAGCATTATGATGAATCCTTATATTTTGAGTGTAGAAAAGTTAGAAATTTGGATAGATATACTTAAATATATTATTCAAGATTCAATATTGAAAATATCGAGGCTGGTAAAATTGCAGTCTTCAGTAACAAGACAGAAGAAATTATTTAAGCAAAGGAAATAGGATTTGTATTACGTACAAAGGAATATCATACAGTAAAATACTTAATTACATATTTGATATTTGAATCAAAAGAGCTAATAGAAATTATGCAGGGAGGACAGGATGGAGTTACTATAAGTACTATGGAAGCGATATGTTTTAAGAAAAAATTGCTAGCAAACAATAAATCAATTAAAAATGAAGTTATAAAAAATAATATTTTCATATTAGGAGAAGATGACATATCTCTGTTGCCTAAATTTATCAATTCTGAATATGTAGAGATAGGAGATAATTTCATATAGGGATACGGAATAGACAGTTGGTTTGATCGATCTTGTGTTTAAAAAGATCAAAAGAGAACTTCAAGTATATTGCAGCCGCTTTTTAATTGACCAGATGGTCAAACTTTAACTTTTGTGAGACACTTGGAGTAATTTACTTCCAATTCGGCCAACAGTACAGTGGCTGTACCAATTTACAATTGTTTATCGTGAACAATGTTGTTGAACCGTGATGTCAGATTAAAAGAAAGGAAATTAAGTACATATGGATAAAGTTGTAGATATTACTTTTGGTATACCCGTTTATAATTGTGAACGATATATAGAACAATGTATTAATTCTATTTGTAAAAATATTGAAGGGGGGGTGAATTATGAAATCATTTGTGTAGATGATAACTCCGATGATGATTCTGCAATGATTGTGGAGAAACTGGCCCTTCGTAATAATCGAATAGTATTGATTAAGAATCAAGAGAATAAAGGTGTATCTTATTCTAGAAATACAGCATTGCAAGTTGCATGCGGACGATATGTTTGGTTTGTAGATTCTGATGATATGATTTTAAATAAATGCGTAATGCCATTTATCTCAGTTGCCGACGAAAATGGATTAGATTGGATAGTGGGAAATTATCTTTCTATAGATGAAAAAGAAAGTAGCCCAATTTCATTTGGAAAAATGGAATTTCATCTGGTTAAAAACAATAAAGAAGTAATTGATAATGTTGCTAGAGATCCTAATGGAAATGTTTGTAATGGGGTGTGTTGTGGAATTTATCGAAGGGAATTTTTGATAAAAAATAATATTTATTTTAATACAAGATTAACGTACGGAGAAGATATTATGTTTAATTTTGACGTAACATTATACACGGAGGTCATGGCTAAATTTAACTGTGCTTGCTATAATTATAGATTTAATGAAAAATCTACAACAAAAAGAAGAGATAAAGAGCATTTGATCAAAAGATATTCAAAATTTTTATCCCTATATGATGTTCTTACTGAGTATATCCTATCAGGAAGATATAATCCGAGAGGTAAATGTAATAACCTTAATACACTATATCTTAAAAGACATTATATACAGCAGAATATCGCTTTATTATTAGCTGCTATAGGAGATTTGAAATATACAAAAAATGAATTAAAAAAACTGAAAATAAAAAAGATATATCCATATTCGGCTAGGAAAGAATGTTTTTATGAAAATTCTAATAAAATAAAAGCAGTATTACTTTATCTATTACCTATTGAACCAATGATGTGGTTGTTGACGATATTATGTGATGTGCGAAATAAACTATTGTAACGGCAGTTTTAAAGAGCCATCGCTTTTGGGGGAACCCTGATAACCTAGTGGATTATAGTGGCCCAGTTGTCAAGACATATTTTTGAGCCTGTTCACCTGCATGGCTAACTGATCGATTTTTTGCACACATGGCTTTCTCTTCTTTATCCGTTTTTCAGCCAGTTTCTCTTTGAGGTATTCCTCTCACTTGGCATCGTATACAAGGAATGCATTATTCATTATTAGTAATGAACTCTTTTTTTCAGTTCTGCAATAGATTTGGCTAGATGCGGTTTTCTGTTGCAAGGGTATTGAGATCCTTCTCACCCTTTAATAACTCAATAACGAGGTCTGATTTAAATTTGGTGCTAAAACTTCTGCTTTGTCTGGACATTGTAGTGAATCCTCTTTTTCATATTGATTTTCGTATATCAGATTCATTAAAAACTGTCTGAAAAAATGTCTTAATTTATGAGACCATTATATTATATTAAGGGTAAATGGTAGATAGCCGGTACCGTGTCGCTTGCTAGTTTTTGTGAGATAATTACTCTAAAAAAACTAAGGTTTTTCAGGGAGGGCTATCTCATGGATAAAATCACACACAAAGTCCGCTGCGAACAATGGACTAAAATCATAAAAGAATGCCTTGCTAGCGGAATGAATAAAACCGCCTGGTGTAGGGAACATGGTATTTCTGATAAGTCATTCTTTTATTGGCAGCGCCGGCTACGTGAAGAGGCTTATATTTCTACAATAGAGTCTTCTTCACCTCCAGCAGTCAAATCTGTAAGTATACCTGCAGACCCATCAGTTGATTTTGTTGAATTAAGGTTACCTGAACAATCCGTCGTATCATCAGCTGCATTCAGGCCAGATGTGATCATTCGAAAGGACTCCTTTTTGATAGAGATTTCAAACACTGCTTCTGCGGAACTTCTAAGCAGGATCGGAGGCCTTTTACATGCTGAATGATGCAACCGGTTTTGACAAGATTTTTATCGCAACAGGATACACCGATTTAAGGCGTGGAATTGACGGCTTAGCATCCACTATTAAATATCAATTCGAACTGGATCCTTTCCAGAAAAACATCCTGTTTCTTTTCTGTGGCAAACGTACCGACAGAATCAAAGGACTGGTTTGGGAAGGAGATGGTTTCCTGCTTCTTTACAAGCGATTAAATGTTGGCGGATTCAGTTGGCCACGCACGAAAGAAGAAGCATTGGAAGTTACTCCCGAACAATATCACAGGCTGATGCAGGGATTAGAAATCGTTGCAAAACGTCCAATCGCGGAACTGACAGATCCTCCAAAAACAATGTAATTGTGCAATTCGTAGAAAATAAAATTTCTGTTTTTTACACTGAAAAACGATACAAAAAATTTTTTTAATAGTTATCCACAAAAGCGTTTTCTGTGAGAGTAATTCTTTTTGCCAAAGAAGGATCTTTTGCAGAATCTGTGGATAACAGTCATAAGTATCTCATGAATTCTGAGATATTTATGATTGTTATCCACCGTCAAAATGACGGATAACAATACGTGGTGAATTCGCCCAAACTCCTGTTTTCTGCTATAATGACTTCAGAAATAAAAGGGAGACTGAACGATGGCATTTAAATTCACTGAAGAACAACTGAATACATTGGATAAGTCTTTTATCGTAGAGTTATTCCTCCAGCTTCAGGAACAGAACGATAAGCTTTCTGGAGAAGTCCAGGATCTAAACAAAAAAATAGAACTCCTCATTGAGCAGATCACTCTTTCCAATAAGAACAGATTTGGCAGATCTTCTGAGAAGATGGAGGATGCCAGTCAGATCTGTTTCATGGAAATAGATGGAACCATCGTTTTCTTCAACGAAGCTGAGGCAGTATCTGATCTGGATGCTGAAGAGCCTGAAACTTTGGAACCAAAACCAGCCCGTAAGCCAAAGTCTGTTGGTAAGAAGGATGCTGATCTGTCAGGTCTTCCGGTAAACATTATCACTCATTACATGACCGAGGAAGAATTAGTGGCTGAGTTTGGAAAAAATGGCTGGAAGCAGCTTCCGGATGCGATTTCCAAACGCTACCGTTTCATTCCTGCAAAGGTTGAAGTAGAGGAGCATCATGTCGGTGTGTATGCCAGCAAGAAAGATGGACGGATGATAAAAGCAGACCATCCGCAGGCATTACTTCACGGAAGTCTGGTATCTCCAACACTTGCTGCAGCGATTATGAATGGCAAGTATGTCAATGCTGTTCCTCTCTATCGCCTGGAACAGGAGTTTTCCCGTTATGGTCTTAACATCACACGTCAAAACATGGCCAACTGGATGATCCGACTGGGCGAAAGCTGTCTGGCAATCTTGTACGATCATCTCCATCAAAAGCTGTATGATTACCATGTGATCCAGGCAGATGAAACACCTGTTTTGGTAAACAGGGACGGGCGTCCTGCCGGATCCAAGAGCTATATGTGGGTATATCGCTCAGGACATCTGTACAAAGACAAACAGATCGTCCTATACGATTATCATAAAACTCGCAACAGCTCCCATCCAAGGGAATTCCTGAAGGACTATTCCGGCATCTGTGTGACGGATGGATATCAGGTCTACCACAAAGTGGAAAAGGAACGCGAGGATCTGCGAATCGCAGGCTGCTGGGTTCATGCCAGAAGAAAGTTTGATGAGGCGATGAACGTTGTTCCAAAAGAACAGCGCAAGAAGTCCAACGCCTATCTGGTAATGAAACAGATACAGGCAATCTATCGCGAAGAGGGTAAACTACAAGAACTCCCACCTGATGAGAGACTTATGCAGCGACAACTGGTTATAAAACCATTGGTTGATGCCTTATTTGTGTACCTCAAAAAAATGGAACCAACTGTTCCCTCCAGCGGACAGCTTCGAAAGGCATACACATATATCTTGAATCAGGAGAAATACCTCCGGGTATTTCTGGAAGATGGCGAAGTTCCGATCGACAACAACGCATCAGAACGAGCTATCCGAGGTTTCTGCATTGGCAAAAAGAACTGGCAGATGATCGACACAATCAATGGTGCCTATTCATCCGCAATCATCTACAGCATTGCGGAAACAGCAAAGGCAAACAACCTAAAACCGTATGATTACTTCGTATATCTCTTAGAAGAGATACCGAAACATATGGAAGATACCAAC